>Ga0157379_10002810_pt1 | contig 14675 bp, 17 predicted proteins | sample S25metaG_FD_121802 | JGI IMG/M metagenome (GOLD analysis project Ga0157379, IMG submission 121802) | Switchgrass rhizosphere microbial communities from Kellogg Biological Station, Michigan, USA - S2-5 metaG | ecosystem: Host-associated > Plants > Roots > Rhizosphere > Soil | place: USA... | reverse complement strand
TCCAGCAGCACTAAAGCATCTAAGCGCGCTGTGCCGATCCCAGCTTCATCTAATTGCTTTGTAGCGTCTCGTAGCCAGTCTTTAATGGCCATATTTAAGATTCTTCAGATATGAGTTGGCGTTCATATTCATGAAGTTGTTCGATCAAATCGTCGATATCACCGGTTAAAGCGCCAGGGATGTTGGAACGGCTGTACCCTATACGGTGGTCTGTAATGCGGTCCTGAGGGAAGTTATAGGTACGGATTTTCTCGCTGCGGTCACCTGAACCGATGAGTTTTTTACGGGAGTCAGACAGGAGTTTTTGCTCTTCATCAATCTTGGCTTGCAAAAGTCGCGAACGCAGCACACTCATAGCTTTTTCCTTATTCTTGGTCTGGGATTTCTCGTCTTGGTTGATAACTACCAGGCCAGAAGGGATGTGAGTGATACGGACAGCTGAGTCGGTGGTGTTAACAGATTGGCCACCGTGGCCGCCGCTGCGGTAGATGTCGATGCGCAGGTCGCTCGGGCTGATTTCAATATCAGTTTCCTCGGCTTCGGGTAGCACAGCTACAGTGACAGTACTGGTATGAATCCGGCCTTGGCTCTCGGTAACGGGCACCCGTTGGACACGATGTACCCCTGCTTCGAACTTGAGGTTGCGGTAGGCATCCTCGCCATTAACACCGAAGATAATTTCTTTAAAACCACCCGCTTCTGAAGGGCTTTCGCTGAACAACTCGACTTTATAGTTATGAGTCTCGGACCAGCGGACATACATGCGGTATAGCTCACCAGCAAATAAGCTCGCTTCATCGCCACCTGCAGCGGCGCGGATTTCGATGATGGCATTACGCTCATCGTTTGGGTCTTTGGGAGTTAAAGCTTCAGATAGGGCAGTATCGTTAGCAGTAATCTTTTCAGCCAGTTCAGCTAGCTCTGCTGTGGCCATTTCGGCCATCTCAGTATCTGTTCCGGCAGCTAACTCTTCAGCTTCGGCCTTATTGCTAGCTAAGTGGTGATGTTCATCCAATAAAGCCAAAATTTCTTCAAGCTTACTCAGACGTCGGGCTAAAGTAGGGTATTCTTTGGAACTAAAAATAGCCGGATCCTGCAGCTGTGCTTGCAGATCATTCAGCTCGGCTCGTAAAGATTGTTCCTTTTGTTCCATGGTATGTCCCTAGTATAAAGAAAACCGCTCGGAAAGTAATATATTTCCGAGCGGTCTCAAAAACGGTCTAGTTAAACTTCGGCGTCTTCTTTTTCTTTGGCAGCTTTTTTGGTGGTTTTCTTGGTTGCAGCCTTCTGCATAGCAGCTTTGCGAGTCTTGGCAGCCTCTTGGCGAGCCTTGAACTTGTCGACGCGACCTTCGATGTCAATAACGCGCTCTTCGCCGGTAAAGAAGGGGTGAGAGCTGCTGCTGATGTGAATCTTCACAAAAGGGTACTCAGTACCGTCGATGGTGACAGTTTCGTCGGTAGCGATAGTCGAGCGAGTAATGATTCGCTCATTGTTATTGAGGTCTTCAAAGACTACGGGGCGGTAGTTCTTTGGGTGAATATCTTTTTTCATGAATTAATCTCTCTTAGCTCATTAGTTTAGAGTCGGATAGCGGGCGAGCCATGTACGCAGTCGACTTTTGAATCTCACCTAGTATAGCCTAAAAATTAACTTCTTGCAACAGATACGCATCTCTGTTACAATAAACTAGTCATAAATTAAGCAGTCTGGGAAACAATCCTCCCTAACTCCATCCGTGTAGGACAGTTAGGGCTCCCAGAACGAAGAGCAAGGATGAAAGGACAATACTCACATGGCTACAGAAGTAGACATTAAACAATTACTCGAGGCCGGCGCACATTTTGGTCACAAAACCAGCCGCTGGCACCCTAAAATGGCGCCTTACATTCACAGTAAGCGCAATGGCAGCCACGTCATCGACCTGACTAAAACTGTCGAAGGTTTTGATAAGGCTCTATCAGCTATCGAAGAAGCTGTTGCAAGCGGCCGTCAGATCTTATTTGTCGGCACCAAGCGCCAAGCGCAGGAAATCGTCAAACAAACGGCTATCGAAACTGGTATGCCATACGTCACTGAGCGATGGCTCGGTGGGCTCCTCACTAACAAAGCTACTATGGCTGGCCGCATTAAGCACCTCAAAGACCTCGAAACCAAGATGGAGAGCGGGGAACTAGCCAGCCGATACGTCAAACTGGAAGTTCAGCGCTACCAGGAAGAAATCGACAAAATGAACCGCAACTTTGGTGGTGTTAAAGACATGATTGGTAGCCCAGCTATCGTTTTCATCGTTGATGTGCCTACCGAACAAATTGCTGTCAAAGAAGCTCACATTGTTGGTGCTAAAGTTGTCGCCTTAGTCGACACCAACGCTGATCCAACCTCAATCGACTACGTCATCCCTTGCAACGACGATGCTATCAAGACTATTCAACTAGCTTTGGATTACATCAAGCAAGCTATCGAAGCCGGCAATGGCAAGAGCAAAAAAGCTGCCGACAAAGACGAAATTAAGCCTGTAAAAGCTGCTAAGCCAGCAGTAAAAGAAGAAACTGTAGAAGAAGTTAAAGAAGGTGGAGAAAAGTAAATGGCAGAAGTAAGCATCGAAGAAATCAAAAGATTACGCGAGCTAACAGGCGTTGGTATAACCGACGCTAAGGCTGCTTTAGTAGAAGCCAAGGGCGATTTCGACAAAGCCCTGGAAGCAATGCGCAAAAAAGGCCAAACCAAAGCCGAAAAGCGTGGTGAGCGTGAAGCTCGCGCCGGAGTCATCGGATCCTACGTCCATGATGGCCGCATTGGCGTCATCGTAGAAGTTAACTGCGAAACCGACTTCGTGGCCCGTAACGAAAAGTTCACTGAACTGGTTAAAGACGTAGCTATGCACATCGCTGCCAGCAATCCCGAGTACGTCAGCGCCGAAGATATCCCAGCAGAGGCTCGCGACAAAACTGCAGCTGAATTTACTGACAAAGTAAAAGCCGAAGGCAAACCAGAAAACATGATCTCTAACATTGTCGAAGGAATGCTCAAGAAGTACTTTGCTGAGCGCTGTCTGCTCGACCAACCCTTCATCAAGAACCCCGACCAATCTGTTAATGACCGCGTCAAAGAAGCCAACGCTATCCTGGGCGAAAACATTGTTGTCCGTCGCTTTAACCGCATGGCTCTGGGCGAAGTCAACTAAAGTAACATATCCTACAGCCCTCAGCCGACTAGCTTAGTATAATCACTAGCACTAAGTAACGCGGAGGGCAGTGCATGGATATTCCCCTAACAGTAAACGAACTTTGCGATCCGTGTGATATAAGAAAACTTAACCCACAAAGTCGCGAAATCTGTATGCGCAAAATGGGGAATATTGCTGCCGAACTGCCAGAGAATGGTTCGATAAATGATGCTGTCGAGCTAGTGGGCAGCAGTTATGTTGTCGAAGGATCATATGTCGTGCAATGTCTCAAGAATTGCCCGCTTGTCAGAGTGTAATATCTGAATAAAAATATGGCGACTATATTATAATGTTTGTATGAAGGCATTCAGTTCTATTCAAAAGGTTACAAAGACTGGAGATGATCTAGTTGTATTAATTCCTGATGAATTAATGAAAAAGTACGATGTTAAAGTTGGCGAGACGGTAAATGTCAGTTTTCGTAAAATACAACCACGTAAAGGCAAAAGCTCCGGAACATCAAAGTCAAAATAACGCTTAAAGTATATAGCCAAAACAGTGGCACCAAATAAGTCCGGGCGCTATAATCTATAGTATCAACCACTAACACTGGAGACTTATGAACCCCAACATCGAACAAGCCAAAACCAAAATGCAAGCCGCAGTGGCGCACTTTCAGGAAGAACTAAAGAAGCTGCGGACAGGCAAGGCCCATGCTGGCATGCTCGACGGTGTGATGGTGACAGCTTACGGCACGTCCATGCCGCTGATTCAGGTCGCCAACATTACTGCCCCAGAGGCACAGCTTTTACAGATTACTCCTTTTGACCCAGGTACAATTCAAGCCATTGCCAGTGCTATCCGTGATAATCCGAGTCTTGGCCTAAACCCGAGTGATGATGGCCGCGTTGTACGTGTGCCGATTCCAGCTCTCACCGAAGAGCGCCGCCGTGAAATCGTCAAACAAATGAGTGAGAAAATCGAAGACGCTATGATCACTATGCGTAATGTTCGCCATGATTTCCTGAAAGAGGTAGATGATGCTAAAAAAGAGCGGTCTATCACCGAAGATGACGTAGTCACCTACAAGAAACAGGTAGATGACCTGATGGCCAAAATGAAGACCGATGTCGAGACAGCTGCCAAGGCCAAAGAACACGAACTAATGACAGTTTAGCGATTTCTCAGGCGATAATCAGCTTTGATCCGCTATAATATATAAACAATGACAGTATTTCTGCTAATTTTGGGCCTATTGATGTTTATAGGCCTGGTAATGATTCATGAGTGGGGGCACTTTATTGTCGCTCGCCGCAATGGTGTGGACACCGAAGAGTTCGGCTTGGGCTTCCCGCCGCGTTTGTGGGGCCGCAAACTGCGTAAGGAGCAGGGTGATAACACCCTATATTCCTTTAACCTCCTGCCATTAGGCGGATTTGTGAAGATGAAGGGCGAGCACGATTACGATGAAGAGCCGGGCAGTTTCGGGGCAGCCTCATTAAAAGCTAAGACCAAAATTATGCTAGCCGGCGTTGGGCTCAATCTGCTAACTGCTATTGTTCTGTTTACGATCGTCGCTATTGCCGGGATGCCTAAGCTCATTAGTAAGGCTCAGTTTGGGGAAGAGCAGTTCACCGTCAAGAGTGATACCAAAATTATTCGAAATGACGTCCGGATCTCTTATGTTGAGCCGAACTCGCCAGCAGCAAAAGCGGGGATTCAGCCAGGGGACAACCTGGTTTCTATAAGCCAATGTAGTGATACGGAACAGTGTGTTGCAGCCCCGGCACTCAAGAACTCAGCCGAGCTACCGCCGATAACAAAAGCATCGGCAGGAGAGAAAGTTGATGTTATATATACGCACGATAAAAAAGCTCAGTATGCAACAGTAACTATTCGAACCAAGGCCGAAGTCGATGCAAGCCAAAAGACTGATAATCCTAAAGGCTACTTCGGAGTTGTTCCGGTGGATTACACGGTGCAGCGCAGTACCTGGAGTGCGCCAGTAGTTGCTGTGGGACTCAGTGCTCAGCTTACTAAGCTGACCTTTAAAGGCCTGTGGTCGGCAGTGAAAGGTCTCGGCTCAACCATAGCGGGCGGTGTTACAGGCAATAAAGCTGCTCGCCAAAAAGGCCAAACACAAGCCAGTGAGCAAGTGAGCGGTCCAGTGGGGATCTTCTTTGTCCTCAAAGAAGGCGCACGTCAAGGTTTCATATTCATTCTGTTTATTGTGGCGGTTATCTCATTGACGCTGGCTATTATGAATGTCCTGCCGATTCCAGCGCTCGATGGGGGACGTTTGTACCTCATGCTGTACTACCGTAAGGTGTTGCACAAAGTCTTGCCTCAAAAGACCGAAGAAAGAATTGTTGGCGGCAGTTTTGCAGCTCTAATGCTGCTGTTTGTTCTCATTACCGTCGTGGATGTAAAGAGATTCTTCTAAGGTTATGGAGCTTGCAGGACGAATCATTGGACTGGGTGTTATCGCAGTAGTACTGATTGGTGCAGTTCGCTTCTTTATGCGTCGAAATGATGTTGCATCAGCCGAACCAGGGATCCAAAAATTACCCTGGAGCTGGATTGATGCCTTAACTGTTGGATCAGTTATTTTCTTAGGTCCTCAACTCGTTTTTGGCTTACTAGCAGTGCATAAGGACTCCGATACTTCCGTTTCCAAGTTTTTTTTGGTCTTTGCTATCGAAGCTGCAACTGTTGCTTTGCTCTGGGCCTTCCTGAAGCGACGTGGGGCCAGTCTAAAAGCATTAGGTTTTCGAAAGTTTGTCTCCAAAGATGTTTTGTATATTTTGGCAGGGTACGCATTATATTTTGTTACATTAATCATTACGCTTTCAATTGCAACGCACCTATTTCCGCACTTTAATGAAGGGCAAGTACAAACCACCGGTTTTGAGCAAGCTGCCGGGTCCAGTCTTTTTCTGACTTTTTTTGCGCTAGTTGTCTTTCCGCCAATAGCAGAGGAGATGTTATTTCGCGGCTTTCTATACCAAGGGCTCAAGCAGCGCTTCACCAAAGTAGTGAGCGCCATTATTGTGGGGTTACTATTCGGTTTTGCTCACGGGCAGTGGAATGTTGCGATCGATACCTTCATTTTGTCCACTGTCATGATCATCGTCTTCGAAAAATCCAAAAACCTCTGGGTCAACATCGGACTCCATGCCCTCAAGAACTTCATAGCTTTTGCCGCGTTATATCTCCACAAATAGTCTGACTTTGTAATCTCGGCACGGCTAAGCTAGAATAGAAGGTAACTTCAGGAGTTTACAACTAGTGGCTGACAAAAAACTTTTACCTAAAAAATCCGAGAATATTTCTGACTGGTATACCAGTGTTATTCAGCTTGCTGATTTAGCCGATTACGGACCAGCTAAAGGGACGATGATTATCAAACCTTATGGCTATGCAATCTGGGAATCAATTCAGGCAGCTATGAATCCGCTTATTAAGGCTAAAGGTGTCGACAATGCTTACTTTCCGCTTTTTATTCCGATGAGCCTAATCGAAAAAGAAGCAAATCATGTTGAAGGCTTTGCACCAGAATTAGCAGTGGTAACGCATGGCGGCGGCGAAAAGCTCGAGGAAGCTCTAGTGGTACGTCCAACCAGCGAAACGATTATGTATAATTCCTACGCCAAATGGGTTCAATCCTGGCGTGATTTACCGATTATGATGAACCAGTGGAACAATGTGGTTCGTTGGGAGAAAAGAACAATGCCGTTCCTGCGCACTAGCGAGTTTTTGTGGCAAGAAGGGCACACCGCGCACGCCACTCACCAGGAAGCCACTGATATTCAGAACTGGGCTATGGATCTCTACGCTGGTATCTACCGCGACTGGTTCGCCATAGATGGCTATATTGGGCACAAATCCTCCAGTGAGCGCTTTGCCGGTGCCGACGATACGCTAACGTTTGAATCTTTGATGCCTAGTGGCAAGGTCTTACAGGCCTGCACCTCACATGATCTGGGGCAGAACTTCAGCAAAACCTTTGGTATACAGTTTCAGGATCAAGACAGCCAGGAAGCTTTTGCTTGGCAGACGAGCTGGGGATTATCGACTCGCTCGATAGGGGGCCTCATTTTAGTGCACGGTGACGATAATGGTTTACGACTGCCGCCCAAGTTAGCGCCTACCCAAGTAGTCATTATCCCGGTCCGCCCAGAAGAAGCAACTTTGGCATATTGTAAAGAATTATCAGCAGAACTCAACAAAGTTGGTGTGAGAGTTGTCCTGGATGCGCGTGACGACGAAACATTTGGGTTTAAGATCAATAAATGGGAAGTTAAAGGCGCGCCGCTAATCCTTAAAATCGGCGGCAAAGAAGTTGAACAGGGTACTGTAACGGCTAAAGAGCGTTTCGACGGTCACGAAGACAATGTTAGTAAAGAAGGACTGGGAGACGCAATAACAAATTGGTTAAATGACATCCAAAGCCGCATGTTGGAAACTTCTAAGTTATTTATGGCCGAAAACACCCGCGAAGCCAAAAATTACGATGAATTCAAGCAAATTCTGAAGGAGCACAAAGGGTTTATTAAGGTGTGCTGGAACGACAATGCCGAAGTAGAGGCCAAGATTAAGGAAGAGACCAAAGCTACCAGCCGCTGCCAGCCAAATGGGTGGGCAGATGTAGAGGGCGGAGTTGATTTTTATACGGGCGAACCTGCTTCAAAATTGTGGCTCTTCGGCCAGTCCTATTAACTTTTCTAAAATTTTCAGTAAGCCCAGCCCATATGCGACAGGTAAAACATTTTGCAGGTACAAACTAATTTAGTATAATAAGGGTCATAGCTGGCGCTTATAAATTTTTGCCAGTCTTATTTTTTTAGTAAAGGACATTATAAATAGATGAAAAAACAATTTCACCTAACCAAAGAGGGCTTAGACGAGCTCAAAAAAGAATTTGATGAGCGCGTTGCCATGCGGGGCGAAATTGCCGAGCGGATCAAAACCGCCCGTGAATTTGGCGACCTGGCCGAAAATGCTGAGTACAGTAGCGCTCGGCAGGAACAGGATCAAAACGAGAGTCGTATCTCCGAAGTCGAACACATTTTGCTGAATGTTGAAGTGATCAATAAATCCAAGGGCAGTAAAGTGGTCCTGGGTTCTAGTGTCAAGCTCAAGAGCGGTGGCAAAGAAAAAGAATTCCAAGTTGTTGGTACTGTCGAAGCTGACCCCTTAAACGGTAAGATCAGCGACGAATCACCAATCGGCAAGGCCCTCATCGGCAAAAAAGAAGGTGAGAAGGTCGAAATCAAGACTCCAGCCGAAACCGCCACGTATACCATCACAGACATAGCCTAAAAACTATAAAGAAGTAAACAATCTGGGGTATACTAACCCCAGATTTGCTTTTAAAAAGGACCTCTCATGGCATCACTCAAAGAACTGCGCGACGAACGACTCCGTAAATTAGATGAGCTTAAGAAGCTTGGCGTAAACCCATACCCGGCAAAAGCGGCACGCACCCATGTAGTAGCTGATGTTGTTAATAAATTTGATGAGGTGGAAGGGCAGACGGTAACCCTTGCAGGTCGGCTGATGAGTACCCGTAAGTTCGGTAAGATCGCCTTCTTCCTCCTCAAAGATGCTAGTGGTCAGACCCAACTGTTCCTCAAGCACGATACTGTTGCCGGGCTGGATGCTGCCAATAGCCAACTGGGATTCGATCAGATTAACTTAATTGACCCTGGTGATTTCATAGAAGCTACCGGGCCAGTCATCAAGACTCAAACTGGTGAGATATCCATTGACGTCCAAAAACTCCGGCTTCTGACTAAATCACTGCGCCCAACACCAACGCCTCAAGAGGGCTTTACAAATAAGGAAGAACGCTTCCGTCGCCGGTACATCGATATGAATGTAAATCAAGATGTCCATGATCGCTTCATCCGTCGTAGTAAATTCTGGCAAGCCACGAGAGACTTCCTGAATAAAGAAGGCTTTATAGAAATTAATACCCCCGTTTTGGAACATACTACAGGTGGAGCAGATGCCAACCCTTTCGTAACTCATATGGATGCTCTCGACCAAGACTTCTACCTCCGTATTAGCCATGAGTTACCTCTCAAAAGACTGCTTGGGGCAGGCTATGAGAAGGTCTATGACATCGGTCCTCGTTTTAGAAATGAGAATTACTCTGATGAACATTTGCCAGAACATATCGCTATGGAGTGGTATTGGGCTTATGCCGATGCTGAAATGGGCAAGAAATTTACCGTTGACATGTTCCGCTATGTCTACCAGGAGGTTTATGGCACACTTCAATTCCATATTCGTGGATTCGATGTAGATCTCACAAAAGACTGGGAAGAGATTGATTACGCGCAAGTTATTCAGGAACACTATGGGCTGGATGTCTTTAATTGTTCTGTCGAAGAAGTTAAAGCTAAACTTGCAGAAAACAAACTAGAAGTTGAGAAAGCTGATAACATTGCTCGAGGCATTGATAAGTTATGGAAAAAAATCCGTGCGACTTTGCCTGGTCCAGCGATGCTTGTAAATATGCCTGTTCATCTCAAACCGTTAGCTAAAGTTGATCCAGCAAACCCTAAGGTTGTACAGCATTTTCACCCCGTCATCGCAGGTTCGGAGTTGGGAAATGGCTACTCTGAGCTCAACGACCCCATTGACCAACTAGATCGCTTCTTAGAACAGCAAGCTATGCGAGATGCAGGTGATGATGAAGCCCAGATGTTGGATATTGATTATGTGGAAATGCTCGAATACGGTATGCCGCCAGCTTGTGGGTATGGACATAGTGAACGAAACTTCTGGTTTTTCGAAGATGTATCAGCGCGAGAAGGTGTGCCTTTCCCTAATTTACGCAGCGAGGTAGACGAAGTCACCAGAGCCATTTATCCTCAAGTTTTTGTAGCTGAGTAAGCATTTTAATCTCCCTCAAAAAATAGTTTAGATGCTACAATAACTCTAGTGATCAAAGTTCATAACCTTACCAAGATTTATGGGAAAAAAGATAACGCTTTTACGGCGTTAGACAAGGTTAGTTTTACAATCCCCGACGGTGTGACTTTGGCGATTGTCGGCAAAAGTGGCTCAGGTAAATCGACGCTCATGCACATTATGAGTGGTCTCGACAGCCCGACAGATGGCCTGGTGATGATCGGTAACAAAAATCTCCATACCCTCAAACGTAAAGACATGGATCGCTTCAGGGCGACGGGTATGAGCTTTATTTTTCAGGCCTTTTTTGTGGAAGGTAATCAGACGGCGTACCAAAATGTTGCTCTGCCGCTCGAGATTGCCGAAGTTAGTCTGCGGAAGCGTAAAAAAATTGTTCGAGAAGCACTGGAACAGGTAGAACTACTGGATAAAATCAATAGCAAGGCCAAAAACTTGTCTGGTGGGCAAAAGCAGCGCTTGGCTATTGCGCGAGCCATAGTGAACAAGCCAGGGCTAATCTTTGCCGATGAACCAACGGGGAACCTTGATAGCGCTACTGGTGCCAAAATCATTGATTTACTGTTTGAACTCAATAAGAGTCTGAGGTGCACCGTCATCATTGTGACGCACGATGCCGAACTAGCGGCTCGCTGCCAACTCCAGATCAATATGCAAGATGGAAAAGTCGTGGCTCTCAAAGATAACCGTACTCAAAAAACCAAAAAACCCAAGGTGCCAACGCCTCAAGTGAGGAAAATAATATGAAGATGATCGACAGCCTGCGGCGCAGTGGACGCAATTTGCGTTCGGCCAAGATGCGTACCCTCCTCACAGCGTTAGCTATTGGCGTAGGGAGTTTAACGCTTACTCTCACCCTAGCAGCTAGCCAAGGAGCGCGCGATTACACAGCACGTTTAGTGAGCAGCAACTTTGACCCCAAAGCAGTTATTGCTGCCAAAGATAAAGCCTTTTTCGAAGGTCCTAACACCAGTAAACCGCAGGAATACAGCTCGAACCTGGCAACATCCACCAGGAGTGGGGGATTGCTCAAGCAATTTGATAGCAAAGATATAGCAACCATAAAGGCGTTGCCACATGTCGTCAAAGTTGTCGAGAATTACGAACTTAGCAGCCAGTTTATTACCCGCGAAGGCGCCAAGAAGTATACTGGCGCCATTATTGTCTACGATGCGGCCCAAAAGCCAATTATCAAGGCTGGAACTGCTCCAGAAGTGCTGCCCAATGACTCAGTACTAATGCCGGACGATTACCTCGATCTTCTTAAATTTACCTCGGCCGAAGAGGCGGTTGGCAAGACTGTCACAATGCAGGTGCAGCAAATTACCGGCCAAACACAGGCTAAGGATTATAAGATCGTTGGCGTAACCACTAAATCGTCCCTAAGTGTTGGATTTGTCCCCACAGGTCTGTATGTGTCAGAAGCTGAGGCGCGTAGCATTAATACTTTTGTTAATGATGGGACAGTCCTGGCTAACTTGGTCCCCAGTGCCATTGTGCGAGGTGATGGGGTGAGTGCAGACACTCTTAAAGGCGAGATAATCAAAGCCGGCTACCAGGCGCGGACGGCCAAAGATTTACAAGAGTTCATCACTCAGATAGTTAACATCCTCGGCATTATCATCGCTGTTTTCGGCTTTATAACTCTGATAGCTTCGTTCTTTGGGGTTGTAAATACACAGTACATCAGTGTGCTGGAGCGAACTCGCGAGATCGGGCTCATGAAGGCGCTCGGTATGGGTAGGCGAACCGTGAGCTGGCTGTTTATCATTGAAGCTACCTGGATTGGTTTCTTGGGGGCAGCGCTGGGTGCTGGTTTAGCTATTGGTCTAGGCATACTTCTTAATCCATGGATCAGCAAAAAAATTAACTTTGGCAGTGAGCACTTACTAATCTTTAAACCGGCCCAAATTATTGCCTTGATTGTCTTCTTAATGATAGTTACAACTCTGGCCGGGCTTCTGCCAGCCCGTAAAGCCGCCAAACAAGATCCAATCGAAGCCCTTAGAACCGAATAACTCTTGACGAGTAATGCTAGTGCTGATAATATAGAAATATCAACGCCTCGCCCAAGTCGAAAGACCCGGCGAGGTTTTAAGTTTCTGTGCTAGGATTAGGTATATGAAAACAGTGGTGTTTGTAGATGGGGAAAACTTTCAGAAGAAGGTTAAGCAAGTATTCCATAGAAGCCGAATCCAGTGGGATGACCAGCGTTTTGGCCGCTTAGACCTGAGAGGTTTACTCCAGAGCGCCCTACAAGACTTGAAAATCGATGAAGTACGTTACTACGTTGCCAAATTGCATGTCTATAAGGAAACCGAAGAAAAATCCGAAGAACTGATCGCATTGCAACGAGCACTCAAATCTAACCTGGAAAAGCAAAAGGTGAACTTTGTGATGAGCGGCAATGTGCGGATGTTCCCGATGGTAGACGGCGTGCCGGTCTTTAAAGAGAAGGGTGTGGACGTAAAGCTGGCCGTGGATGCTATTAGCCTTGCCGCCGATAAGAAGATCAAGACAGCCATTATTTGCAGCTCCGACAGTGACATGCAGCCAGTGGTCAAAGAACTCCGCCGCCGCAAAATCAGGGTGATATACTTAGGTTTTCAGATTCAGCCAAACCGCGGACTCATTTTTACCTGCAACGAGACGGTTCTGCTCCGCAAAAACGAACTAACGACTTATATTCCCAAAGATCCACCTAAGAAACTTAACATCAAACGATTTGACGATGACTAGGAGGGGAAGATGACAGAGACAATTTACTTAGCAGCCGGCTGCTTTTGGGGAGTACAGTGGTACTTTGACCAGATTGATGGCGTGGTGGAGACTGAGGTTGGTTACCAAGGCGGCAGCGTCGATAGTCCGACTTACGAGCAAGTATGTACTCATACGACGGGCCATGCCGAATCAACTAAGGTGGTTTATGATACCTCTAAAACCAGCACTGAGAAGATTCTGCGCAATTTCTTTGCTATGCACAATCCTACCCAGCTGAATCGCCAAGGTCCAGATGTAGGCGATAACTACCGAACCGAAATTTTTTACACAACCGAAGAGCAAAAAAACATGGCGGAGAAACTCATTAAGGAGCTGCAGCCAAAATTCGAGCATCCAATTGTCACTAAAGTCACCGAAGCACCCACATTTTGGCCGGCCGAAGGGTATCACCAAAAATATACCGAGCGGACCGGCTACGGTATGTGCCATGTCGACCCTAAAGAAGTAAAAATCTAATGCTTGCTAAGTTCTTCCAAGATAAAGAAGGGAGTATTGTTATCTGGCAGAATCCTAACCTGGCGTTAGGCACCTGGATTGTAGCTGCTATAATCGCTCGCTTGCTTCACGGCGGCAGAATTGATCGAACGGCCGAAGTTATTGCCTTTGGAGCTTTGTTCACGTGGGCGTGGCTGGAAATATTTAAAGGTGACAGCTACTTTCGTAGAGCAGTAGGGGGCGTTGTGCTCCTCATGCTGATCGCCAGTCATAGTCACTGAAGAAGTAATAATGTACAATAGAACATAATTATGAGAAAAAATAACCCCTCTTCTACCGTGGAAGGTGTACGCAAAGATCTAGCCTCTGAGTCTTACAATGCAAGGCTGCGAGAAGTCATGGCTTCCTTATCGCCTGATGCTGCTACAGATAGAGATTATCTAGAGTCTGTAAAAAACGAAAGGCGTGCCCATCTTAATAAGTTTGTCCGTGACACCGGTAGAATCTTTAGTTCTAAGCAACTCGAAAGTGCAAATTTTATTGGCCGGGTTGCGCATACAGCAGCTCACTTGCCGGTAAAAATTAATCGCAAAACCGGCGAAACCGACTTACCATTCTTCATGGGGTATACATTTTATGCCAAAACCGCCAAAGAAGCACGGGCTTTTAGAGGGAAATGGCCAATTGGACCCTGTACTATCCTTCGCAGTGTTCCCGAGGAATGCACAAGCATACATCTGGGTATGCTGCAAAATTACGCAAACGATGCAGCATTGATTCAGACAGGAGTTGCTACAAAATATATGGATACTCTTGCTCCCGAACTGGGAGAGCAGCACTACGATTACGAGCTGGCTCAAATAGAAAGTACCTCCCGGCTTATTTTACTTCAAGCCGGCATTGGTTTGGCGCATCTTACACTTCAGGGTCGCGAACTGATGCAATTTGTCTCATGAACGAAGCAATTGTTCTAGAAAAATTTGTGCACGGAGGCCAGGCAATCGCTACTCTTGCTGATGGCCGAAAGGTTTTTGTATGGGGCGGTTTACCGGGCGAAAAAGTCCGGATCCAGCTTACAAAAAAGAAAAAGTCGTGGGCAGAAGGGATTGTGACAGAAGTTCTGGAGCCAAGCAGTGAAAGAGTTGACCCCAACGATCCTAGCACTTTCCTAGCCACTAGTCCTTGGCAAATAGTCGATTTTAAGGCTGAGAATAAGTACAAAAAACAGATTTTAGAAGAACATTTTGCCTTTGCCAAAGTGGAATTGCCCGATTTTGAGTTTGTAGCCGGTGGCTCAGACTACCATTATCGCAATAAAATGGAGTACAGTTTTTGGGCTGATGATGACGGT
>Ga0157379_10002809_pt1 | contig 14675 bp, 17 predicted proteins | sample S25metaG_FD_121802 | JGI IMG/M metagenome (GOLD analysis project Ga0157379, IMG submission 121802) | Switchgrass rhizosphere microbial communities from Kellogg Biological Station, Michigan, USA - S2-5 metaG | ecosystem: Host-associated > Plants > Roots > Rhizosphere > Soil | place: USA... | reverse complement strand
GCTCTTCGTTTCCCCGCCCTTGGCCGCGGACTTGATCGCGGCACGTATTCGGTTGTAGGTACCGCAACGACAGATGTTGGTCATCGCCTCGTCGATATCGGCGTCGGTGGGATCGGGCTTGGTTTTGAGCAGGGCCGCGGCCGCCATGATCATGCCGCTCTGGCAAAAGCCGCACTGCGGCACGTCGAGCGCGACCCACGCCTTCTGCAACGGATGCGTCCCGCGAGCCGAAAGGCCCTCGATGGTCACCACGTTCTGCGTCGGCGTGACGGTCGACACCGGCCGGACGCAGCTTCGCATGGGCGCGCCGTCGATCAGGACCGTGCAGGCGCCGCATTGGGCAACGCCGCAGCCGTACTTGGTTCCCGTGAGACCGAGCTGCTCGCGCAAAACCCACAAGAGCGGCGTATCGGGTTCGGCATCGAAGCTGCGGACCTTGCCATTGACGGTCAGGGTGGGCATGGGAGGCTCCTCGCGAGGTGAGACCCTTGGGGCGGCCGCAGGGATAGGGGCGGCGCGCCCGGTTCCTGCCGATATTGACTAGGAGCGCCCGGCCGCAAGATCGTTCGCGTTCCCCCCGGCGCGCCCGACCGGCGCGTGGCGTCGCGCCGCGGGGGTCCCCAGCGTACGGTGCCGGACATAAGTATCGTGTCTTCAACGGCCTGCGTACGCTTTTATCCCGGCCAGCGGCAGCAGACCGCGTATAGTGGAACCGTCAGGTTCTTCTCTCGACATCGGGTCCAGCTTCACCTCGTGCCGACTGTTGGCTTCCAACTAAGGTGCGAGGTATCCCCATGTCATTGCGGAACGGTCCGTTCCCGCCTGTCAACGCGCTCATCGCGTCGCTGCCGCGTCGCGATCGCGATTACGTCACGAACATCTGCACGGTGGCCGATCTCACGTTCGGCGAATCGCTCTGCACGCCGGGCGACGCGATCCGGCACGTCTACTTTCCCACTGCCGGCTACATCTCGATGATCACGCCGAAAGGCGCCGCGGAGAGCCTGGAAGTGGGCATGGTCGGCAACGAGGGCGCGTTCGGGATCACGCTGATGTTCGACGTGACCACGTCGCCGCTGCAGGGGCTGGTGCAAGGTGCCGGCGAGGCGATGCGGATGACGGGGCGTCAATTCAATACGGCGCGCGCAGCCAGCGCAGCGTTCCGGCGCGCACTCAACCGCTATCTCTACGTATTGACGTCGCAGCTGGCGCAGACCGCGGCGTGCAACCGCTTCCACCATCTCGATGCGCGACTGGCGCGGTGGCTGCTTCTGTCGCAGGATCGGGCGCACGGCGACACGTTTCGCATGACGCACGAGTTCCTCGCCTACATGCTTGGCGTGCGCCGTGCCGGCGTGACCGAAGCCGCCGGCCGGTTGCAGGAAGCCGGGCTGATCCGCTATGCGCGGGGCGAGCTCACGATCGTCGATCGGCGGGCGCTCGAGGGCGTGTCGTGTCCATGCTACGCGGCGCAGACAGCAACCTACGAGCGCTACGTGAACAAGCCGCGCACCCCGGCCGCGGCAGTCGTTGGCCGCAAGGTCTTCGCTCGCTAAAGCGCTGCGTGGTCCACCGCGCGCCGTCCCGGCGTGCGGCGGCGCTCGCGCTGCAGGTCCGTCCCGGCGCCCGCAGGGTGGCGCCGGTCGCGCACGCGGCGCTCGACCAGGTGGATCCCCGCGCTGTCGTCGCTGCCCCGCCTGGGCGGCGGACAGGGCGCAACGGCCGGCGCCGACTCGCGCAACACGGCGGTGGCCGAGTCCCAGTACAGCGTCCAGCCGCCCTGCGCGTCGCCGACGAGCTTCCCGCGCTCCTCGCCGGTGCTCGTCAACGCGAAGCCCATCTGCGCTTCGTTGGGTACGCCGAAGAAGTGGATGAGAGGATCCCATCGCGCAAGCCGCGCGTGCGCCCACGCCAGCGCCTGCTCCAGCCCCGCGTGGCTCTCGCCGATCGCGAATGCGTCATGAGCGCGATGCGGGAACTGCCGGTCGAGCTCCGCGAGCGCCCGCTGCGCCGTCGCGGGCCAATCCGGAGGGCGCTCGTCATGACGCTCTGCGCGCTGACGCGCCGCCACGGCCCGCCACGACAACAGGCGGCCGTTGACCGCCGCGAGCCGCAGCGCGTCGGGGGCGCCGTTACCGTAGGACGTGGTGCGCACGACGGGGACGCCGTCGTCGGCGCGGCCGACGATCACGTAAGCCTGCGCGTGGCGATCGGGGACGAGCTCATAGCCGAACAGTCCGTCGTCGACGATCGGCAGCAACTCGACGCTGGCCGGCAGGCCGCCGGAGGATACCGCCGCTGCGACCAACCGGGCGCGCAGCGACGGAAGCAGGCGTGTCGCTTCGGACAGTCGTGGCAGCGCGCAGCGATGCGTGGCCGCGTTCATGGCTCCAGTGTACGGTAACGTACGGAGAGTGGTCGGAAAACTCTGGCCCAGTCCCGCTCGTCGGCCAGGGCGTTCTGGGACCAGGGCGATCAATGCGTCATTGTGACCTTTTCCAAAGCCTTCGAAGCTGGCACTAATACCGGCTCGTAATATTCGCGCGCCGGTCCCGCGCGGGCACGGCCGGCGCCGGCACCGCAGCGGCGTCCCCTACAATGGTCGCGTGGCGCCGTCGTTCACCCCTCGATGGACCTGACTTCCGTCGCGCTGCCCGCCGTCTGGCTCGGCGCCGGCTGGGCGGCCGCTGCGGCGACGCTCCTATGGGCGCTGCGGCACGCGCCCTGGTCGCGCCTGCCGGGCAGTCCGCTGGGGCACGTCGCCGCGGCGATGGTGATCGCCGAGGTGGTGCTGTGGACCATTCGCGCCACGATCGGCGAGGGCTTCACTTTCCATCTTCTCGGCGTCACGGCCTTCGCGCTCGCCACCGGCCCGCCGCTTGCGCTCCTCGGGTCCGCGATCGCCGTCGTGCTGCAGATCGGCGTCCACGACGGCCGCTGGGAGAACGCCGGCATCGCGTTCGTCACGATGGCCGCCCTCCCCGTCGGCGTCGCCTGGGCCGTGCATCGCGCGGCGCAGCGCCTGCTGCCGCCCAATTTCTTCGTCTACATTTTCGTCGGCGCGTTCTTCGGCGCCGCGGTCGCGCTGGCCGCGGGCGGCGTCGCCGCGGCCGTCGGACTGGCGTACGGCGCCGGCGTCCCGGCGCCACTCGTCTTCGGCGAGTACGTCCCTTACCTCCTCTATCTCGCATGGGGTGAGGCCATGCTGACCTGCATGGCGCTCACCCTGATGGTGGTTTACCGGCCGCAATGGGTCGCGACGTTCGACGACGCGCACTACCTCGAAGGCCGCTGAGCGGGCGCCGGTTGTGGCAAATCGGCGACCGGCGTACCTTGGCGGAATTCCGCATGGCCCGGGAGCGACATTCGTTGCAGGGATCCGCGGTGGGGATGGCGGTCACGGGCGACGCGTGACGCCGAAGGTTCGATTTCACAAAGGAGAAAGCGCAATGCTCAGGATTGCAGCGAAGTCCAAGACGGCAACATTCGTGCTGGCGAGTGCGATCGGCATCATGGCCGGCTGCGCGACGATGGCGCCGATGGTGGGCGGACAGCGGCTCACCCTCACGGGCGCAGAGGAAGTGCCGGCCGTCACCACGTCGGCCACCGGCAGCGCCACGGTCGACATCAAGCCGGACCGCTCCGTGACGGCCACCGTGACCGTGTCGGGCATGACCGCGACGGCGTCGCACATCCATGAAGCCGCCGCGGGCGCGAACGGACCGGTGATCGTGCCGTTCGTCAAGACCGGCGACAACACCTTCGCCGCAGCCGAAGGCGCCAAGCTGACCGAAGCGCAGTACGAGAGCTACAAGGCCGGCAAGCTCTACGTCAACGTGCACAGCGCCACGAATCCCGGCGGCGAAATCCGTGCGCAGTTGAAGGGCAACATGTAATTGACCTTTCCCGCCCGGCGGGCGCGCGCGCCCACCGGCGTCAGGAGTGCCCGCGCCGCTTCTCGTCCCGGTCTCCCTCGTCCCCTCGATGATATGCAGTGCGCGACGCCGCGCGCGGCGCACGCCTCCTGTGCTTTTGTGAGCTCCCCATGGCGGTGATGCGCACGCAAGTCGCGATCGTCGGCGCCGGCCCGTCGGGCCTACTGCTCGGCCAGCTGCTGCACAAGGCCGGCATCGACAATGTAATCGTCGAGCGCCAGTCCGGCGAGTACGTGCTGTCGCGCATTCGCGCCGGCATTCTCGAGCAGGTCTGCATCGATCTGCTCGACGAGGCCGGTGTAGGCGAGCGCATGCATCGCGAAGGCCTCATCCACGGCGGCTTCGAGATGCTGATCGGCGGGCGCCGCCACCGCATCGATCTCAATCGCCTCACCGGCGGCAAGAACGTCATGGTCTACGGGCAGACGGAGCTCACCAGCGACCTGATGCGCGCGCGGGTCGCGGCCGGCCTGCCCACTTTCTACGAAGCACGCAATGCGGCGATCCACGATTTCGACACGCGCACGCCCCGGCTCACGTACGAGAAGGACGGCGGGACGCACACGCTCGAATGCGATTTCATCGCCGGCTGCGACGGCTTTCATGGCGTATGCCGCGCGAGCGTGCCGCGCGACGCCATCCGCGAATTCGAGAAGGTGTATCCGTTCGGCTGGCTCGGCCTTCTGTCCGACACGCCGCCCGTGTCGCCGGAGCTCATCTACGTCAACAGCGTGCGCGGGTTCGCCCTGTGCTCGCAGCGCAGCCAAAAGCGCAGTCGCTACTACCTGCAGGTGCCGCTGACCGACAAGATCGAGGCCTGGACCGACGCCGCTTTCTGGCAGGAATTGCGCCTCCGCCTCGACGACGAAGGACGCCAGCGGCTGGTCACCGGGCCGTCGCTCGAGAAGATCGTCGCGCCGCTGCGGAGCTTCGTCGCGGAGCCGTTGCGCTTCGGCCGGCTGTTCCTCGCCGGCGATGCCGGACACATCGTGCCGCCGACCGGCGCCAAGGGCCTCAACCTCGCCGCCACCGACGTCAAGTATCTGTCGAGCGCACTGATCGACTACTACGCGGACAAGACGGAGAACGGCATCGACACCTATTCGGCGCGCTGCCTGCGCCGCATCTGGCGCGCGGAGCGCTTCTCGTGGTGGTTTACGAGCCTGATGCACCGCTTCCCGGACGACGGCGCGATCGTCGGCCGTTTCCAGGAAGCCGAGCTCGACTACCTCACGCACTCGGAGTCGGGCGCGCGGACGATTGCCGAGAACTACGTCGGCCTGCCGCTGGATTTCGGCGACGCCTGAGGCTGCTTCTTTGCCGGCGCCACCTGCTCCGGCGCCACCAGCGCCAGCGTCAGCAACGCGCCGGTAGGACGAACACGCACTTCAAATCACCGGGCCGTCCGATATCGGCCCTGTCCGCCGTGGTGGACACTGCATCTCGTCCCAATCGGCCACAGGAGCCAATATGAAACTCAAGCTCGCAGCGTCATGCATCATTCTCGCCGCCGCCGTGGCACCGCTTGCCGCGCACGCCGCGGATTCGGATACCGACCGCAACAAGCCGGCGACTTACGTCAAGGATTCGGCGATCACCACCAAGATCAAGACCAAGCTCGCCGCCGAGCAGCCGGGCAGCATGGTGCACATCAAGGTCGATACTGACATGAACGGCGTGGTGTCGATGAGCGGCACGGCGAACTCGCAGGCCGAAATCGACAAGGCGGTCGACATCGCCCGCAACACCGAAGGCGTGAAGTCGGTGAAGAACGAACTCAAGGTTCAAAAGGACAAGTAAGGGATCAGTAGGTCCTGTGACGCTGCGGCGGGCGCGATTAAGGCCCGCTTCGGCGCGCAGCGGGCGCGTTTCGTTTCGGTGTCTCAGGGGGATAACTTGAACAGAGTCATCTATATCGTCGGTCTGGTCGTGGTCGTGCTCGTCATCCTGTCGTTCTTCGGTTTGCGGTAACGCGGCGACGAAGACCGCTGTCGCGGCCGGTCGTGAACGCCGCGACGGTCTAGGTCAGCCAGAAGCGCGCGGCGTGGAAAAAGACGGGCGCCGCGAATGACAGCGCGTCGGATTGCCACAATTCCCGATCTACGGCCACCGCGGCCGGGTGTGTCCTGCGCATCTCGTGCAGAACGCGACAGCCCAGTGCGCCCGATGCCGCGATCAGCAGCGCCATCGCGCCCGCAGCCGGCACCGCAAAAGGCGTAAGCCACGCGAGCATCATTCCGAACGCAACCATCATTGCCGCGCCGCCCGCGCCGCCGATCGCCATGCGAATCGAACGCGTCTGCTCGCGTCTCAATCGCATCGCGAGCACGTAGAGCGCCTGGCCCGCGAGTGTCATGACGACCAGAAATGCCACGAGCCCTGCGGCGTTTGGCGCGTTGAGCATCAATAGCGCCGGCGCGTGCGACACGCAATACACGCAGACCATCACGATCCAGTAGCGCTCGGCAGTGCGCTCGAGAAATGCCCGTCCCTCGCCCTGCGCGAGCGCCAGCAGCGGCAGCGCCAATGCTCCGACGAGCGGCAGAGTCACGGCGAAGAGCTCGTATCGGCCGCTGGCGACAAACGCGTATTGCAGCGGTATGCACAGGTAAAGTCCCAGCGCGTGAGGCGGCGCTGCCGCGGCATCGGACGTCCCCGGCGCAACGAATGCCCCGAGCGCGACCGTCGAGACGAGCGCGAAAACCAGCAGGAGTGCCGCGCTGCTGTTCCACAACGCCAATGCCGCGGCCGCCACTGCAAGCAACAGCGCCGCCCATGATGCATTGCCGAAGCGCGGACCTCTCCCGCCGTCCAGGCCTTCAGCGCTTGCGCGCCGGCGAACGGCGGCGACCAGCGCCACGACGCCGCACAGTGCGACGAGCGTCACCAGCACCGGCAGCGGGAGACTAGGCATGCGCGTGCGAGGCGAGGCGCCGACGATCAGACGGACGCAGCACGGCGACGACCGAACCAGACGCCGGCCGCAAGCCCGATCAACAGCGTGACGAGCGCCGCGATGATGCCGTCGCGGATCAGCGTCCGTTGGACCTTGGTGAGCACGGGATTGTCGAGATGGTTGGTGCCGAAGTGGATGGCACGCAGGCGCCACTTGCCGTCGGCGTCCTTGATCATCACGGCCGTCCAGCGCGTGGCAAAGTCGAACAGATCCCCATCCTTGGCTTCGTAATGCTCCAGCGCCTTGCCGCGCACGAGGCCCCAGGTTTTGTCCGCCGACAGCTCGGTCAGCGCGTCCGCGTCGAGCCGCATCTCCATCTTGCGCATGTAACCGGTGGGACCGAACCACTCCTGAAAATACTTGGACACGTCCGCGCGGTTCGACATCACTTCCTGCGTCACGCTGGTGGCCTCGACGTTCTCGGTGAGGTACGGCAGCATGCGGTCGTACTGGCCGGTGTTCATCGCGGTCACCACTTCGTGCAGGAGGCCGCGCAGCTCCTCGTGGATCGCGTGGTCGGCCTCTGCGGCACGGACTTGCGGCATGATGCACAGCGCTGCCAGCGCGCCGATCGCGAGCACAATTCTCACTGCGGTCTCCCTGTGTACGAACGGCCGACCCGCGAGTCGGCGGCGCGTGGCGCCAACCGCGATTCTCGCCGAAATGCGCGGCGATGATCCAGCGAATTCACGCCCGCCGGCCGACGCCTTGTTTTCGGGGCGGTTGCCGCAAGCGCCGCGATGACGCTAGCATCGCCCATGCCGTTGCCCGCGCCTGCCCGCCTGACCGTCGTGCTCCTGATCGCGTTCGTCGGGCTTGACGCGGCCGGCGCTGGGACGACGGCGTCGCCGCGCATCGAGGCGGACGGCGCGGCGCTTGCGCAAGCGATGCGCGGTCATCGTGTCGTTCTGCTCGGCGAGGTTCACGACAATGCCGCCCAGCATGCGCTGCGCCTCGCCGCTGTGCGGCGGCTCCTCGAACAGGGTGCGCGCCCCGCACTCGCGTTCGAGCAGTTCGATCGCGAGCGACAATCCGACATCGACCGTGCACGACGCGCGCGGCCGCACGACGCCGCGTATCTCATTGCGGAGGCCAAGGGGCCGCCCGGCTGGGACTGGCGCTATTACCGCCCGTTCGTCGAACTGGCGCTGCGCTACGACCTGCCCATCGTCGCCGCGAACCTGTCGCGCAAGGACGCGATGAAGGTCGCGATCGAAGGGTGGGGTGCGCTGTTCGACGTCGCGACGCGCAGCACGCTCGCGCTCGACGAGCTACCCGTCGAGCTGCGGCAGAAGCACGAAGCCGCCATTGCCGCGGGTCATTGCAATCTGCTGCCGGCGGACGCGCTGCCAGCCCAGGCGCGCGCGCAGATGGCGCGGGACATCGCGCTGGCGCGTTCGCTCGTTCCGTTCGTCGAGCGCGGCGTCGTGCTCCTTGCGGGCAACGGCCACGTCCGCCGCGACATCGGCGTGCCCGTCTGGCTCGACGCGACGGCGAAGCGCGAGGCGATCAGCATCGGCCTGCTGGAGCGCGGCGACGACGTCACGATCCCCGCCGACGCAGCCACGTTCGACGCGTACGTCATCACGCCGCGCGCGCGTCGCGAGGATCCTTGCAAGGCGCTGGCGGCGCAGTTCAAACGGGCCGCGCCGCGCTGAAACGAGCGCCCGGATCCCGGCGCGACCGCATCGCGGCGAACCGCGATGCGGTGACGCGCTACTTCGTCGCCTTGCCGACGTCGGCGAGCAGCGCAGCGGACTTCGGCGACCGCACCGTCTTGCGGATCAGGATGTCGGGCGGAAGAATGTTGTTGCCGCCGTAGTAGGCGTCGTTCCAGCCGGTGTTCGCGTGCACGACGGTGCCGTCAAGGTTGACGCCGCCATAGATACCCTTCGCACGGGCGAACGAGATCAGGTCGGCGGTGACCGTCGACTTCGCACCGGCGCCGACGGGACCGGCCGCGATGCTGGCGTCGCCGCCGATCTTGAACGTGGTGGCAAGGAGCGAATTGAGACCCTTCTCCGTCATCACCACGATGACCACCTCGGACACTTCAACCCCCGCCTGGAAACCGACGCTGGCGGTGGCGAGGTCGTAGAACGCCGGACCGGACCACACGCGCCCGTCCTTCGCCACGAGCACGGCGCGGCCGCCGGAGCCGCCGAAAATGAATCCGGCCTTCACGATCTGCGGCGCGATCAGGACGGCCTTCGCGCGGTCGAGATTGTCCTGGATCCACGTCTGGTCCGGATCGCGGATGAAATTGCTGAGCGTGGTCTGCGCGTCGGCGACGAGCTTGTCGGGCTCGGCCGAGGACATCCGTCCCGAGTCGCTAGTGGCGCAGCCTGCGAGCGTGACGGCAAACAGTGCGACGGTCACGGCACGGCGTGATCGGCTCGAAGCGGTGGTGGCGGGTGTCATCGTGGTGTTCCTTCGGCAGACAGGGTTCATCGGGTTCGAGCGGCATGCGCTCAAGCTGATCGATTAGAGCCGCTACGCAACGGCGTGTCTGTCGGCGTTTGTCCGACGTTGTGCCCATTGCCGCATTGCGCGCGTGAAAGCCCCAGTTTCGCGGGGCCAATGTGAGCCGTTTCGTCGCAGCGCCGCCGCGTGCCGCGAAAATGCTATCGTTGGCCTCGCGTCGCCGCCGGGCGGATGACGCCCGTGTCGATAATCGATGGGAGCAATCGTGATGGTGCGTTTCTTCGGTTTCCTTGGTATCACCGCGCTCGCACTCGTCGCCGCGGGCTGCGCGACGACGACGACGCCCGCGCCTTCGGTGCAGAACGAGGCGCTGCTCACGACAGCCGGCTTCAAGACGGTCGTCGCGAGCACCGACAAACAGTTGCAGCAGCTGCCAACACTTCCGGCCGGACAGGTGACGGTGATCACGCAGACCGGCAAGAACTGGTTCGTCTATCCCGACCTGCCGAAGAATCGCGTCTACGTCGGGACCGAGAAGGAATACCGGGCGTACCTGCAGTTGCGCGCCAAGAACAACCTGCCGGACGTGGATCCGATGGCGTCGTATTACAGGCAGGACCGCGCGATGACCGCGGCATCAGCGCAGGAAGCGACGGGGCCGGTGTGGCTGGGCTGGCCGGAGTTCCAGACGCTCGGGTGGCAGTGAACGCTGCGCCCGGCGCCTGCTGACCGCGGCGTTCGTCGGCGCCGGCGCGGGGTTCGCCGCCGCCCGCCGTCGCTCGTCCCCTCGGCAGCAAAGGCCCCGGAACCGGCTGTTATCCTCTGCCGCGATGCAGATTCATACACCGGACCCTGCCTTTACGCGGCCTGACCGGGCGCGCGAGCATTTCCGGCTGGCCGCCAAGCTCTCGCTCGGATTCGTCGCGGTGCTCTGGCTGGTGGCCGCGCTGGGTTGGGGGCTCGACCTCGAGCGCTTCGGCGTGCGGCCGCGGCAATGGAGCGGCCTGGTCGGCATCCTTGCCGCCCCGCTGCTGCACGCCGATCTCGGTCACCTTATCGCCAATACGGTGCCGCTCATCGTGCTCGGCACGACGATGCTGCAGCTCTATCCGACGGCGTCGTTTCGCGTGCTGCCTGCCGTTTACCTCGGTCCCGGCATCGCGGTCTGGCTGTTCGCGCGCGGCGGCAACCATATCGGCGCCAGCGGACTCGTGTATGGACTCGTCAGCTACATCCTCGTCGCCGGCCTGCTGCGGTGGGATCGGCGCGCAGTCGCCGCGTCGCTGCTCGTCGCCTTCATGTACGGGACGGCGATCTGGGGCGTGCTGCCGCTCAAGACCGGCGTGTCGTGGGAGACGCACCTCGCGGCTGCGCTGATCGGCATCGCAATGGCCGTTGCGCTGCGCAGCAAGGACGTCACACCCAAAGTCCAGTACAGCTGGGAGCGCGAGCCTGAGGCGGACATCGACGATGTCGACGATGCCGGAGAAGCCAACGATGCCGACGCGGAGCGCGCGCCGGCCCGAACGCTTCACTGAGGGCGCGGCCGCCCGCGCAGCGCTACTGCTTCTTCACGTGCACGACGCCCGTCATGTACGGGTGGACGGCGCAGATGTAGTTGAAGTCGCCTTCCTTGTTAAAGGTGTGCTCGAACTTGTCGTCCGTGTCGAGACCCTTCGAGCCGAAGCTCTTGTCGTCGCTCGTGACGGTATGCGGCGTGTCGTCGCGGTTGGTCCAGACGACCTTCGTGCCGGGCGCGACGGTGACGTCCTTCGGCGCGAACGCGAACTTGGCGATGTTGAGCTCGAGCGTCTGTGGAGAGGCCGCCGCAGCCCGAAGCCCGGGAACGGCCAAGGCTGCGCCGGCGAAGAGCGCGAGCGCCGCGATGGTTCGAAGTGGATGTTCGGTGATGCAGGCAGGACCGTATCGCATGAGGGCTCCATGCGGGCGACCGCCGCGGTCGACGGCGCCCATGTCGGTGAGTGAATCGCCGCAGGCGAATCAGCGAACGAGCGGCGTGTCGATCAGCGCCAGCTGCTGGCGCCCGGGGACGATGTTGAGCTGGCGCGTGCCGAGGAGCTTGCCGAGCTCGCCGGCGGGAACGGTCACCGGACCGGGCTCGCCAATGCCCGCCTGACCCGGCGTCGGCAGTGGATAGGCGAGCGACATTGCCGTATGCAGCGCGACGTTGCCCTCGACCTTCTGCAGCACCTGATGAATGTGCCCATTCAGCACGGTGACCGATCCGAAAGGACGCAGCAGCGCCATCGCCTGCGCGGAATCGGCCGTGCCCCAGCCCCAAGGCTCCCAGATCGTCCACAGCGGAATGTGGGCGAGGACCACGACCGGCGTCGAGCTCGACACGCGCGCGAGGTCCCCCTTGAGCCATACGAGCTGCTCGTCGCCAAGCGCCGCCATCGTGCCCAGCTTGAAGTTGAGCACGTTGTTGAGGCCGACGAAATGCACGCCCCCCTGGTCGAAGCTGTACCAGGACTTGCCATTGCTGTCGTGATCGAAGTACTTGAGATAGCCGGTCGCGCCGTCGTCGATCGTGTCGTGCTCGCCGGGCACCGTGTGCACCTTGAGGCCGCGGAACTCCTGCAGCACTTCGCGCGCCGTGCCGAATTCCTCCGGCTTCGACAGGTGACTGACGTCGCCCGTGTGCACGATGAACGCCGGCTGCTGCGGCAGCGCGCCGACCTCGGCGATGGCCCGGCGCAGGCTTCCGATGACGTTGGGATTGGCCTCCTTCTTGAAGCCGACGTGCGTGTCGCTGATCTGCACGAACGTCAGCGCCCCCTGCGGGGCGGCCATGGGTGCGCCATCGCCCGTCGCGCCGAGGGCGCGCGGAATGCCGCCGGACACGGTCCACACGACAGCGGCACCGCTCCATGCGGCGAGACAGCCCAGCGCCTGGCGCCGGGTGACCTTGGGGGTGAGTCCGTTGGGTTCGTGGTTGCTCATCGCAGCTCCTTGCGTGGCGGGAAGGCCCGTACTCGTCTGTATCGGAATTCCACGGGTTTTATTCCCGGACCGCTGCCAGCGATCGCGGCGGGTCTTCGCGCAAAAAGGCGCTGCACGAACGCCGCCAATGCGAGTCGCGCGCGCCGGGACACGCCGGCGTGAAGGGCGAAAAGGAAGGACTGGCACGATCCCCCGCACCGCGAATGCGGCGGGGACGCTATCGCGTGCCAGCGTCCGTCAGCGTGGGTCGGCCTGCGCCGCCGCCACGACGTGGCGAAGGCGCCAGGAATTCAATCCGGCCTTGCAGGTCGCGAGGCTCAGTAGCCGAAGTCGGCCCAGGTATAGCCGAGGTACGGATCCGATGCATCGCGCGCAGTGGCGCTGCGCATCTGCGCGTCGCCCTTCTGCCGCGCAGCGCGCTCCTTGCTGGCCGCCTTGTTCGCGGCTTGCGGGTCTTCCGGATGGAGCTTGCGGTACGCGTCGTATTCCTTCGGGCCGGATCCTTTCGTGGTCACGTCGGCGTCGCCGCCTTTCAGCTGCGCACTTCGCGTGCGCTCATCCGATACTGGAAATTCTGCGGATTGTAGTAGTCGAGCGGCCCCTTCGCCGTCTCCGCGTACGGATACATGAAGTGTCCGAGCGCTTTCGCGGTCTCCGGTGCGAGCCGCGTGTCGCCGGCGGTGTTGAAGGCCATCCAGTTCATTTCCCAGTAGCCGAAGAGCGTCTTCCGCGCGAGATCGACCCGCGCGTCGTCCAGCGGCAGCAACGCGTCCTTTTCCTCTTCGAGCACGACTTTGCGCACGTCGGCGGGATCGACCGGAATCCAGCCGAACCGGGGATCGTGGAATTCGGCGCGGCAGTGCTGCGCCTTGCTGATGTCGCCGCTCTTGCCGAGGCTTTTCCACGTCGCCGAATCGGCGACCCGGACGCCGTACACGTCGCGCGCCGGAATGCCGACTGAACGGGCGAGCCCGACGAACAACGCGTTGAGGTCGGCGCACTTGCCGCCCAGGTTGCCCGACTCGAGCATGAACCGGATGTCGCCTGTGCCGCAGCCGATCACTTTCGGATCGCGGTAGGTGTTCACGACGATCCAGTCGTAGATTGCGCGGGCGCGCTCGATGGGATTGCCCGTCGCCATCGGCAGGATGCGCGTCGCCGTGGCGCGGACGATGCCGTCGGTCGGGATATGCGACGTCGGCTGCAGGTAGAGATCGCTCTCCTCGCGCGACAGCGGGGACACGGGGCCGGGGTTGGCGAGATCGACGCGCCGGTTGCGCGTCGCGATGCGATTCGTCACCTGCAGCGCCGGCGTCACGCCGCGCTCGTCCCAGCGGGCGAAGAACGCCGGCGCGCCATAGCGGGGATCGCGGTAGATGCCCGTTGCCGACGGATTGCCCGTCCAGCGGACGTCGAGCGCACGCTGGTAGTCGGTGTCCCCGTACTGCGCGAGCGGCAGCCACACGCGGGCGGGAAGGTCCTGCGGCCAGATCTCGACGTCGGTGACGACGTCGAACGTTCGCCACGGTCCGTTGACGGGCGGCGGCTCGGGCGCCACCGCCGCACGGGCCCCGCTCGATCCGAGGCCGGTGGTGGCCGTGGCCGCGGCCAGCGCCAGGAAATTGCGTCGATCCATGGTGATTCGCTCCAAAGCGTGCCGGCACTCGGGCATCACCGGCCATCGGAATGACAGGCGCGACCGCGCTGTGCGGCGGTCACGCCTCAGGACGGAAGTGTACGCAGGATCGATTTGAGCGACCGCGCCACCGCGCTTGCCGTCCGTTTTTCCAGCGTCCGGTAGCGGCGCACGAGCTCGACGCCGAGCGGCGTCAGGACGGTGCCGCCGCCCTTGGGCCCGCCCGCGAGCGTTTGGACGGCAGGCCGGACGAGGCAGTGGTTGGTCTCGTCCACGAGCAGCCATGCGCGCCGATAGGACATGCCGAGCGCCTTGGCCGCCGCGGTGATGGACCCGGTCTGCGCGATCGCCTCCAGCAGCGCGATCTTGCCGGGGCCGATGGCCACGCCGCTCGCAGCGTCGCCCTGGCGAATGTGAAAGCGGATATCGGCGCGCATGGCCATCGGCGTCAGGCGTAGCCGACGCTGCGCCGATCGAAGGAGACGGCCTTCACCAGCGCATAGACGTCCTGGCCGGCGTGGATCCCCAGCAGGCGCACGGAGCGTCGCGTGATCCGCGCGTTGAGCGTGGCGCTGCCAATCCCGAGCTGGACCTCGACGATCGCCCCGCCTTCGGCGTCGACCGAGCGGACACGCGCGGGCAGGACGTTGAGGATGCTGAGGCCCGCGGGCGGCTCGATCGCCAGCGCCACGTCCCGCGCGCGAATGCGCGCCCGGACGCGCTGCCCGATGGCGGCGTCGAGGTGCGGCACGACGAGGCG
>Ga0157379_10002808_pt1 | contig 14676 bp, 13 predicted proteins | sample S25metaG_FD_121802 | JGI IMG/M metagenome (GOLD analysis project Ga0157379, IMG submission 121802) | Switchgrass rhizosphere microbial communities from Kellogg Biological Station, Michigan, USA - S2-5 metaG | ecosystem: Host-associated > Plants > Roots > Rhizosphere > Soil | place: USA... | reverse complement strand
GTTGATGGGGACAGCGGTTCCGATCTCCATGACCCCGTCGGCCACTGGCAGTGTGTTGTCGAACACAGTGGCGTTGGTGAAATTGCGCATGGAGAAACTGTCCAGCCACTTCAGCGGACAGGCCACACGCCGTCCATTCTCTTCATACTCGACGCGAATCCTGCGGGCAAACATGAGGCAGCAATTTAACCACACAATTCATCGGGCTCGTAGAGAACGGGCCTTCCGCCCGTTTTTATAGAGGCCGCGCAGGGACGGGCGAGGACGCCCGTCCTCCATCAAAGCGGAACTTTCTACTTGGCTCCAAGAGGAATTTCTCATGTGGCTGCGACACTGTTACGGCTACGCTTGACAGGCCGCCATCTCAGGCATACGCTTCCGCGGCGTATCTGGAGGACCTATGGGCGGTTTGATTTACGTCATTTTGGTGGGCCTGATTGCAGGCTGGGCGACGGGCAAGATTATGAAAGGCGCGGGCTACGGCGTTCTGGTGGACATTCTGCTCGGCATCGCCGGCGCCATCTTCGGTACCTGGGTTCTGCGCCTGCTGGGCATCTACACCAGCGGCGGACTGATCCCCAGCATTCTGGTTGCGATTCTGGGAGCGGTGCTGCTTGTGGTCATTGTGCGCGCTTTAAAGCGAGCTTGAGAGCCTAGTCTGACCCTCCCGACCCGATCTGGACCAGGTCGGCAGGCGAGTGCCCGTGGCCACGTGCACCCCAGCGATACGGATTCACCGAACCTGATCGCAGCCGATTCATCAGCGAACCGATGGCCGTCGAGCCCCTCACCAGGTGCCCGATGCTCAGCGCCCCTACGAGCTTTCTCTGCTGCACATGATGCAGGCCGCTCGAGACCACGCAGCCACACTGGCTGCAGTCCGGCGTACCACCAAAAATACAAGGCTCCACGCGGGTCGTCAGGTCGGCTGAGAAGTTCGTCGACATCTTGGAGAAAAGGCACTCCTGCGGATTCTTGGGCGGCGCGAGCAGGGCTTCCGCGATGCCCGGGTTCATGAGCAGCTTGGGATAGGCATCCCTCAAGCCCGGCAGCTCCCGCGCTACAGTTTGCCGCTCCTCCCTGGTGAGCATCTCCGGGGTGCGCTCGCCCTGCTGCGGACTGTAGAGGCTCACCCAGATCCGCTTCACCTCGGGTCGCGACTGCCAGAACGCCAGATATTCTTCGAGATATCCGGGACGCTTCATCATCGGCCCGGTGATCGTCCAGTGAATGTTCACATCGCGACCTCGGATGTTTTCCAGGATGCGATCGTAGGTAGCCGGCTTACGCCGGGGGTCGTGATGCTCGGGCAGCCCATCAATCGAGACGGCCACTCGATTCCGCCGCAGTCCCATCCACTCCATCGGAATGGGAATGATCCCGCTGGTCACCACCATGGTGAAAATATTCTGCTGGCTGAGCGCCGGAAGTATCTGGCTGAGTTCGCGATGGCGGATCATGGGCTCGCCCCCCACCAGGGAGACGTGAAGCGGCCGGTGCTTCTTTACCAGCCCCAGGACTCCGGCCACCAGAGCGTCGCCGCGCAAATCCACGAGCTCAGTGAGCTTTTTTTCGCCGCCCAGATGAGAGTCGCCGTAGGCGTAACATCCGGGACAACTTAAGGGACATTCGCGGGTAATTTCGATCGAAAGCATGGGTGCCCGGCCGCTGAGGATGCTTCCCCAGGCGGCAAACAGTTCTCCCACCTTCATTCCAGGCTGTGATTGGGACATAATGTTTTGTAGATTAGATGCGACAGAGTGCCAACTTTCATCGGAAAAAGTCAAGAATCACTCCCTGGACGAAAACCGGATTCGCAGACCGGAAGAAGCCACCTGGGTCAATCGGTCCGGACGCCATCGGACCGGAACATCAGTGGTAAGCCTAATGATTGCATCTTGTTACCGTTACCCTAGCGGGCGCAACCGATCTAAATCGGACCGGCAACGGTGGTCGGCAAGCATTTCATTCACATCTCTGGCAGAATGGAAGGTACGAATAACGCGCATCGCAAGTATTGATACTGCCCCTCTCGCTTGTTCAGGATGGCTATGAAAACTGCACGTTCGCGTGGCCCGCTCACGCGCAATATACATCTCGTCAAATGGGTTGAAAAAACTGCCGAACTCACCAAGCCGAAAGACATTCACTGGGTGGATGGATCGCAAGCCGAGTATGACAAGCTCTGCCGCGAAATGGTGGCCAGCGGTTCCTTCACCAAGCTGAACGAAGAGTTGTGGCCCGGTTGTTTTCTGGCTCGTTCGGACCCCAACGATGTGGCCCGGGTCGAAGACCGGACCTTCATATGCTCGCTCTCCAAGGACAGTGCCGGGCCCACCAACAATTGGGAAAATCCCTACACCATGCGCCGCAAGCTGAAGGAAAAATTCAACGGCGCCATGCAGGGACGCACCATGTATGTGCTGCCGTTCAGCATGGGCCCGGTGGGCGGGCCGATGTCACAGATCGGAGTGCAGCTCACCGACTCTCCCTACGTGGTCGTGAACATGCGCATCATGGCGCGCATCGGGATTGATGTCTTCAAAGAGATTGACAAGGACGAGCAGCGCGTAGTGCCGTGCATCCACAGCGTGGGAGCGCCGCTGGCTCCCGGCCAGAAGGATGTCCTCTGGCCCTGCAATCCGGACAAGTACATTGTGCACTTCCCGGAGACACGCGAAATCTGGTCATACGGTTCAGGCTATGGCGGCAACGCGCTGCTCGGAAAGAAGTGCTTCGCGCTTCGCATCGCGTCCAACATCGCGCGCGACGAGGGCTGGATGGCGGAACACATGCTCATTTTAGGTGTGGAAGACCCGCACGGGAAAAAGACCTACGTTGCGGCGGCCTTCCCCAGTTCCTGTGGCAAGACAAATTTCGCCATGATGGTGCCGCCCGCTGGACTTAAGGACTGGAAGCTTTGGACGGTGGGAGACGACATCGCATGGATCAAGCCGGATGCCCAGGGCTGTCTGCGCGCCATTAACCCGGAAGCCGGATTTTTCGGCGTGGCGCCGGGAACGTCGCAAAAAACCAATCCTAATGCGATGGCAACGCTCTCCCGCAACACCATCTTCACCAACGTGGCTCTCACGCCGGAAGGTGGCGTGTGGTGGGAAGGCATGACCGACGAGCCGCCCTCCGAGTTGCAGGATTGGCAAGGCAAGCGCTGGACGCCGGAGATTGCGAATAAGACTGGCGCCAAGGCGGCGCATCCCAACGCGCGCTTCACCGCCCCGGCGTCGCAGTGTCCGACCATTGACGCCGCCTGGGAAGATCCCACCGGCGTGCCTATCAGCGCCATTATCTTTGGCGGACGACGCGCCACCACCATCCCGCTGATCTACCAGGCTTTCAACTGGAGTGCCGGAGTTTACGTCGGGGCCACCATGGGATCGGAAACCACCGCCGCGGCGGCGGGGGAAACCGGCAAGGTGCGCCGCGATCCCATGGCCATGCTTCCTTTCTGCGGATATCACATGGGCGATTACTTCCGCCACTGGATCAAAATGCAGCGATCGCTGAGCCGCACGCCACGCATCTTCCATGTGAACTGGTTTAGAAAAGACGCAGACGGACAATTTGTCTGGCCCGGATTCCGCGACAACATGCGCGTGCTCAAATGGATCGTGGACCGCGTCCACGGCCGCTCTCAGGGCAAGGAAACTCCCATCGGCTGGACTCCTCACTACGAAGACATTGACTGGAAGGGTCTGGATTTCCCCAAAGAGAAATTTGAGAAACTACAGGCGGTCGATCGGGTGGCGTGGAAATCTGAAGTGATCGGGCACGAAGAGTTGTTCATTCTCTTGCACGCACACTTGCCGCCGGAGATGATTTACGAGCGCGAGTTGCTGATCTGCCGGCTTTAACTTGGGTTCGGCACAAACCACGTTGGGACAGATGTCCTCATCTGCCCGGCGGAGCAAAGCTCCGCTGATTTCGTGGCGTGAGAGAACCTGTCGAGCTGCGCTCGACTGGACTGATGAGGACATCTGTCCCAGCTTGGCTTGTGCTGGAACCTAGCTGACCAGTTGTACTTCCGGCTGATTCACGACCGCATCGAGGTGCTTGAAGGTCTCGTCCACGGTAAGCGAATACATCTCCCGGCCCACTCCCTCACCGGATTCGAGGGCGGTCTTCAAATAGCGCCCGGCGATCTCCACCGCAAGCTGGTCCGTAATCACCTTGCCGGTGCGTTTCTTGTACTCCACCCAGGCCGGATGGGGTAACGCCACCCACACCGTGCGCCCGTCCACCAGAAACTTGATGTCAACGGCGTCAGCGTGGCGCGTGGCGATGGCGACGATCAGCGCCTGATAGATGCAGTGCACGTTTTTCTTGGTCCAGCGATCGAGGGCGTGAAAGTCCTGATACATGGCTGCAAAAACTATATCTGACATAATTAGCGTGGGCAAATGCAGCGCCGCCGTCCCGGCGGCTGTCTGGTGGGCGTCCCGCCGACCATCGCGGAGGCACGAGCACTGCCGAGGCCTGCGCAGACGGCGCCAAAAATGCACAGATCCTTCGCTGCGCCCAGGACGACAAGCGCGGTGAATTATGATGTGCGCTCGAAAAGGTGATGGCTGAAAGCTGATAGCTGATGGCTCGCATGAAAGCTCCCATGAAAAACCTCGGCATCCTACTCTCCGGACGCGGATCGAACTTCGAAGCCATTGCCAAAAACGTGGCTGCCGGCAAAATTCCCAGCGCCCGGATCGCCGTCGTCATCTCGAACAAGCCGGAAGCCGGCGGCCTTGAAGTGGCCAAGCGCATGAAGCTCGAAGCCCTGGTCATTCCATCCAAGGGCAAGCCGCGCGAGGAGCATGATCGCGAGGTTATAGCCGCTCTGCAGCAGCACAAGGTTGATCTGGTCTGCCTAGCCGGGTACATGCGCCTGCTCTCGCCCTGGTTCGTGCAGCTATACCCGCGGCGCATCTTGAACATCCACCCTTCGTTGCTGCCATCCTTCCCCGGCCTGGAGGCGCAGGAGCAGGCCTTCGCCTACGGGGTAAAGGTCACGGGCTGCACGGTGCACTTTGTGGACGAAGAACTCGATCACGGCGCCATCATCGTGCAGAAAACGATCCCCGTACTGGACACCGACGACGAGCACACCTTGGCCGCTCGGATTCTGGAGCAGGAGCACCTGGCATATTCGGAGGCAATCAATATCGTGCTGGCAGGCGGTTATGAGATCACGGGGCGACGGCTGGTAAAGTCGGCACGAACCAGGTAGGGGCAGACGCCCTCGTCCGCCCCGCCGAGCGCAACGCGGCATGGTCTGCCCTATTCCTGCAACCCAACCATAGAGACCCGCTGCGCTCGTCCACCCGAACGAGGCGTCCGGGCCTACGTGGGCAGTGGTGGCTGCGGCTTGCCGCTATAATCTTTACCCTATGCCCACGTTCCCTCCTGTTGACGAACAACTGGCCTGCATCAAAAAAGGCTCCGCTGAAATCGTGAAGGAGTCGGAGCTTCGCTCCAAGCTGGAGAAGTCCATCGCCTCCGGCAAGCCGCTGCGGGTAAAAGCCGGATTCGATCCCACCGCGCCCGATCTTCATCTCGGCCACATTGTCCTCCTGCGCAAACTCAAACATTTTCAGGACCTCGGCCACACCGTCATCTTCCTGATCGGCGATTTCACCGGCATGATTGGCGATCCCACCGGCCGTTCCGCCACCCGCCCGCCGCTGAGCGCAGAAGACATCATGCGCAATGCCAAAACTTACATGGCGCAGGTCTTCAAGATCCTTTCCCAGGCCAAGACCGAGACCCGCTTCAACAGCGAGTGGTTCGACAAGATGAAGCCCGCGGACTGGATCCGCCTCACCGCCAAGTTCACGGTCTCGCAAATGCTCGAGCGCGAGGACTTTCACAAGCGCTTTCAGGAAGAAAAGCCGATTGCTCTACACGAACTGCTCTACCCGCTGGCCCAGGGGTACGATTCGGTCGCGCTCAAGGCCGACGTGGAACTGGGCGGCACCGACCAGAAATTCAACCTGCTGGTCGGCCGCGAAATGCAGCGCGCCTACGGCCAGGAATCGCAGGTCGTCTTGACCACGCCCCTCATCGAAGGCCTCGACGGCGTGCAGAAAATGTCAAAGTCGCTGGGCAATGCCATCGGCATCCAGGAGGCCCCGCTCGAGATGTACGGCAAAGTGATGTCGATCTCCGATCGGATGATGTGGAGATATTTCGAGCTACTGACGGATGTACAGCTTCCGGAAATTGACACGATGAAGCGCGAATCGCACCCCATGGAAGCAAAGCAAGACCTGGCGCGTCGCATCGTGACGGATTTCCATTCGGCGGATGCTGCGAACAAAGCGGCAGAAGACTGGGCCACACAATTTCAGAAGCGTGAAACCCCGGATGTACTCGACCTAGTGACGGTGTCGATCGATAAAATCGTTGCGGGTTCGGGGGAGCCGATTGGAGTTAAACCCCCGCCAGCCGACATTTTGGTCTTGGCCGCAGACCTCGGACTCGATACGGCCGTGCCCGTAAGAATCGACAAATTACTCGCCCAGGCGGGGCTCGCCGAGTCGGCTTCGGATGCAGGTCGCAAAATAAAACAGAAGGCCGTTGCCATCGACGGAGAAGCCGTTGAGAAACTGAGACTTGCCGTGCCTCGCCCTTCCCGTCCCCTGGTTGTGCGCGCTGGACGATCGATCAAACGAGTCATGATCGGCTGACAAACAACCGTGCAACTCCTGCCCTAAATTGGGCCGATTTTACATGATTACGCTCGTCACTCGGCGCCAGTACGCTCCTCCTAATTAACTGATAAATAAGGATAGTTGCGGCCTCCCGCCACTGTCCACGGGGTGGAACCCAGACTGCAATTTCACACTCATGCATGAGGCTTTTCCGCGCGCTATTGGCGGGGGCTTAAATTTGCGGTTTCGGGGGACCTGACATGAACAGAACTATGGCTTCATTGGTAACAGGAGCTTTACTCTCGGCCATGTGCCTAGCCCAAAGTTCCGCCGAGATGCAAACTTCCGGGTCGGCTTCGCAAGATACCTCAGTTTCGGCTGACAAGTCCGGAGTCCAGGCTGGTTCGAATTCATCGGCCAACGCCGCGCAAGAAACCGCGTTCTCCGGAAAGAACGGGCAGGCGTCGGCCGCGACCGAGGGAAAACTGCAAGCCGGCAGCACCGTCCAGGCGGAATTGACCAAACCAGTCGACGCACGCAAGAACAAAACCGGCGATGAAGTCGTGGCCAAGACCACGCAGGACGTGAAGTCGAACGGTCAGACAGTTTTGCCCAAAGGATCGAAGATTGTAGGCCACATCACCGAGGTGCAGGCGCGTGACAAGGCACAGCAGGAATCCCACATGGCAATCGCCTTCGAACACGCAATCTTGAAAAATGGCACCCAGGTTCCAATGGTGCTCACCCTGCAAGCCATCGGCAGCTCTCAGGCGAATGCGGCCGCTGCCATGGACGATTCAGGGATGGCTGGTTCGACATTGGCGGGTGAAGACGTGTCCGGCATGGCAACTGCTTCGGGATCTGGAACAACTCGCGGCGTTTTGGGCGGAGTGGCTTCAACGAGCGGACGCGTAGTAAACACGACCGGGAGCGCGGCAGGCGGAACCTTGCACGCTGCTAACTCCCCGAGTTCCGGCGTGGCCGGTGGTCTGAATTCGACCAGTCATGGCGTGGTTGGACTTCGCGGCCTGAATCTTTCGTCGGCGACAACCGGCACTGCAAACGCGGGCTCGATGATCAGCTCGAGCACCAGCAACGTTCATCTGGACAGTGGTACTCGCATGATCCTCATCGCAAACGGACAGTAGGTCTTACGGTAGACGATGGGAAAGAGGCGGTGCAGCCTGCCAGTGCGCCGCCTCTTCCGCTTTGCAATCTTTACGCTTTCCCGTAACGCCCGGATAATCAGAACGCTAAGGCAGCAACCCAAACACTTCCACGCTATTCGTCGTCCCTACGTAGACTTTGCCATTTGCGATCGCGGGAGTGATGAACTTGTTGCCCGCTCCGAGCTGATCGCGGCTGCCGGCCTGGTTGCTGTTGTAAAGCTCATGCAGGTTGCTGGCGTCGTAGGCATGCAGCACAGATGGAGTTGTGTTTTCGACCGCCCACACAATGCCATTAACCGTACCATTCGCCGAAATGCTGGGGGTCGTTCCCGGATAGCGAAAGGTGTTGCTGGTCTGGCCGACCGGACCGGTCGAGAGTTTGGCGTTGGTAATCTTGAAGGCCTTGATCGCGTCGCCGACTGCGCCGTAGTAGAGCGTGCCGTTGAAGTACGCGGGCATGCCCCATACACCGCTGCCCAATGCTCCCGAAAGATCCTGATACACGTTGTTGCTGCCGGCGTTGAATTTGCCCATCGCGTCGCGGTTCACCACGTAGATGTGACCGTCTTTTCCTGCCCCGACGGACAGGTGCCGGACGATTCCGCTGTCATCGGTGAGATCGGGTAGCACCAGCGCTCCTCCCGAACCGAGATCGGCGTCGGAGTCATTCTCCTGCTGTTGATTTTGCATTTCGAAGTAGTCCGCGACGGCCAGGCCGCCCGAGGTGGAAATCTTCAGGAACGCGTTTCCGTAATTGCCATTGGCGGGAAATCCGCCGGGGTTGAGAGTCGTGCCGAAATCGCCGTTGGCATCGAGGAGATAGATATTTCCCGCGCTGTCCGCGGCCGGTCCGGTGTCCGACATCCAGATCGCACCTGCGCTGCCGTTGGGAACCAGGTTGAAGACGCTGGTCTGCTCCAGTGTGCTCTGGTTGTATCCCATGATCCATCCGGTATAGGGACGAATATCGCAGTGCGACGCCCAGGTGGTGTACACCACTCCATTCAGCAGGAGCAGCGCAGCCCGCTCTTTATACTGCGCCGGGTCGAAGATGACGTTGCCGTTGGAGCTGTTATCCCCGGTCCCCGGAAATGTAGCGCTGATGGTTTTAGGGCCGCTGAACAATTCTGCCCCGGTCGTAACGTCGAGGGCGTGCAGACGCTGGAAGTAGGTCGTCCCGGATTTTGACATGGCCACCACGTAGATCACGCCATGCGGACCGGCACTGCGGTCAATCACAGGCGTGGCCGTGATTCCGATTTCGGGAGTGACTTGGTCGCATCCCCGGGGATCACTGGTGACTTCTCCTGCGGCCAGAGCGGAAACTTTCCACAACTGCGTGCCCGCGTCGGCGTCAAAGGCATAAACGCTGCCGTGCTCCGTAGCCACGTAGAGGACATTACGGGTTGCGCCGCCGATCGCCAGCTGGCCCAGGTAAAGCGGTTGGGCATCAACTTTTCCATCCACCGGCAGGGAGCGCACTTTGCCGAACGTGGCGGAGTTGACGTTGGCGATGTTCAACACCGTTTCGTTCAAGTTCTGACCGGTGCGGGCGATGTCGTTGTGGTAGGTCACCACGTCAACCGAGGAGCCGGCCGCCACGTTCGTCACCGACAAGGTCGCCGCATTGCTGGTGGCCTTGCCGGCGGCATTGCTGACCACCACCCGGAATTTGGCTCCGTTGTCCGCTGGAATAACTGGAGACGTGGTGTAACTCGACGCGGTCGCGTTACCAATCGCCGCTCCATCTCGCTCCCACTGGTAGGTCAACGGACCCGTGCCTGTCGCCGTCGTCGAAAATGTCGCAGTTTCTCCCGGCCCTACTGTCCTGCTTGAAGGATGGGTCATAATTGTGGGAAGCGCCATGCTTGATGAAGGAGCAGACGCGCCGCCTCCGCCGCAACCCAGGGTAAGAGCAAGAATTAAGGACAGAAACACTACGGCGAATGCCTGTAAAAGCATGACTATAAGGACTCTCTTCCCAGGAAGCGGCTAGACCAGCTGTCTTAGTATGAGGGCCAGGTTCATGAGTATCGCAGTTCCACTCTCTAAACTCAAGCCGATCGCGCGCCAATCCCGCTCACTGCAAATGACTAAAGGTCATTTCTTCGGGTCACCGACGAACCCAAAACCTGATGTCCAACAACTCAAGAGCAATTAGCCTTCCGGCGCGTGGGCAAAAGGCGCCTCCAGCTATTTTCATTGATTAAAGTTTGCTAATCTCGGCGGGGCGAAATGCGAGTTGCCGCCATTTTCGGTCTGCATTCCTCGCCGAGACATCTGCAGCCCTTTGCACGAATCTCGGATGCGCGATGGCAGATTGGGTTGCCCGCGAACTCAAGCGACGCAGATGCCATCCTGATTTTCGGCGGCGACGGAACGGTGCACCGCCATCTGCAGCAACTTGTCAGCCTACAACTCCCGGTGCTCGTCGTTCCCCACGGCAGCGGCAACGATTTCGCGCGCGCTTTAAGTCTTCGCAGCACAGGCGATGCGCTGGCGGCGTGGCGTCAGTTCGCCTTTTGCCAGGAACGCGACGAAAACTCAGGAGAGAACCCCGGCGAGAGAAATGTTCGCCGCATCGATCTGGGAGTGATCTCGGCCGTTTCTTCTCCGAGTGCGGTGGCGGACAATGTACCCAAAGTGCGCGGACGCTACTTCTGTTCTGTGGGTGGAGTGGGCCTCGATGCCGAGGTCGCGCGGCGCGCCAACCAGCTTCCTCGCGCCCTGCGCCGGCGGGGCGGCTACCTGTTCAGCGTTCTGCCCGCGCTATTCGGCTTCCGACCGATGGCCGTGGAAGTCCGGGCCCACAACGATTCATCGGGCGGACTCGACATTCGCCACGACGGATCCGTAATGGTGGTCGCGTTCGCCAACACTCCCACCTACGGTGGAGGCATCCTGATCGCCCCGCAAGCACAGTTGGACGACGGGAAGCTCGACGTCTGCGTCGTCGGGACCATGGCAAAAACCCGCCTGCTGCGGCTTTTTCGGTCCGTCTATTCCGGCCGCCATTTGAGGATCCCCGAGGTCAGGTATTTCCAGGCGGGCCGATTGCGAATCGAGACGAAGAAACTATCGGATGTCTACGCTGACGGCGAGTACGTCTGTTCGACGCCCGTGGACGTAAGAGTTGAGCGTGCGGCCCTGAACGTAATTGTGCCCGTGCCGCGCAGAAAATAAAAAAAAGGGCGGACCCGAACTCCGCCCACGTTTCGAAACTCTTGGCTCTAGCCCGGCCCCAGATACATCACGTGGACGTATGTCCCCAAACGCGTGTTGTACGCCAGGTACCATCCCACATGGTCTGGATCCAGATATATCACGATGTCGTCGCTGTCCCATAGCCAGTCATTGCAGGCATCGTAATCATACGGCGCCGCCTGAAAAAAGAACCCGCCCACGTCGAAGCGCTCGCGACCGCCGCCATGCAGCCGCCAGATATGTTGCGGTCCGAGGGCTCCGGTGAAGCGTCCATGTTCCCAAGGATGATCGAGATGATAGTGGACATCGTTCCTTCCTGTGTCGTGTCCGATCCAGCGATCATTTTCCGCGTGAACGTGAGGCGCGGGGGGATGACCGGGCGCGTCTTGAAAAGTTCGCCGCTGCTCGCCCTCAGGGTGTGAATTTTGCTTGGGGGCTCTAGGCGCAGGCCTTGCGGGAGCAGGGCCGTGCTGTGGAATGTGCCCGCCTCCGACTCCCTGCTCATGCGCCATGCCAGCTTGTGGGGCGCCGCCGTGCGGCTGGCTTCTAGGTTGTCCTGCCCGTTCCTGCGCCCACAACATGTGGACCAGGAACACGACCAGCAACGCGGCCGAAAAGCCGCTGCATTTCTTCATACAGCCTCCTTTTCGCCCCGAAGCATTCCTACTCTAGCGATTTTTGAGGTTAGAGGATATTCATGTGCGCGGAGTTGGATCGCGGAAGTTACTTCTTACGCTGGCCCTTGCGGAGCGCGTCCATCATGGCGGCAATGCGTTTCTCCCTGGTCTCCGGCCTTTTCGCGCCCTCGATCTCCCGCACATATTCCTTCTGATGTGTGAAGGAGAGCTTGGGCCAGAACTCCCTGGTTTTGGGGTCGCGGTCAATAACCTTCTTCAGCCCGGCGGGCACCTCGACCGTCCGCTTGTCGTCATCGAGTTCCATGAGCACGGTGACGGTATCTCCTGCTTTGCATTTCGCACCGGCGCGCAGTTGGGCGTTGACCACCATGATGTGCCCATCTCCCATATTCATCAGTGAACTGCGGAAGGGAAATCCGTCGATGGTGCCTTTGACCGGCACCCGGCCCTTGCGCTGGAAGACTTCGACCACATCAAACGGCGGCTTGAGCGCTGCCACCTCGGACCCCGACTGACCCAGAAGCTTGACCTTGAATTTGTGCTGCGTCATGGCTTTCTGTCCTCCACCACCACTTTCCCTTTGTCGTCCTTCGTCAAATGAGTCCAGGGCACACTCGCATCGTGGGTAAACATGGTGAGCCACTTTTCCGGCAGGGCCTGCGCGTAGTAGCGCTTGCGGCTTTCGATCGTCTCGATCGGATACAAGTCATAAGACATCACCCAGTTCAGGTCAAGGTGGGCACTGGTGGGAATCAGGTCGGAGATGTAGCAAGCAGCGTGACCGCCGCTCTCAACCAGAACGGCCTGCATGTTTCGCGTATGTCCGGGGTAGACGCGAACTGAAACGCCGGGAACGATTTCAGCGTCACCGCATAAGAGTGTCATCTGTCCGCTTTCGACCAGGGGATCGTAATTCTCCGTGATGTAGCTGACCGCGTCCCGCTGATTTTCGTGGGCGTGCCTCCACTCCCCTTCCTGCACGTAATATTTCGCCATGGGAAAGGTGGCGGCAATCTTGTCGCCCTGGCGAACGGTGTTCCAGCCGCAATGATCGAAATGCAGATGGGTGTTGATGACAGTGTCGACATCTTCCGGCGCGATGCCGGCTGCGCTGAGATCCTGCAGCAGCTCCGCGGGCTGGCCATAGATCTTCACCATCTTCTCCGACAGCTTGTTGCCTACGCCGCTTTCGATCAGGACGGTATGAGACCCGGTGCGTACAACGACCGAATTCAAGCCCAATGGCACCAGGTTGCGGGCGTCCGCTGGCAGCTTGCGCTCCCACAGGGTTTTGGGGACGACACCGAACATGCCTCCGCCATCGAGGTGATAAATCCCGTCGGAGACGGCGGTGAGCTCGAAGTCACCGAGAGTGATGCGTTGCATGGAATCTTGCCCTCAAGTAAAAGCCTATCACTGCCCACGCCTTCGGCGGTCCGCCGGCGCGCAGCGCCGCTTCTTGGTTTCAGGCAAAACCTTGGCGAGCTTTGCTCGCCGGGACAAGTAGAGGACACCTGTCCCTACGTGGCCGGTGATGGACACCGGCTTCCATGGCGCCCCATGCTAAAATTACGTCAGCCCAATGCTTCCAGACGTGCAACACCTCATGGAGCTACAGCAGGCGGACCGCGAAATTCTCCGTCTAAATCAGGAAGTGGCCGCGCTTCCCAAACGCGTGGCCGCCATCGAAGAAAAGCTGGCGGGAACCAAAGCCGGGCTGGAAAAGGCAAAAGCTGCCGTCAAGACCGACGAAGCCACCAAGCGAAAGTACGAAAGCGCCATCCAGGACCTGCAAGGCAAAATCTCCAAGTATCGCGACCAATCTCTTGCCGTAAAGACCAACGAACAGTACAAGGCCCTGCTGCATGAAATCGAGTTCGCCGAGCAGGAGATCAAATCCAACGAAGACAAGATCCTGGAGTTGATGCTCAACGCCGACGCCCGCGACAAGGACGTGAAAGCCGCCGAGCTCGAGCTGAAAGCCGAGATGGCCGAGATCGAAAAGGAAAAAGCCGACGCCCGCGAGCGCACCGCGGAAGATGAGAAGCTGCTGGAGGAGTGGAATGCCAAGCGCAATCAGGCCCGCGCCGGAGTGAACGAAGACCTGCTGCGCCAGTACGAACGCGTCGCCAAATTTCGCGGCTCGGGGCTGGCCGAAGTTCGCGACCAGAAGTGCATGGGATGCCAGGTCATGCTGCGTCCGCAGACCTACAACGAAGTACGCAATGGACAAATCATCGTCTGCGAATCCTGCCAGCGTGTGCTGTATTTCGATCCTGCAACCGGAGTGGCGGTAGAGCGGCCCAGCCTCAGCGCAAAACGCCGCGCCCGGCCGAAGACCCACGTGGACAAGGCCTGGTTTTATCGCGCGGCGTACAACGATCTGGGCGAGGTTTTCTTCGCCTTCCTGAATACGGATGGCAGCGCCAGTCGCCGTGTGTACGACGCTCACACCGGCAGAAAAATTGGCGACACCGAGTCTCAACCGGGCGATTTCAGCGCCGTGTTCGCCGAAGACATAAGATCTGGAGTGCGCCTGCACACCACGCTGGACCTGCAACAGCTTGAAGACTGGGCCTCAGAGCTGCCCATGACCGAACTCGACGAACTGCACGCCGACCTGAAAAAAGCTCTCCGCGAAGCCCCCGTCGAAACCGCAGAACACCCCGCCGCCAGCTAATCAAAATTTGTGGTGTACGCCACGGACCACGCAGGACAGACGTCCTCATCTGTCCAGGCAAGCGCAGCTCGACAGGGGTTTTGCATACCGCGAAACTAGCGGAGCTTCGCTCCGTTTGGGCAGATAAGGACATCGGCCCCTACCTGGTTCGTGGCCTTTTTCAAGGCAAGGTAAGATCATGGCATGCCCGCAAAGCCAGGCGCTTTCTCCCTTCCCGTTGTAAGAATCTCTCGCCGCGGCGCAAAGCGGCTACAGGACGGCCACGTCTGGGTCTACCGCTCCGACGTCGTCTCTGCTGACGGAATCGCGCCGGGCGCGGCCGT
>Ga0157379_10002805_pt1 | contig 14685 bp, 15 predicted proteins | sample S25metaG_FD_121802 | JGI IMG/M metagenome (GOLD analysis project Ga0157379, IMG submission 121802) | Switchgrass rhizosphere microbial communities from Kellogg Biological Station, Michigan, USA - S2-5 metaG | ecosystem: Host-associated > Plants > Roots > Rhizosphere > Soil | place: USA... | reverse complement strand
GCTACGTCTGATCGGGCACGTGCAGCAGGAATTCCGGCATGTCCGGCAGACGATCGATGAACACGCCCTTCTTCTTGCCCTTGGCCGAGAAGCGCCGGACCCGGCGCTTCAACCGCTCGGCGACATAGAAGTCACCGTCGGGCCCGATGGCGAATCCGGACGGCGCCTTCAGCTCGCGGTCGATCACCGTGCGGGGCTTGATTCGGCCGCTCGGTGCCTTTGCGGGAATGTCGAAGGCCAGGATGCTGCCCGTGCCCGCGGCGCCAATGTAGAGCGTCTCGTCATGCATCACGAGATGCACGGGCTTTTCGAGGTTCTTGCCGCGGATGCGCGCCACGAGCAACCCCGACCCCATCTCGAACACCTTGACGCCGTCGCCCGCCTCGTCCGCCACGTAGAGATGCTCGCGGTGCACGATGATTCCGCGCACCGAGTGCCGCGGCTTGCCATGCTCGTCCAGCACCACTTTCAGTCCCTGCGGCGCCGGTACGTTCTGCGGAAAGTGCTCGCCGTACTCCGGCAGGCGGCCCTGGCTCGATGCGACCAGCGTGCCCGGCAGGAAGTTGCCTTTCGGATACGTCGCAACGAGGTGCGCAGCGACAGGCGCCGGCTTCCGCGATTTCGGGAGAATGGCGACCACCGTGTTGGTGTCCTGGCACGAAACGTAAAGCTTGCCGTCATCGCCGAGTTCCACGTCGAACGGGTGCACCATCGCCGCGACGTGCTTCGTCGCCGCGACGATGCCCGCGTAGTGGAAACGGTCGCCCTTCCGGCGATAGCGCGCGACGTGGCTATCGCGGCGCCACGCATTCGCGATATAGAGGTCGTCGCCTACGAGCGCGAAACCGCGGGCGATGTGCAGCGGATGCGCGTCGGGCGCCGGGTCGAGCAGCAGTGGATGCGGCTCGCGCGGCGTGCCGTCGTCCTCGAAGACGCCGATGTTGTCGAGCCCACGGGTCCCCTCACCTCGATAGCTGATCCACCACACGATCGTCGATTGCGGCCAGGCCGCCCTGTATTGGCGTCGGTTGACGGCGCTATTTGGATTCTTTGGGCGGGCTGCGCAGCACGAAGTCCGTCTGCATCTGCCGCAGCCTCAGGATGCCGTAGCCCGCGGTGAGCGCCATACCGATCACCAGCACGCCGGTCAGCAGGCGCTCGATCTGGTACGCGCCCTCGCGATTGGCGATGTAGGCCGCAATGATCAAGCCCAGGATGCCGAGATTGATGACCCAGTTCGCGACCCTGGGCACGACGTAGTGCAGCGTGCCGAAGCCCGCGAGCTGATAGAGCATGAACGGCAGGATCGCCGTCATCGGCAGCAGCTCGGAGGCGCCCAGGTTGACATCGATGGCGCCCGATGCCCTCGCATGCAGCAGCGTGCTGTGCGCGAGCTCATGGAACAGCGCGGGGACGGCACAGAGAAACGGCACGACCGCGAGCAACTCGAGGACCAGGGATCCGCTCCACACCCCGATTCGGGACGCGACGTCGGCGCCGCCGCCGGTCGACTCGGTGCCGATGAAAAGTCCGGCGACGATGGCCGACGCACTCGACAGCATCAGCAGTTCGACCGTGATGCCGAAGCTCGTGGGCTCGCCCGCCTTGAGCAGCAGCAGCGCCAGGAATCCGGGCGTATAGAAGACGACGCGCACCATGCGCGCCCAGACGCGCGCGTCACGCTCGGGTGGCAGGATCGGCAGCGCGACCCCGTCGATTCCTGTGACCGCTCTTTCCTTCGTCATTCGACCTCCTCCCAGGGCAATCATCGCACGCCGTTGCCGGTCACTTCTGGCGTCAGCCCGTCCCCGACGGCCTGCGTGCGCGCACAGCACCTGATTATAAGGCGTGGCCACCGGGAAGCAGGCTGTCGGACTCGATGGCACGCTGCGGCCGGGCTTTCGACGCAGCAGGCTGCTGCCGCCGCTCATAGGGCCGGAGCGTGACGCGCAATGCGTCGGCGATGCCCTTCCGCAGCGCCGCAGGCGAGACAACCTCCACGTTCTCGCGCAGGCGCATGAGTTCCCCGATGCCGTGGTCGACGGACTCGAGCGGGATCGTGCAGCGGACCCAACCGCGCCTGTCCGGCGCGCTCGCCGTCCGCGTGGCTGCCGCCAGCACATATGGGCCCAGCAGGTCGAGGAGCGCGAAGCCGCGCGGCGACACCCGTACCGTCGCATGCTGCGTGTACGTCGCAAGCTCGTACTCGCGCGTGGATCGGCCCCACCAGGCGGCAAGGTCGAATTTCGCGGGTCGGGCATAGGGCGCGTCCAGCATTTCCGCTGCCGTGATCCTGCCGACGCGATACGTGCGGATTGCAGCGCCCTTCTCCGCGACGAGATACCAGATGCCGGCCTTCAGGACGAGCCCGAGAGGGCCGACGCGCCGCTCCACGGCATCCGCGGCATCGCCGTAACGGAATCGCAGGCCGCGCGCGTTCCAGACCGCGCGCGCAATTGTCGGCAGCAACGCCACCGGGTCGGCGGCCCGGAACCAGCCTGCGGCGTCGAGATGGAACCGCGTCGCGAGGCGTTCGGCGCGCGCGCCGGAGGGTAGCGCCGCCAGCAGCTTGGTGCGCGCCGCGGCCGTCACGTCAGCGAGGCCGAGCTCCGCCGCGGGTCCCGGCAGGCCCGTGAGGAACAGCGCCTCCGCCTCGCTCTCGGTCAGGCCGGTGAGCTGCGTGCGAAAGCCGTCGGCAAGCCTGAAGCCGCCCGTGCGACCGCGATCGGCAATCACGGGGATCCCCGCTGCGCTGAGCTCGTCGATGTCGCGGTAGACGGTCCGCTCCGATACCTCGAGCGCCTCCGCCAGCTCGACGGCAGTCAGACGGCCGCGGGCCTGCAGGCCGAGCAGGATCGACAGCAGGCGGCTTGCGCGCATTTTGCGAACCCTAGCACAAAACCTGACATCGTTTGGCAAGTATAGGCGCGTACAACGATCGCGTGACTCGATGCCCGCGACCCTCGCCCGCCCTGCTCCGTCCGAGCGCGCTCCGCGCGGCGCTGGCGCTTGTCGTGAGCGCCGGCGTGGCAATCGCCGCCGAACCGGCCCCACCCACCGACACTGGAACCGCCATGACCTCAACCGCAGCTGCAACTGTCGCCGCTAGCGACGCCACAACGTCCGGCCCGCACGATTTCGACTTCCTCGTCGGCCACTGGCAGGTCCATCATCGGCGGCTCAAGGAACGGCTCGCCGACAGCCACGAGTGGATCGAGTTCGAAGGCACATCGACCACGCAGAAGGTCATGGGCGGGCAGGCTCTGACCGACGACAACGTGCTCGATCTTCCCGCCGGCGCCTATCGCGCGGTCGGCTTGCGCGCGTTCGACGCGCAAACCGGCTCGTGGTCGATCTGGTGGCTCGACGGCCGGATGCCGCAGGGACCGCTGGATCCGCCGGTGCGGGGCCGCTTCCGTGACGGCACCGGAACGTTCTTCGCCGACGATACTTTCAACGGGCGGCCCATCCGCGTGCGCTTTCAATGGTCTCGAATCACGGCGACGTCGTGCCGCTGGGAGCAGGCGTTCTCCCCCGACGGCGGCGCCACGTGGGAGACGAACTGGGAGATGGAGTTTCGGCGGTTGCGCTGATGCGCCGCGGCCGCTCAGCGCTCGTCGGGCGGCGTGCGCTTTGTCTGCTGGGCGAGGCCGACTAACTGCGACACGACGACGGCAGTGTAGAACACGCCGAACAACGCGGCGAAGAGGCTCAGCGTCGTCGCCGGCGCGCGTATCGGCGTGATGTCCGCGTAGCCGATCGTCAGGACCTGCGCAAACGCGTAATACGTGAACAACGCCACGCGGCCGCGCCAATCCGGCAGCATCGAAGCGATTTCCGGGTTGATGCTGAAAGCCGCGGGCACGAGCAGGTAGGCGACGGCGTTGAGGCGCGCCCATGCGTCGCCCGCGATGATGTAGCCGCAGATGGCGCCGAGCACGTTTTCGGCGCCCGCTGCCGGCTTGACGAAGAGATCGCGCAGGATCGCGTAGACCGCGCCCCACATGAATATCGCGAGCACCGCTTCGTTGGCGAGCGATATGTCGTGGTCGAAGGAATCCGCCACGAAATAGCGGGTCCAGCTCACGAGGGCCGATGCAACCAGCACCACCCCCATTGCCCTCCGTTCGCCTTGGCGCCAAAAGACGACAGCCCAGACAGCGACGCCCAGAAGTGTGCGGAACACGTCGGAGACGAAGGCGCCGCCGCCGGACCTCACGGCGTTGGAATCGATCGCCAGCACTATCAGCAGCAGTGCGAGCAGCAAGGCGTACTTGCGTCGGCCGAAGTCGATGGCATCCTCCTGAATCATGGCGTCGGTGCCGCCGCGGGCTGCGGAGCATCCGGAATCATCCTAGCCCCGACGTCCTTCAGCAGGCGCTGGAACTCGGGCGACGCCGCGATGATCTGGCCGGCGGCGGCGCGCAGGCGATCGACCGCCTCGGCCGGCAGCGTGAACGACGTGGGCTGCTGGTTGAGATACTCGCGTTCCGCCGGGTCGCGCAACGCCGGAAAGGACACGTCGATGGCATAGATTTCAGCGCGCGGCACGTCGAGCAATTCGGTGATGCGGGGACTCGCACCCGGTTTGATGGTGACGGCCGCCCGGATCTCGCGTTGTGCCTGCCACTGCGCGGCCGTGTCGCGGAGGAGCTCGACGGAGTCGTGCGAATAGTGGTCGATCGGAACGCCGGTCGCCTTCAGCAGGATTTCGAGCGTCCCGGGCGGTGCTTCCGATTCGTCCCAGTTGGTTTTCGGCGTCGACAGCGAGTTGACGACGAACACGATGATCCGCCGTGCGGTGTCGAGCGGCGAGGCGAACCCCACTTCGTGGAGCGCCTCGAGAAGTTCCAGCGCGTCGAGCACGCTGCGCATGGCCACGTTGTCCGCGACGCCACCGTCGACCAGATGAAGGTACGGTCGATGAGCGCTGTCGCCGTACGCTTCCTCGGCATCCCTGATCGAGGCGAGCGCGCGTGCCGCGGGCCGCGGCGGGTTGGCGGAATCGATGAAGCGATTCACCCACGGAGGAACCGCAAAGTCGCACGTGCCGCTGTAGTTGTTGATCGTGACCGGCGAAAGAACGACCGGCACCGCGGACGACGCCGCCGCCGCGCGCGACAGCGGTACGGCGTTGAGGTCCGAGCAGATCACGTCGAACAGCGTCTGGTGAAAGACGAAGCGGGCGCCCGACGCGATGTCGGTGGCCGACGCCATGATCATCGGCCCGTCGCCCCGCGCGAGGGTGCCGAAGGTCGCGCCGTTGAACAGAATCTCGTCGTAGAGCTGCGCCGCCAATTCGGACCGGCCCCAGCCGGTGACCGACAGCTTGCCCCAGTAGAGCGGGCTGAAGGCGCGCGCAATGATCTCGGCCTGCACGTCGCGCTTCAGGAAGCGCTCGACGTAGTCGTCGAACAGCTTGTCGCCATACAGCCCATAGGCCAGCGCCGTGAAGCTGCCGCCCGACACGCCGGTGATGACGTCGACCTCGTCTATCAGCCGGACCCGGTTGCCCTTCGGCCCCACGATTTCAGTGCGGCGCAGAAACTCCAGGACACCGTACGAGAACGCGGCGGCGCGCGTACCGCCGCCGGAGAACGCCAGGATGACGAGGTTTTCCTTGTCCTTGAAATAACGCTGGCGCACTTCGAACCGATAACCGGTGCCTGGCTCGATATGCGTAATCGGCGGGTTGACCGGGCGCGTCGCGCAACCGCCGAGCGCGACGGCCGCGAGCAGCGCCCCCAGTAGTGTCGATCGCAGCGAACTCATCGTGCACGGCTTCCGGCCGCGATCGCCGACGCGGACCGCAGTACGGTGCGAAATGCCACCGCGAGTCCTGGCGGTCGGCGTCGGCTACGGCTGGCCGCGAAGCGCCACGAAACGACGCGCGAATTCGACGGACCACTTGTCAAAAGCGTTCTTGGCGTAGGTCCATTGCGAGAACGAATCGACGTATCCATTCACCCAGTTTTCTGCTGCCCCGGCAGCGCCGGCATTGAGGTCGGCCGCATATTTGAGCCCGATCTCGCGGTCAGCGCATTCTGCGACGACCTGGCCGGACCCGCCATCGCGAAACTGCACTTCCATGCCGGTCTGACCCAGATACGGCGTCGACCCCGCAGGCTTGCCGGCGGCCGCGCCGGCTCCGATCTCCGCCACGAAACCGTAAGGCGCTGCCGTTCCCGCGACGCTTTCGATCGTGTTGGTCGGCACGAGGTCGGTGAGCGCGATCCGAACGCGCAGCACACCGGGTGCGGCCGCATTCACGACCTGCGCCTGCGACTTGATCGCCGTCACGAGGTCGTTGTGGAAGTAGTCGATTTTCGCGACCTCTTTTCGCATGCGTCGAGAGCGAGTGGAACCGCTGGACGCGGCCTGGCCCAGAAGGCCGGAAGAGCACCGACGCATGCGCGTCGCGGACCTGGGCGTGCGTTCTCGCCCACACGCCGGATGCCCTACGCTTGCAGCGCAGTTCGTCAACTGCGCGAGTGATCTATCGGCGATTCTTACAGTAGGTTGTTCAACACGAATCGCGCGCTACAAGTGTCGCTTGTAACGTCATGATTGGCCGCAATAAACTTTGTTGGAGGCAACACGGCACGTTCGTTGCTCAAGCCACTGCAACGGCCTGGGTGGAGTTGCCGACGAGACTCTGAACCGGTCTTGGCACCCAGGCCACCTTTTTTTGGGTGGTGGCAAGGGGGTAGCGGCGCGAAGGCCCGCGGACATCGATCAGCGGGCCGGAACGAAGGCCGCGTCGCGAGACGCGGCCTTTTTTTCTTCTGGACAGTCAGGGGCGCATTACTTCAATGACTTCCCGGCACCATTTGAGATGTCACCTTTCAGACACTTGAGAGGTTGCTTTAAGTCGCCAGGTATCCTGATCAACCTGCCAGCGTCATCTGCTCGAGCGATATCTCGGAGGTCCGGCGCGCGATCGCGTCGGCCACGACGCGCCCGCTCCCCAGCGCGAGCGTCCACCCCAGCGCGCCCTGACCGCAGTTGACGTAGAGCCCCTCGACCGGCGTTGCGCCTAGCAGCGGCGACCCTTTGGGGGTGGCCGGCCGCAGTCCCGTCCAAGGCTGCATCGACGCAAGCGGAGCCGCGTAGTCGGTGGCCGCGGGAAATGCGGCGCGCGCTTCGGCGACGAGTTGCGCCACACGAACCGGGTCCGGTCGCATCGAGTGGCCGGCAATGTCCGCCATGCCGGCAACGCGGAGCTGGCGCCCGGCCGGGCCGTCCAGCGGGGCGTACACGACCTTGCGCTTGAAGTCCGTCACGCTCACCCCCGGTGCAGCGCCCGCCACGGGGAGCGTCAGGCTGTAGCCCTTGAGCGGATAGACGGGCAGTCGCACGCCGACCTGTGCGGCGAGCCAGGGCGTCTGCGCGCCCAAGGCGAGCACGAATGCGTCCGCCTGCAGGTCGCCCGCGCTCGTCTCGACATGCGTCACGCGGTGGCCCTGCGCCACGAGGCGGTCGACGGTGATTCCGAGCGACAGCGTCACGCCGAGTGCCGCCAGCCGATGCTCGAGTCCCACGCAGAAACGGTAGCAGTCACCGACCTCCTCGCTCGGCGTGTGAATGCCGCCGACGAGGCGCTGCGACAGTCGCGACGACGAGAGCGCGAGCGACGGTTCGAGCGCGAGACATTCGTTGCGGGAAAGCGCTGTCTGCTCGCAACCGAGCGAGCGCTGGTAGTCGACGAGGCGACAGGCGGCGGCGAACCCCCGCGCGTCGGAATGGACGACGAGCTTGCCGTTGCGCGCGTGGCCGAACTCGATCGCTTCAGCCTCCTGCAGCGCCGCCATGAGGCGCCGGCTGTAGAACGAGAGCGCCAGAAGGCGGCGAGTGGTGAGATCGCTCTGGCGCGCATTGCAGGCCAGCACGAATTCGGCCAGCCATCGCCATTGCTCGACGTTGAGGCGCGGGTAGAAGCGCAGCGGCGAATCGCGCCGCAGCAGCCAGGGCGGGATCTTGGGGAGCACGCCCGGGCCTGCCAACGGGGCCACGTAGCTGTACGAAAGCTGGGCGCCGTTGGCGAAGCTCGTCTCCAGCGCGACGCCGTCGTTGCGGTCGACGACCGTGACGGCGTGCCCGTCCCTGGCAAGGTAGTACGCGGTGGCGAGCCCGACCACGCCCGCGCCCAGCACGATCACGCGCATCGAGCGTCGCGCCTCTTTGTTTTCACCCTCACTCGAGGCCGGCGACGACGAAGTCGGCCAGTGCCGCGAGGACGGCATCGCTTTCGCCGGCCGCCTCGGTGACTTCGATGACCAGTCCGGGAACCGCCGCCTGCGCGCGGGCCACATGCCCGGGAAAGTCCTCGCGCAAGTGGCCGCCGCGGCCGAAAAAAAGCGGTACCACGCGAAGGCGCGTGACTCCCAGGGCCGCGAGCTCGCGCGTGGCATCGGCAAGATCCGGCGCCATGTGCTCGAGGAAGGCCAGCGCGACCTGTGCGTCCGGTCGGCGCGCCGTGACGAGAGCGCGCAGCCGCACGAACGGCTCGGCCCAGCGCGCGTCGCGGGCGCCGTGCGCAAACAGGACGATCCCCTGTTCGGTCATGGCCGATTATAGCCACGCCGCGCGCGAACGATCGTTCGGGCCGCGGCAGCGGACGCTTAGACTCAAGTGGAATAACAGGATAGCAATTGATTAGTTCTAATTATTACGAAGGTTTCGTATGGTAACGAGGTCTTCCAAGGGCCACCGACCATGTATCGCTATGACGCCTTCGACGTCCGCATCGTGCAGGAACGCGTCGCCCAGTATCGCGGGCAGGTACGGCGCTTCCTTGCCGGCGAGTTGACGGAAGACGAGTTCCGCCCGCTGCGGCTGCAAAACGGCCTGTACATCCAGAAGTACGCGCCGATGCTGCGCATCGCCGTTCCCTATGGACTGCTGTCGACGACGCAGCTCCGCAAGCTCGCGTGCATCGGCCGCAAGTACGACCGCAGCTACGGCCACTTCACCACGCGCCAGAACCTGCAGTTCAACTGGCCCAAGCTCGAGGACACTCCGGACATCCTCGCCGAACTGGCGAGCGTCGAGATGCACGCGATCCAGACCTCGGGCAACTGCATCCGCAACATCACGAGCGATCATTTCGCCGGCGTCGCGCGCGACGAGACCGACGATCCGCGCCCGTGGTGCGAGCTCGTCCGCCAGTGGTCGAGCTTCCACCCGGAATTCGCGTACCTGCCGCGCAAATTCAAGATTGCCATCACCGGCGCGACGAACGACCGCGCCGCCGTGCTGGTTCACGACATCGGTCTGCAACTCGTCAGCGACGCGGACGGCGCGCTCGGTTTTCGCGTGATCGTCGGCGGCGGCCTCGGCCGTACCCCGATCGTCGGTCACGTGATCCGCGACTTCCTGCCCCGCGTGGAGATCCTGAACTATCTCGACGCCATCCTGCGCGTCTACAACCGATACGGTCGTCGCGACAACAAGTACAAGGCGCGCATCAAGATTCTCGTCAAGGAGCGTACCCCTGCGGTGTTCGCGCAGGACGTGGAAGCCGAATGGGCGCACTTGCGCGGCGGCCCCGCCACTGTGCCTGACGAGGAGATCGCCCGGCTCGCTGCGCATTTTCCGGCGCCGGCCTACGAATCGCTGCGCGACGACGACCCGCGGTATACGGGGGAGCGCGCCGACAACCGCGCGTTCGCCAACTGGGCGCAGCGCAACGTTCACGCGCACAAGGTGCCGGGCTACGCGATCGTGACGCTGTCGCTCAAGAAAACCGGCGTGCCGCCGGGCGACCTTTCGTCCGACCAGATGGACGCCGTCGCCGATCTCGCCGACGCCTACAGCTTCGGCGAGCTCCGCGTGTCGCACGAGCAGAACCTGATTTTCTCCGACGTGCGGCAGGCGGATCTGTTCGCGTTGTGGACCGAGTTGAAGTCGCTCGGGCTCGCGACGCCGAACATCGGCCTTCTCACGAACATCGTCTGCTGCCCGGGCGGCGACTTCTGCTCGCTCGCCAACGCCAAGTCGATCCCGATCGCGGAAGCCATCCAGCGCCGCTTCGATGACCTCGACTACCTGCACGACATCGGCGAGCTCGATCTCAACATCTCGGGCTGCATGAACGCCTGCGGCCACCACCACGTCGGCCACATCGGCATCCTCGGCGTCGACAAGAGCGGCGCCGAGTGGTACCAGGTGTCGATCGGCGGCTCGCAGGGCCAGGCCGCCGCGCTCGGCAAGGTGATCGGCCCGTCGTTCGCGGCGCAGGAAATGCCCGATGTCGTGGCGCGACTGATCGATGCGTATCTCGCGCATCGCCACGAGGACGAGCGCTTCGTCGACACCGTCCACCGTCTTGGAATCGAGCCCTTCAAGGAACGCGTCTATGCCGCAACTCATTAAGCGCGGCGCGCTCGCCGTCGACCCCTTTACGCTGGTGCGCGATGCCGCGGCGGAACTTCCGTCCGGTCCGGTCATCGTGCCGCTCGCTGTCTGGATCGCGCAGCGCGAGACCCTGGCGGCGCGCGGCGACGTGGGCGTCTGGCTCACGCCTGCCGACGATCCGTCGGCGCTTGCGGCCGACGTTGGGCGGTTGCCGGTCGTTGCCGTCGACTTTCCGCAGTTCACCGACGGCCGCGGCTATTCGTCTGCACGGCTTCTGCGCGAGCGCTATGGCTACGCCGGTGAGCTCCGGGCGATCGGCGACATCCAGCGCGACCAGCTTGCCTATCTCGCACAATGCGGCTTCGATGCGCTGGCGCTGCGCGACGACAAGAATGCCGCCGACGCACTCGCCGGCCTCGCCGATTTCACCGACGGCTATCAGCTCACCCACCTTCGCACGCCCTGGTTCCGCCGGCGGCCGGACGGCGTGGCGGCTCGGCCGCTGCGCGCTGTCGTCGAGTGACGCCGTGACCGAGCGCGCCCCCCTGCCCGTTCGCGTGGCGACCGCGCTCGCCGTGCTGCAGCGCGCCGCCGCCGATCACGCGCCGGCGGTCCTGGCGTCGAGCTTCGGCGCTGAAGACATGGTGCTGATCGACCTGATCGCGACGCACGCGCTGCCGATCGGTGTGTTCACGCTCGACACCGGTCGACTGCCCGACGAGACGCACGCGCTCATCGATCGCGTCCGTGCGCGCTACGCGATTGCCATCGACGTCTTCCTGCCGGACGCCGCTGCGCTGGAACCGTTCGTGCGCATGCACGGCGTCAATGCGTTCTATGACGGCCCGGCCCTGCGCGAGCGCTGCTGCGCGCTGCGCAAGACGGCGCCGCTGGCGCGTGCGCTCGCCGGCAAGCGCGCCTGGATCACCGGGCTGCGGCGCGAGCAGTCGGTCACGCGCCGCGACGTCACGGTCGAAGCGGTCGACGCCGTCCACGGTCTCGTGAAGTTCAACCCGCTCGCCGACTGGACGCGCGAGGACGTCTGGGCCCACCTGCGCGAGCACGATGTTCCGTACAACACGCTGCACGACCGCGGTTACGCCAGCATCGGTTGCGCGCCGTGCACCCGCGCCATCGGGCCGGGCGAGGACGAGCGCGCCGGGCGCTGGTGGTGGGAAGACGCCGAGCGCAAGGAATGCGGCCTGCATCGCCGGCCCGGCGTCGTGCCGATCCGCCTAAGCGCGGACGGCGTCACGGCATGAGCGCCGCCGGGCCGCCCCAAGGCGCGAATTACCCCGGAGCGCGAGCGCGGAGGGTAGGCCAGTGAGCACCGTCGCCGAATTCGACGAGCTCCGCACGGCGGCGGACCAGCCGCTCGCCGGGCTCACCGAGCTCGACCATCTCGACTGGCTCGAATCGGAAGCGATCCACGTGCTGCGCGAAGTGGCCGGCCAGTGCGCGCACCCGGCGCTCCTCTTCTCCGGCGGCAAGGATTCGCTCGTGCTGCTGCGGCTCGCCGAAAAAGCCTTCCGGCCGTGGGCGTTTCCGTTCCCGCTGCTGCACATCGACACGGGCCACAACTTCGATGAAGTTATCGCGTATCGCGACCAGCGCGCGGCCGAGCTCGGCGAGCGGCTGATCGTGCGCTCGGTCGAGGAGTCGATCGCGCGCGGCCGGGTCGTGCTGCGCGATGCCGGCGAAAGCCGCAACCGGCACCAATCGGTGACGCTGCTCGACGCCGTCGAGGAGTTCGGCTTCGACGCGCTGATCGGCGGTGCCCGCCGCGACGAGGAAAAAGCGCGCGCCAAGGAGCGCATCTTTTCGTTTCGCGACGCGTTCGGCCAATGGGATCCGAAGAACCAGCGGCCCGAGCTGTGGAACCTCTACAACGCCCGTGTCCACAAGGGCGAGCACGTCCGCGTGTTCCCGATCTCGAACTGGACCGAGCTCGACGTCTGGCAATACATCGCGCGCGAGCGCCTCGGCGTGCCGTCGATCTATTTCGCCCATCGCCGCGACGTCGTCCGCCGCGGCGCGCTGCTCGCGCCGGTGACGCCGCTCACACCGCCGAAGGACGGCGAGCGCGTCGAATCGCTGTCGGTGCGCTTTCGCACCGTGGGCGACGTGACATGCACCGCCCCCGTCGCCTCGGAAGCCGCGGACGTCGGCGCGATCCTGGCCGAGACGATCGGCACGACCATTACCGAGCGTGGCGCCACGCGCCTCGACGACCAGACCAGCGACGCCTCGATGGAGCTGCGCAAGAAGGAGGGGTACTTCTGATGTCGGCGCCCGAGCATCTGGACGCGGTCGATCATGGCGTGCTGCGGTTCCTCACGGCCGGCAGCGTCGACGACGGCAAGAGCACGCTGATCGGCCGGCTGCTCTACGACACGCGCTCGATCCTCGCCGACCAGCTCGCGTCGATCGAGCGCACCTCGGCGCGGCGCGGCGGTCCGCTCGACCTCTCGCTTCTGACCGACGGCCTCACGGCCGAGCGCGAGCAGGGCATCACGATCGACGTCGCGTACCGCTACTTCGCGACGGCGCAGCGGAAGTTCATCGTCGCGGATGCGCCGGGACATGTCCAGTACACGCGCAACATGGTGACGGCAGCGTCGACCGCGCAGCTTGCGATCCTGCTCGTCGACGCGCGCCACGGCATCGTCGAGCAGACGCGCCGTCACGCCGCGCTCGCACACCTCGTGGGTGTCGGTACGCTCGTCGTCGCCGTCAACAAGATGGACCTCGTCGACTGGCGCGAGGACGCATTCGCGGCGGTCGTCGCCGACTTTGACGGTTTTGCCGCCGGTCACGGCATCGACGGCGTTCGCTTCATCCCGATGTCCGCGCTCGACGGCGACATGGTCGTCGACCGTGGCGTGCGTCTCGACTGGTACGACGGGCCGACGCTGCTGCAGGTCCTCGAGACCGCCGAATCGCGCCGGCCGGGCGCGGAAGCGTCGCTGCGCCTGCCGGTGCAATACGTTGCGCGTCCCGACGGCGCGCGGCCGCGCGCGTATCTCGGCCGCATCGAAGCCGGCGTGATCGCCGTCGGCGACACCATCACGGTGCTGCCCTCCGGCCGCGCCACGCGGGTGCGCGCACTGCGCTCCGGGGGTGTGCCCGTGCCACGCGCGGCAGTCCACGCGTCCGTGGCTGTCGAGCTCGACGACGACCTGGACATCTCGCGCGGCGACCTGCTCGTCCGCGCCACCGATGCCCCCGCGACGCAGCGCACGATCGACGCCGACATCGCCTGGCTCGACACGGCGCCGCTCGACGCGCGCCGCACCTATGCGCTGCGGCATACGACGCGCGACGTACGCGCGCGCGTCGTGCGCATTGCCGATCGCTGGAATGCCGCGACCCAGGCGCGCGAGCCCGCGCCCGCCGCGCTCGCGATGAACGACATCGGCCGCGTGCAGCTGGCGCTTGCGCAGCCGGTGTTCGCCGATCGCTACGACGCGCATCGCGCCACCGGCAGCTTCATCCTGATCGACGAAGCGACGAACAACACCGTCGCCGCGGGGATGATTCGGTGACCACGCGCGGCACCGTCTATCTCGTGGGCGCCGGCCCGGGCGCCCCCGATCTCCTCACGCTACGCGCGGCCCGGCTTCTCGCAGCGGCCGACATCGTGTTCTATGACGCGCTCGTGCATCCGGAGACGCTCGCACTCGCGGAGAAAGCCGAGAAGATCGCGGTGGGCAAGCGTTGCGGCAGGCATTCGACCGCGCAGCGCTTTATCAACAAGCGCCTCGTCGACGCCGCGGCGGCGCATCGCGTCGTCGTGCGCCTGAAGGGCGGCGACCCGATGCTGTTCGGGCGCGCGCAGGAAGAAATTGCCGCGCTGGAGGCCGCCGGGATCGCCTACGAGGTCGTGCCGGGAATCACCGCCGCGCTCGCGTCGGCGGCCGCGCTCGGCACGTCGCTGTCGCAGCGCGGTACCGTGCGCAGCGTCGTGCTTGCCACGCCGCGCGTGGGCGAGGGCGAGGATGGCAGCGATTGGGCGCGCGGGTTCGCGAGCGCCGATGCCGGCGCGATCTACATGGGCGTCGGGCAGGCGGGCGCCGTCGCCGCCGCGCTGCGCGCCGCGGGCAAGCCGGCGACACTGCCCGTGGCGATCGTCGAAAGCGCATCGCTGCCGGAGCAGCGAGTGCTCTTTACGACGCTTGCTGCGCTGCCTTCGCTCGACGCCGCGCAGTTCCAAGGCCCGGCGCTGCTGCTCATCGGGCCGCAGTTCGTTGATCGGCACGCCGTGGCGCTGGATCAGGACGCCATCGATGCGCTGCTGCGGAGGGCCCATGGCTGAGCGGCGCTGTTGAT
>Ga0157379_10002803_pt1 | contig 14686 bp, 11 predicted proteins | sample S25metaG_FD_121802 | JGI IMG/M metagenome (GOLD analysis project Ga0157379, IMG submission 121802) | Switchgrass rhizosphere microbial communities from Kellogg Biological Station, Michigan, USA - S2-5 metaG | ecosystem: Host-associated > Plants > Roots > Rhizosphere > Soil | place: USA... | reverse complement strand
CATTATATTCGGAGTAAAATGATACTTATCCACCCATCAACAGCATATGACAGGATTCGGCGGTTATTAGTTCTTCTCTTCTCAGATAACATTGTGTATATAGTTTGGTGTGCTTACTTATATCCATTTCCTTCCTTTCATTATTAATATCACATTCTTCAACCCAAGAAAGTCCATTATCTGCTGATATCGGTCCTATGGTAGAATAGAATACAGAGATTGTGAGATGCGCCATACTACACGAGATGAAGAATGGTATATGCAGGGAAGATGCAGTAAAAAAACCGGAAAGGCGATCCAAACAAAATATCTATGCAGTTACATGATAACGCAAGGCCATCTGCTTGCGCCCTTCCTTGAAGCAGATAAGGAACATCGTGCAGCCTCGTACTGTGAAAGGTCCGAATTATTTAATGCAGTGATTAAAACAAAATTAACGCACAAAAACCTGGTCTACACCTCGGTTGTGTTTACTGCTACATTCTTTAAAACAAGTCAGTGACAAGGAGCATAAAACTGCAGGTACAACCCGCCTAAATAACGACTGGCTCGTATTCGACGTGCAACAGCAAGTCCCTGCCACGGACATAGGAAAGTGTGTCAAAACGCAGTGCATAGATAGGGAATTTGAACAAACCTCCTCGTATTGAATGGGGTGTCCCCCAAACCGTGATAGTCGCTCTCGAACATCGTGATCATCCCTCAGATCACATTTTAACGCTAAAGACATTATACTTATTTGGCGGGGCAGAATGAATCAGGAGCGGCAAATTATCTCACCAACAAGAATAATCTGTGGCATGACTCTCAGTGTTATTAACGTGAATAGTGAACGGAGAATCGGCGTACCTTCACACCCGGACAGTTCTCGACTATCTCATCTATCCACTAGCCAAAAGGCGTCACTAATGTGAATTTTAGCAAGTTAATTCGACCCCGTACTTTGCTTTCTACGTTATCCAAAGAGGCAGGAGTATCCACCTTTTATACTTCGTTAGGATAAATTCAAACTAAATCAGCCGCGAAACTCACTGAAAAACATAACATAATAACGTGTGTCTCGGCGTAAGAAAGAGACCGAAGTCGATCGAAGTCTTCTTGTCCTATTGAACAAGAATCTGGTCAACTTAAGCCCTCAGGGGAGGAATAATAGTAGCATACCAGCGGTATCCCATAAACTCAACTCTACAACCTCGTCATTGACATGGATATCCTGTACATAGTTCTCGAACACCGTGGGTTCACTTGCTCGCGCCATTAGATGATTACAACGCCTAAATCTCAAAGGCTCTCACTATATCTGTGTAAAGAAACCTCTAGTAAATACGTTCAATCTAGATATATATGGTGAAACGAGGGAGTTCTTCGTAGCTTGAGGCAACGCACAATGATGTCTGTGAGAACAGAGAGAATTAGGCCTGCTGCAGGGCCAGGAGAGGATGCTCCGTACCTTGCCACATCCTCCGTCTCCTACTACAACCACCTTCCTCTGTAATGGTTTGCGACTGAAACTGTTGGAGTGGCCAGTTCCGCACATGGGCATGGTTAGAGGAATCAATTGTGTCAGCAAGAGCTTCTTGTGGAGCCGTGTCCCAGGTTCAGCTCGATTACATTTCCCCACATTAACTCGGAATCAAAATACCTAAATTAGCGATGTCAGATATATTATCATTGCTCCAGGGCAACAGCCTTATAAAGCCCATTCGAAACTCTATATAGGACAGCATTGCTCAAAACTCTAGGGGTAATTAAAATAGAATGTCCCGAAAATTAACTGTGAAACATAGTATGTTAGGAACTGTAATGGGACTGTAACATCTCAGCACTTACCAAGCAGGAGATGTCAAAGGTATTTTTACTGTGGTCTAGAATATTTCTCAGAAATTGTAGTCAATTCGCATGGAAAATTGTCGCTTACGGCGAGACCAGATAAACTTGTCTCTTTGTATTTCACAGACATATCTTTGGCAGTAAGCCTCATGGCTTCAATAGCTTCGTCTAGCGTCACGGAATAAACACCATCACTGGCCATGGCAAGCTGGGCTGCTGTTACAGCTTTAACAGCTACAAGGCGATTCAGACGCAGTCACAAACACTTAGGAGATGATAAGCGTACCTCCAAGGCTATTCCGTTCAATGCAGGGCACCTGAACGAGGCCGTCTATAGGATCACAAGTCAATCCCAGGTTATGCTCGATTCCGATTTCCGCAGCTTGGAGGATGATTTCTGGAGAAGCTCCCATGCAGGCCGCAAAGCCGGCGCTAGCCATCGAACAGGCAACTGAGAAGAACAGAATTTCAGGATAGGAGGCCTAATCCATGAACAGGGTCAACCTACCACCAACTTCGGCTTGACAACCGCCTTCCGCAGCAGAAATGGTGCTACCGCGCTATCGGTTTTCAAATTTGTATTCAAATTGGCACAGTGGAGCCTGAATGCGCAGCTTACCTTGAATAACATCCCCACCGCCGCTGCGGTAAGCAAGAAAGTCGCGATGCTTTTCTGAGGATCTTCACTGACGAACTGTAATGTCGTCAGAATCAGGATACGGCAATTATATCGCGAAGGAGTATAAATACCTCGACGATATATTTTAATACAGCAGGTATTACACCAGCAGCACCATTAGTCGGACTTGTAACGATTCGACCTCCACTAGCATTGACTTCGTTAACACTTATTGCATAGCAACTTAGCCAATCCATTGCCTGTTGTGATTAATTAAAAACGAAACATAGCGTGGAACTTCAAAAAAAAAAAACATACCGGGAAGACCGTTCTCCTCTTTAGATAATTATAACAAGTGAGCTATATAGAAGTAATGGCATGATTCTGGACTCACAGGTGGCATAGGCAAGATTGGGTGGTCGAACGATCCAACAACGCGAGGTGCGTTTCGATGAAGGCGATGACGATGTGGGACGTGAGGGGATGGTTTGAAAGGTTCATTGGATGCCCGAGCATTGAGACTAGTGGTATCATCCCCAGCAGGTTTGTCAATGACAGGTAGAGGGGACGGTCCAACGACTGAAGGTAAGTCCGAGGCGGTGGCCAAAGAGGGATAGAACCTAACTGAATATTAGATCTTCTCCAAAAGACGACAGACAGCGAAGCGGAACAAACCCTCTCATTAAACGTCGATAAAGGACAGGAGCTTTGCGTCTCAAACGAAGTCTTCCTGGTAGGACTTGTTCCGTACTCAAGACACCAGTGCGAATACAGTCATCCATCACTTTCCAAATCGCCATTAACTATTCAGATTGAGCATGAGTTGTATAGATGCGACGGATGTAAAAAAACCTTATCATGGATCTCTTCGTCAGTATGGAAGAACAATTCATTGTCGTAGACCAATTGAGCAATTGTCATCTGCATTTTGATGTCAGCTCACAAAAGACACCAAAGCCTACTATAAACTAACATCGTGCTTCCTGGTAAGAGCGAGAAGAGATTCACCTGTTTTGAAAAGGTATGGTGGTTGACTTGTTTGCTCCGGCATCTGTGCTTCAGAGATGTCCACAGGTTCCGTAGGCTCTGTTATCAGTTGTTGTAGCCGAGCGGATTCAACGTTATGCTTGTTAACGCCTTTGTAGTAGAGATTTTCATCGGCTGCCAGATGGTATGAGAATCAATTCAAATAAAGTGAGAATCATGTTCACTTTTGGTCTTTTCGTTGACAACGAAGCCTCCACCCACACTGAGAAGAGATTTCAGCAACCTAAGGAAAGGATAAGGATGAATGGCTGACCTAAAATACTCATTGGTGGCTAATAGATCACCGTCGGAGTCAAAAACGGAGAAACGCATGCCATTTGGATGAGTCTTCAGGACCTGGTCCCATCTACGGGGTCAAGATATAACTGAGTAGAACACTGCTGTAGCAAGGAGTCTTACCTCCAGAGCATATCACGATCCATATCATAATGAATACGGTGAATTCCTCCCAATAGAAGACTCTTATTTTCCTGAATAGCCGCATACCGTGCTGGTATCGTTCCAGTGTCAATGGTTTCTGGGTCCGAACCTAAATCTCCATTAAGGTGAGTACTCTAGATACTGATGAGCAATATACACCTTCTAAACCCAAAAGAATAGCCTGTGGGGTATGATGTCTGTCAATGGATATTAGGTGGTTATCTGCAGGGTCTCAAATTAACGCTCATACCCTTTGCCAGTCGCAGCGAGACTTCCGTAGCTGGTGAAGTTAATAGTTCATCATCCGTTGTCTTTCTTAATTAGAAGAGTATCTCCTACAGGGTTATCTTAATATTATTCACCTGTCACAAATACTCGTTTGTAAGTGTATGCACTCGAGAGTGAGCTATTTATGCCTACCTGTTCTAGCAGACCTAATTCCTGCAAGTCGAACATGAAAATGCGGCCGGCGCGCATTGGTCCAACGGTATGTGAACTTGAAGGACCCACTTTGAGGTTCAAGTAAGAAAATAGGTAAACTGCGAAGATGAGTCACAAGACGTACCTCCAATGCTGAAGAGATCGAATGTCGAGATGACAGCATGTTCAGGCCTAGTTGACTCCTCGGAATGCTCCTCGTTGTGGTCCAAGTTGATTGAGCGGACGTCCGAAAATGTTCTCTCGCCAGAGTTCAACAGTGCGAACGGAAGCGGAACGCGCTGGACGCGTCTTGTCACGTTATTTGGCCATATAACTGCGGAGGTATATGGCTTCATCGCGCCTCTAACAACATGAGCTGCACGGAGTATGGGTATCATCGAGCGTACAGAAAGCGAAAAGCTCGCAAGTTTCCCCGAGGAGCAAAGACCCCACTCGGGCATTTGAGCTGAGCTTTCTAGATATAGCGCCGGTCGGCGTGATAATTAGCTTTGCTGTGCTACATAGATAACGAACATCCACACCCTGAAGAAAATGCTCTAAATTAGGGAAATTAAGCAACAAAATAATGGCAAATTGGATTTGTCAACCCCAACTTAGAAAACTCAAATGACATAGGCAATTTTTTTTTTCTACATTTGGCGTGTAGTATTTCACAATTTTTTCTCCTTGCTAAATTCAATACTTGTATAAATTTTGTTTTAAAGATCTGATGAGAACATCTATGGCAGCACAAAAATGCCAGAATAATAATAATAGACAAGAATGCTTCAGCGGAACAAGCAGTATAGTAACTTCAACATGATTCGTGCACGCTCCGAAAACTAAGGAGTCATTCTCCGTTTCCGCCTCACGTGCATGTCCATAACTTCCTCCAGAATGCGTTTATAAAGAGCTTCGGCTCTCCTATGGAGAACTAGAACTGGAAACGCTCCCGAAGATGGGGATAGCTATTAAGAGAAGGTCCCGAATGACTGTTGGTTCCTCGGGCTTTCTTATCTTGGCTTGAAGGAGCTTCCCGGCCTCAATGCAAATACTAGTTATTAGAATTCAATGACCTTTGCTGTTCTCTATGTTACCTCAAGATAACGACCACCCTCATTAAGGAGCTCTCGACGATGGGGGCAATTGTTAAGGGGAGGTGCATTTTGGGCCGAGCATTGGGTTCCTTGGTGTGCTTTCCTGAGGATAGCTAACTGGGCTTGAGGAAGATGACATTTGTTGACGTTGAATATTTATATATTACCTCGAGTCGATAGTCACCTTCTTGAAGGGGGTATATATACGAGTCGGACTTTTGGTCCATAGGCATCTTGGCTTGAGGAAACTTCTCGGTGGTAACCTAGCCGTTCGAAAGTGAGAACGAATGATTTTCTCGGGGAAAACTTACCCAGAATTTCTTATAGACTATTTGGGTCTCAGGAAATTCGAGGCGACCATCCCTTTCCCCTACATTCAACAGTATTGATTACTCCGGAAAGGTTAGTAACCCACCCCTTGTATTGGACCGACTGTCCGGATTCTGAAGCAGCGGCCGTCCTTTTGCCCCAAGGTAAGTAATACTAATTATCGTAGGAACTTAACCCTTACTTTATAGGTCACCTGTTCTCAAGAACGCCATAATCCCGCTCCAACCAAAGCCATGTACTGGCTATTACTTCGATGAAGATTAACAACATACCTTTCATATTTTGGAGGACACTCGGGTCCTAAGGCAATCATCCCTTTCCCCTTCCGTTCAAAGAAAAGTACTTTGTTATTATTCCGGGCAGCTTATGTTCAGCATTTCCTTAACCCCCTGATGTCAAGTCGCGACCATCTCTGAAACCTTATGATTGCCTGAAACATAACGAAGTCACCTTCGATACTTGACAGGACGCCCAAGGGTAATGATACGGTAGGGCACCATCATTTTGGCGGGGATACGAAGGCAGAGTCTCCAAGTTCCTAGCCGTGACGAGCCGTCCCCCCAGCAGAGGCTATACGGATTTGCGGTCCAGGGATGTGTGGACATCAAAGATGGCGAAGATATGACCAAATTACGAGCATTACGACATACGTGGATATTTCGTTGATAGTCGAATATCTCGATCTGCAAAGGACGCACCCCTCATTTTTGAAGGAATAATGGGTGAGAATTGAATAAAATTTGAAAGTAGTCTTGCGAAAAATATGTCGATCTCAGAGTTACGTCGTCAAAGCGCACACCCATCAGCGCAGGGCAACATGACACCGCCTCCTAGTGCTGGAAGCGCACAATATGGACCACTCACGTACATGCTATTTCCTTGCTTATGAACGGAGGTTGCCCAGCGGAGGTTCAGGGAACCATCTGAGCGTTACGTTCTCGGCGAGCAACGCAGACACTAGGTGATTTTTACACCGCAATCCGACTCTGCCTGTTTTATTCCCGGAAAGAAAGAGCGCTCCGCTTGGAAGAAGTGATATAAAGGTCCAGCGAGTCTTTCCTTAGAAATGCGAACCCTCGGTCTTCACCACGATGAAATTCAGCATTCCCTCGTTGATCACCATCGTCCTCGTTACTTTGACCCTTTCCGCCTACGCAGGAAAGACGCCGGCTTGTGCGATGGCACCATGCGAAGACGGTCTTGTAAAGTGTCCTGATACATGTTCATGCTGTCGTAAGTAATGTCGTTATTTATGTGAAGGGAGGTCTGACTGAGGCCGATGCAGCGAGGACTTGAAGTTCGGTAATACTTGAAGGGTTAATTGTAGCCAGTGGTTACTGTAATATCCAGAAATAGTAGGAAACGGTAGAATAATTTGGCTCTCTTCTTTAATAAGATCACAACTTGCCATAGGCTTGCAGTTCATCTCTAAATTATCAGCGAGCAGTAGAATTAGGACCAAAAACTCTGGGAGATAGACCAGGTTGTATACCGATCCAATGGCCAACAGGGAAGATCAAAGATAATAGCTCTGCGAAAAGGGGATGTAAACAAAAAGAGGTGAGACTTCCGGCCTGTGCAGCGCACAGATTCGGGTTACATTCTGGAGTAGAAATATAGAATAATAATTGGCGTATACCAATTTCGACGAACCTATTGGGTCTGGATCAATTATCGCTTGAAACACCTCTACGTGTGACAAGAATCGACGAGCGCAGCAAGAATCTGGGAAATGGAGGAAGTTGTGGAGACTAACGCCCATCGGACTGCCGCGTTTCAGAAACTACCACATGCATTTTTGCTCTGGGGCACTAGGAAAGATAACAGTCTGACCTATATTTGTGTTATTGACGACGCAGTGTTTGTACGTCAGTTTCGGAAACGAAACGAAAGCGTTTTGGATTTTCACGTCACCAAACATGCAACAGCCACCGATCCCAGATAAAGTTCCATTTCCCGCAGGCGAAGAATATTAAAATACTTATACGCAAGGAAAAAAGTGACCACTTTTAGTCGTCCTCGTGCACTCCAGACTCGCTATACCGGGCCGGACACTTTTGACGAAGCTTTTAGCAGGAACCTCAGGGATGCTGCTTGACTCATTCGCTTCCAGACTGGTTCAAAGCCTATATTTATGGATTAGGTCGGGAATTGGGACTCGGTCACCCCATTTTCCTCGAACGATCTTTAACATTGACAAGATGACTTCCCTAGGAGTAGGTCCTCTCATCTATCTAGGTGTCATGCCTCTAGTCAAAACGTGAGTCCTGAGTTCGGCTCTATCACCGTCTTCCAAACATACTTATCCTCCGAGTTACCAGATTTTTGACGATTATATTTGGTTATCTTCTGGCTCGATTCGATCTATTTCCGGCTGCTGCTTCCAGAGGAGCCTCACAGGTTACTATGAACCTTGCGTTGCCCGCATTGATATTTGCCAACATTGTTCCAGGTAAGGAGTTGGGCGATGTCACCCCTAACTATCTCTGACTGTTTCACAGCATTTACACCATCTAATGTTTCAGCTATTGGTCCCCTGCTTTTACTGGCATTTATTTATCAAGGAATTGGCTTCGCAATAGGTTGGTGAGCTCTTCCGGATTTTAAGGGCATTTCTTACATTTAATAATTAAATTCAGGATATATATTAAGGGAAATCTGTTATGTTCCCCGTAATTTTTATCAAGGCCTGGTTGTGATGTGTGGGACAAGTAACTGGGGCAACCTTCGTAAGCAGAAACCACAAAACCAGACCCACCGCTTCTGACATTCTGTTAGCAACGGCGGTGGTCCTCTCTGTCACTCAAGCTGCTCCTTTTAATCCTGCGACCGACCCAGCATGTCAGTGACATCCTCTCTTTCGAACTCATTCAATTACTGATCAAGCTGTGATTAGTAGGAGTGTCATTTGTCTCGCTCTTCATCGTTGCATATAACCTTGTATTCTGGGTTTTTGGCGCGGCACATTCGATTTCTTGGGATTACTTGCCAAATATACCACAAGATGAAGAAGCTGAACAAAAGGTTTCTTGGAGAGAAAAGCCCATTGGCGGTTGGATCGCTCGCAAATTTCTCGGGTACCAGAAAGCACCCGAACAAAATGCTTGCAGTTCTTTATCCAGAAAATCCGGGCCTGATTTGGAGGCTGTTGACAACATCCCTGAGGGACTCCGTCATTCTTCAAAGATTGAGTTGCCACTAGAAACACCTCTGGAGAGACAGATATCACATCACTCTATCCCCTCCATCCATTCACGACACATAGCCACCAGAACGCACAATACAACGGCTGTAGCAACACCCACATCACGCCTCTCACTGGAAGCTCCTGAAAATGCGACTTATTCCCAACCAATAACCAAAGACGACTCATCCAAACTTGAGGTCATTGCTATTCCTCCCACTCCCCCATCAATCTTTCGTCGTACCTTTAGCCTCTTACGTGTCTTCCTCACACCCGTTACTCTCAGTCTCATCGTATCCCTCCCAATCGCCCTCGTTAAGCCCCTCAAAGCACTTTTCGTCGACGCCACAGATGCCGGTGGACCAAACTGGCATGGACCGGACGGACGACCTCCTCTTTTTTTCTTCATCGATACTGGTTAGTCCAACCATTCCATTGCTAGCCCCGGTTGATTCACCCCTGCTCTGCACTACAGCCCAGTTTATTGGAAACATCACCGTCCCTATGGCACTACTTCTGCTTGGCGCCAGCTTTGCACGCTTGAAAGTACCTCGACCAATTTCAAGGTTACCATTGAAGGCGATGGTAATTGTTGCGCTGGTAAAGATGGTGCTAATGCCTGTGATTGGGGTTCTCATTGTACAAGCAATGGTGGAGAGTGGGTTTATCCCTAGGTTCGGACCCTTTTTCAACTATCTTGGCAGGACAAGCCATTGACAAGAAGTTATAGGGAAAATAAAGTAGAGAGGTTTGTAGCAATGTTTCTTAGTGGAACACCCGCTGCAGTAAAGTGAGTACACCCTTCCCTCATGTCTGAAGGAATATAATCTGAAACATCCCGAAAGCCAACTCATCGTCACTCAGCTATACTCAGTTGATGGTACAGCGGATACCCTCTCAGTGAGCCATTGCACTTCTCCCTTCCCAATTTCCTAATCTGATTGCTTTACACCGTCAGGCCTTCCTTCTTGTGCAATGTAAGTACCTTCACGACACAGGTTCACGCGCACCATGTTTAAACTTGGGATTTTTCGCAGATGTATTCATGTTCTTCGGCTCCGCGTAAGCAATTACATTTTCGAGTCATTACAGAGGGGTTACTCATAAAATCTACAGAGCACTCACTGCAATTTCATTGTCGTTTCTATAAACTTTTTGCGGCGCCATTATGTCATATTTCATCGAATTTTAGACCATTTAGATCACTACACAGCCATAGACATGTATATACCAACACAGATCTGGGAATTAGATGCGTAGAGCGATGGAACTTATAAACTCTACCGGCTCGGAGAAATTTAATCCATCATTTGATTGTCCAGTGGAATTCTCAGCTATGTAGTTACAACTAAGATATTTTCCGAAAAATTGCTACTAAGTAAATCCTCCCAGCCAAGAGACTTTTTCCATTGAATATATCAACTTCTCCCAGAGATTCAGTTGAGAAAAACCTTACGTTTTTCACCAGCACGTTTATAAGCTACGGAGAGCTCCCAAAATTAGGCAGAAACTGGTTTAAGTCTACTTAACCACTGGACTGGCCATCGGACTATTCAGTAGTGACGATGTCATGAGCACATCTATGGCAGCACCAGAACATCGACAGCGACCGAAAACAGGAGTCTAGGCGTGATCGCAAAATAAGGTTCAGCAACTCGACATGGTCCGTGCGCAGCGAAATTTAAAGTTCGTCCACCGTTTCCGCCTCACGTGCACGCCCGTGACCTCCTCCAAAATGCGTATATAACCAGCTTCAAAACTCATCTGGACAAACAGACCGGGGTAGCTCCCGAAGATGGGGGTGGCTACTAAGAGAGGGTACATCCTGAGTCGAGCCTTAGGTTCTTCGGTGTGCTCTCCTGAGGGTAGCTATCTTGGCTTGAGGGAGCCCTGCAGTTTTATTCAAGATGAGCATTATTGATTAGATATTTGCTGACGTTGGTTGTTTTCTAGGTCCTTCGAGTTCAGGTGGCGGTCAAGAAGCTCTCGACGATGGGGGTAGCTATTAAGGGAGAGTGCATCGAGGCGAGCCTCTAGTTCCTCGATGTGCCTTCCTGAGGAAAGCTATCTTGGCTTGAGGGAGCTTCTCAGTAATTGTCACGGTGAGTATTACTGATTCTTAGCCGTGCTAAAGTTGATTTACAGGTTACCTCCTGCTGGCAAAAGTCTCAACTTGAGTATTATAGGCGAACTTACTAACCTTAGTCGTCTCATAGGCTCCTCAAGACTACAATTTACTTATTTAGGAGCTCTCGATGATGGGGGCGATCTTCCCTTCATTTTCATTTCATTTTATTTAGTCCATCAATATATTTTCTGGACTCAGGCTCACAACTAGCCCTGGAAAATAAAATGTCGAAATGCAATGCTATGTGAGCAGTTTACACTTCTCCAACCAGCCGACACGGACACCAATTCCCCTCAAAACTACCCATCCTCAGTGCGTCCTCCAAATCAAATATTTTCTCAACTGACACTCAAACCACATTGTCCATGATGAAAGCTGGTTCCAGGTCCCACCCTTAGCCTGAATCATATCACAAACACAACCGATTTTCGTATTTCCTGGCTCTTGTTCGCACGATCACCCTCTTTGTAATGGCTTTCCTCAATGTGGTCCTGGACCTCGAAAGGGGTGAGCAACGGTAAGCGTTTTTATGGTTTACGGCTGTTGTTTTTGGGTTTGGATCAGGAGTGGGGTTAGTATGCCAATTTTTCTCCTTAGGAAGCGGGACACTGCTAGAGCATTGCTTTCTTATCCTGCATCCTTGTACCTTCAAAATATTCCGTATCACATCCTTCCAATTGTATTACTGCCCTATTCAAATCTGGAGGCACATCCATCAATCAGCCACCTATACCCTGCACTCACTGAGTCTCTTCCGTCCACAGACGCCTTCCTATCTAACATGCATAGGCTGTGGCCAACATCATGATCAACCCTCTCTGTGTACATTTCTTCGGATACTCGTGCCTGTTGTGTTTTCCTTTCTGACACGCTGACAGCTTGCTCCACTACGATTCACGACTCAACGTATGTACATATTGACAGGCGGGGATTTCCCTGTCTACGACGCTTCTAATGCGAGAAAGTGACAGAATCACGTAGATGAAAGCGACCGAAATTTTCTGCGCGAAATTACGAGATTCATATGAGACTCATTAGACATTTCCATCCCACCCAACGCGAAAAGAGCGAGTTCTGAGACGAAACAAAATAAGACATGGTGTATTCTGAGTCCTAATTAGGGAACTGTAACGTGGAGTCACATCACGGGAAGTAAGCAGCGCAAAGTTGTCGTCTCAACTGTCCTATTCAATCTGACCCTGAGCGTAACCCGTCAATTCATTCTGATACCAACACGCTACTACTATAGGACGGACGTTGTCCTATCTGCCATTGAATAAAGCCCTGGTCCAGTTCGGAAATCGGAACCCTTTCACTTCCCTCTCCTCATCCCCGTCGTTCGCTGAGCTGAGCTAGTAGGACCCTATCCTTAGGAGTCCCCCTCCTCTCGCTTTTAACCCCCACACCCGTTTCATATCAAAGTCGCCAGCATAGAATGTCGAGATCTAGAAGTCCAAGTTCGGGAAGGGACGAAGTGGGGAAGGACGTGGATAAGAAGAGGAGCGTAGTTGCTGGTGTAGAAGGGATGGCGAGCTCGCCTATTCCGCCCATTTTATCGTATTGTTGTGCGAGTATTATGATGACTGTCATTAATAAGGTGTGTCTCCTTTCCTCCTCTCAAAACAAACGCGGTACGCTGATTATGGTGGGGTGTGATAGTATGTAGTATCTGGACGAGACTTCTCGATGAACTTTCTCCTCTTATGTATGCAATCCTTGGTATGCGTGGCGTGTGTATGGGTGTCGAAAAGAACGGGGATGATTTCGTTTAGAGATTTTGACATGGGAGATGCCAAGAAGTGGTTTCCTATTAGTTTTATGTTGGTGTTGGTGATTTATACGGGGTCCAAAAGTTTGGTGTGTGCTTTCTCTCAGGCACTTGTTCATTCATAGTGTGTGCTGACGCAAAATGGGTGGGTGTAGCAATACCTCAGTATACCCGTGTACACCATTTTCAAAAACCTGACTATTATTTTGATTGTGAGTGTGATAGTGGGGGAGGTTGTTGATTTGTTCTCATCGTTACTAGGCATATGGCGAGGTGCTCTGGTTTGGGGGACGAGTGACGGCACTGACGCTGGTGTCATTCGCACTGATGGTGTGTTCTCAGTCTTTCCATTCTTAATGAAATCGAAGCTCACACCCAACAGGTGGTCTCCTCGATAATCGCAGCATGGAGTGATATTGCCACAGTGCTGTCTTCATATACCAGCTCCTGGTCGACCGATGCGAATGCAGCTCCGTTGGTCGCTGGTGCAGCAGTGGGACTGAGGAGCTTGAATTCGGGATATTTCTGGATGCTGGTCAACTGCTTATCAACCGCTGGTTATGTGGGTGTTCCCAAGTGATCTGGGCCTGCATTTGTATTGAATGTCGGTTGGTCAGGTCCTGGCGATGCGGAAACGCATCAAGGTGACGGGGTTCAAAGACTGGGACTCGATGTTTTACAACAACTTGCTGTCAATACCTGTCTTGGCGGTGTTCTCCTTTATCGCGGAAGATTGGGGCACGGACAGCCTACGGAAGAACTTGTAGGGAAACCGTTCTGGTTCTCCGTATGATACCCGCTGATTAGATTACTTTCACAGTCCGGAGGAAACTCGCAATGTGCTTCTGTTCGCGATTGCAGTCTCAGGAGCGGCAGCAGTGTTTATATCTTACACGACGGCATGGTGTGTGAGAACGACGAGCAGCACGACGTATAGGTGAGTGAGTTGGAACAACTTCCGGAGGGTTAGGACTGATAGACCAAAACAGTATGGTGGGAGCCTTGAATAAGTTGCCTGTGGCGGCTTCCGGGATGCTGTTTTTTGGAGATCCAGTCACGGTGGGGTCAGTTTCGGCAGTCGGGACAGGATTCGTTGCGGGACTGGTGTATGCGGTTGCGAAGAACAACCAGAGCAAGGAGGAGAAGCGGAGTACGGAAGGAATAATACCTTTACATGCTCGGAAGGGGTGAAGTGTGTATTCTAGATAGAGGAATAGATGAGCGGATTCACAGGATTCAGGTTAGCTGAGCCAATCGCGGCAGGCCGGACTGCCGTCATGTCCCGCTGGACCAGCCAATCCCAGCGTCTCTCAATCACCTCTACTTAAACTGACCGGCGTCTGACTTGCATTCCACTCTTTCAACCATGGCCAGCTCTATGCATCCTCGGTTTCCCCTCACTCCTGCTGGTGGCTCCCCTAGTGCCTCCAGCACCCCCGTCCATTCCATTCAGACTATCCGTCGTAAAGCCGCAGGCCACCATGGCCCCCTCACAAAGATTCTCGTTGCAAACCGTGGAGTGTGTAGAACAAGCTTTGGCATCCTGGTCTTTTAAGCTAAAAATTGGACAGGAAATTGCCATCAGAGTGTTCAGAACAGCCCATGAACTCGCAATGCACACCGTCGCCCTCTTTTCCTACGAAGACCGCATGTCTGCACATCGTCAAAAGGTCAGATCCCAAAAGACCGTGGCCCAGATAACCCATCTTTGACCTCTATTCCCCTTAAACAGGCAGACGAGGCCTACCAAGTTGGCAAGGGCCTCACCCCCGTCGGAGCATATCTCGCTCAAGATGATATCATCAAGATTGCACTAGAGCATGGCGTTGATATGATCCATCCT
>Ga0157379_10002801_pt1 | contig 14689 bp, 15 predicted proteins | sample S25metaG_FD_121802 | JGI IMG/M metagenome (GOLD analysis project Ga0157379, IMG submission 121802) | Switchgrass rhizosphere microbial communities from Kellogg Biological Station, Michigan, USA - S2-5 metaG | ecosystem: Host-associated > Plants > Roots > Rhizosphere > Soil | place: USA... | reverse complement strand
TTTCTGATACGAAAGCAACACGTCCAACAGGGTAACTTAATGAAGAAGCAATTACCCCGCAGAAGCAGATTTTACGATTGAGAGAATTCGTTCTGAGTGAAACTGAAGTACTGTTTTGTATCTCTTGCAATCTCGATATCGCCATCATAGTTGACAAATTACCTTACGTCCTTGGTGGCTAGTATGAACGTCGCCGCATATTCAGAGATCCGGCCGTAACGCTTGCAGGGAAAATATTCTCATTAGAGGTAGGAAGCCGTCCATGATCCAGAAACATGGCGAATAAGGGATCCAATATTCGTATTGAAATCGGGCACGATGCCCGGAACTTACATCCATAAGAGATCAAGAGAGAGGTGGCATTGAACCTACACAAACGACCGAGTCGGGGTGGAGAACGCCAAAGAGGTGAATAAAAGGATTTATTCGTTCAAGCCTCTGGTATGCAGGTCGGAATTCTCTTTATTCGATACCTTCAGCTTGGGGGATCCAAGGAACTGCAAATACCATTGGCTCGGTACTGTCGGGAGGATGGAACGAGTTTCGTTTATATTTCTAAAAAGAACGGCTGATAAAAATAAGTGTCTATAATTAAAGAGTACAGGGAAGAATGTTCAACTTGCCTCATCCACAACCCCTAGACAGCGAATCCACAGGAAGAGCGTAGAGATGATAAATATATGACGAGTAATCCGGGAGCGGAGACACTTCGGTAGAGAATTTTCAAGGTTTTCTAGTGTTTAATATGTGTTTGGAGATATTTTGGAGATGACGGGGGTTACCAGAGGAAATGATTTCAAAATTTAAAAACGTTCCATCCCGCAGATGAACCGCCAGTCTTCAGAATTTCCTTTCATCAAATCTGAATCCTCAGCTTCCACGGGATCGGCGCCATTGAGTGACAAGTAAATTTAACTATTGAAGAAATCGTCACTTTGTTTTTGCCAATTTGCACTTTCCTGATTAGGCGTACATACTAGTGCCATAGAATTACGAAGGCTGGTTATCACCGGGAGACCCTCTCCACCCCTATCCACACGATACATCCCAAAGAACGAGAGTCCTCCGTAAGTTGGGATATCATGGAGCCTATCCAGCCAGGTCGAACCATGCTTAACCTGTGGATAGGGGACTGTGCTTTGATTGCCTGCTTTCAATATTTGGACATTCTGTGACGCCAGACAGTGCACCAGATGACGATTCATGCTTTAATCGCTCTAGCGAAACATCAAGTTCCTACTGTACCAGTGACAGGGTTAGGTATCCAGCGTCTATCATTTGACCCTTTTCTGTGGACCAGCTTTTCTCGGTCTATCTGGTTTTCCGGCTTGATTGCTTCTATTTTTCCGATCAGGGCTACTGCCCTTTATGACGAATGTTAGCAGATCTCGTCTTCCTAAGTGCCAGCATCCTTGAGGATCAACCGCCTGATACTCACCGGCAGTGCAGAATCTGCCGACATCTTCAAGCACTCTACATCTTTCCCAGTCTCTTCAGCGATTATTTCTAACGCCGACTCGGTGCACCTATAGCCATATTCCTTTTGTGGGGTAAGTTTCCTCTGGCCGAGACGGAGTTTTGGCAGAGTATTTGAACCAATCGACTCCCCCTCTTCGACCTCTCAATCCTCAGTCAGGATTTCTTGTCCTTTCTAACCCAAAGACTGATTATCTTTGAAAATTCCCAACAATGATTCATCCCCGATTCATCTTCGCAGCTCTTTTATTGACCTTTGGGCCAAGTATCTTTGCAGCACCCGCCACCGGCTCTTCACAATTATCTCTATCTCCGGCTGCCAATGAACCCTCTGCCGTTTCCTCCCCTCCTGTCATCCGATCATCGTCAATCCCCTCAACTCAAAGCTCCAGTGCCCCGGTTCCAACTTTCACCGCTGGAGTTACCAGTGACGACCCCAACGATTCTTTGTATGACCAATTCCAGGATTCTACTCCAGAGGCCATTCGAGGCTCTCTCGGCGCCTCGGTTATCGGTCCCCAGAATATACCCTTAGATCGGTGAGTCTTTTCAGTAGTATCTATTGTTCCACCTCCACTAACTGTCTGGTCACAAGGCAAGGGCCGGATTTTCTAGCCCCTCCCAGCACTGATGCAGGCAGCGTCAGTAATGCCAAATGGCCTTTTAGTCTTTCCCATAACCGACTGCAAACCGGAGGCTGGGCCCGCCAACAGAATAGTGAGTTGGGATCAGTGAATGGAACTTGAATGTTTTATTTACTTTCCGTGCCAGTTGGAACGATGCCACTCGCTGTGAGAAGACCGAATTTTCGAAACTATTTTTGATGACTAACCCTTTCCAGGAACAAATGGCCGGAGTGAACATGCGACTCGAAGCGGGTGCCATCCGGTATGTTATCGCTAATTTGTTGAATGTGGAATTATTATTTAACTTGATTAACAGCGAGCTACATTGGCACGCCACTGCTGAATGGGGATATGTCTTGAAGGTAGAACAGCCACTTATCACTCTTCCACATCGTATCTAATTTGTTTTAAGGGGACAACTCGGATCACTGCCCTAAGTCCTGAGGGTGAGAACTACGAGGGTGATATAGTAAGTTTAAATTCTTTTCTTATTATTCATCACGGATAAAGTAATGAAAAAAATTATTTCAATAGAATCCCGGTGACGTATGGTATTTTCCTCCCGGCGTCCCTCACTCCCTCCAAGCTACAAATGCATCGGCAGATGGCAGCGAATTCCTCCTTGTAAGTGAAATCACTGGCCGCTGAGATTGATTAGTTATGGTATTTGTCTAGGTCTTCGATGACGGTAACTTCAGCGAGGATGATACCTTCCTCCTATCCGACTGGCTTATGCATATCCCCAAAGAAGTCCTGGCCAAAAACTTCAAAGCCGATATCTCAGCATTCTCACACATACCTGCAAAGCAACTCTACATTTTCCCCGGCACACCGCCACCTCCAGTCGCTCAGGATAAAGTCCCCAGTCCTCAAGGACCTCCACCCAATCCATTCGGGCTGGCATGGTCTCAGTCTCCCCGCACATCGTTAGTTGGCGGCTCTGTCAAGGTTCTGGACTCGACGAACTTCCCAATCTCACAAACGATAGCGGCAGCGGACGTCATGGTTGAAGTCGGCGGTATGCGTGAACTTCATGTAAGTCTATGACTTATACTATCTGAGCCATCCTGATATATATATTGATTAATAGTGGCATCCAACTCAAGGTATGATTTTCTCCGGTAATAATCTTTTCCTATCTAATACTTAAATTCAATAATAGCCGAATGGTCGTATTTCGTGTAAGCATACCTCTTCTGGGCTTCTTTAGCGCACATCGTGACTTACTGGATGTCCCAAATAGCTCGGGACAAGCTCGTGTAACAATATTTGCAGCCAACGGAAACGCTCGAACATTTGACTATCAAGCAGGCGATGTTGGCTATGTCCCAGTAAGTAGATATTTACGACTTGGGATTATATTAGTTATGTGGAGATTTTAGGCAACAAACGGCCATTATGTCGAAAATATCGGAAATGAGACACTTCATTTCCTTGAGATTTTCAAAACAGGTTCGTTTCTTTTCATTTGCTGATGGAGAATGCATTGATTTTAAATCATCGTCAAGATCGATTCCAGGATATCAGTCTCAATCAATGGCTTGCGTTGACTCCTCCGGAGTTAGTCAAAGCCCATTTGAATATCGATGACGCGACAGTCGCATTATTCAACAAGACTAAACAAACAGTAGTCTAATGAAACGCACCATTGACCAAACTGTGGTCTAATCATGACATATTTGACGACTTGATTTTTTACGGAATTAGCTTGGACCTTCATCAGGTACTCATTGTACTCAGTATAGCACCGCTCATAGTCTAGGAAATGAATAGTTTGAACATCCCGTTTATCGTGGGAATTATGTATCGCTTCCGGAAAAAGACCTCTACCCTCGCCACCATAACGCTTATGTAAGCCTACAATCGCATCTTCAGAATAGATTCGAGAACTCCCACCGAGTAGTCAGCCCTTATTCATGATCTTAAATACCCCGTAATGTGGGAGTGGTTATCCTCCAGGAGTCAATGCAAGTTCCTTTTCAGCTTCTGGCCCCTCATGTTTGGCGAGGCTGATAGGCAGTGATAGCATTGTCACTCCATTTAACTACACCCCTTCAGAGGTAGTCGTGACTCTTTTGACTCTGACCGTCCCTGAGGACCACTTTTCATGGCACCGTTCCAGCCCCAAGATGGCCCAAGCGCTTGATTTATTTCTGCCGATAATGGAAAGGTCCAAGTGTTGATTCCCGTCATTATGGCCAACCGCACCACGAACGTCACGTCAATCACTGTGTTACATTTAATGCTCTAATCCAGCGACCCTAAATCCGGGCAGGTCATTTAGTATTATCGCGGGAGCAGTCTCACCCTCGCCCTTTACGATTATAAAAAGTAACGCAGCATTGTCTAACAACACAAGCGGTGCTCAAACTCCTTATTCTATCACTAATTTCACCTTCTCGAATATATTTGTTTTCCCTCTCTGTTGTAATTACTTAGGACTTAATTTGAACTTTGCCTCGTTATGAGCTTGACCATTCAAGAATAAATACGATTGTGAACGGCTACAATACACATATCATCCATTCAGTAAACATCGACTAACTTGATCAAGGATTCAATTTCTTTAGAACGAGGTATAATATCAACTGAGAATATTTGAGGGCGCCTGGAATCAAATAGTCACATAATTCGTCAAAATAGACATATGCCAAAAGTCGACGTACCCAGCAGGTCCTGGGGGAGGGCTGAGCACTTGCTCAGGAGTAAACTCCTTCCCCTGGCTATCGCGAGGGTTGGATATATCAAATGCCGCCAGCAAGGAGGCCATAGTTATCCACACGGTAGAATCGGCTAGATTTTTTCCTGCACAAATTCTGGGCGAATGAGTAATGGAGATAAGACGGGTAAGCGATGCATGTGGCTCACCGACGGCCAAATCCAAAACACCCTGTTGACACAGGGTCTTTCTCACCAACCCCGTTGCTCTTGTTTGGTAAGAATCGTTCAGGATTGAATATGTTGGGCTCCGAGTAGATTTCGGGATCATGCATAAACCTCCTTGAGTCAACGGTACGAAATCATTCAAAATGGGAAGCAGGTGACGGACATACCATGTGTTTGGGATGACAATGCTTCCAGAGGGAATACGGTATCCTTCGTAGAAGTCTTCTGCGACGGTAGCGTGAGGTAGCGCTTCCAAAGAGTCAAAAGGTAGACAATGGCGACAATCAAATGTACAAACCTGCAGGAACAACTGGAAACCAACGCAAAACCTCCTTCAAGACCGCGTCAAGGTACGGCAAATTCTGACGATCACTAAATTCCGGTAAACGATCCTGTCCTACCACTGCATCAAGTTCAGCTTGCACCTTCTTGATGCACTCCGGATGCAGTGCCATCGCCAGAACGAAGACAACAAGTGTGTTTGCCGTCTACATTTTCAAACGCCAGATAGTCATTTCTACAGAGGATAAAATCAATCAGGAGAGGCGTACTGTGTCAGTTCCAGCTAATTGCGTAAATGTTAACTTCAGTCGAGTGCATGGACAAATTTAGACATACCTCCTAAAATTCCACCAGCTACCAATTTAACCGCGTCGATATCAGCATCAGATTCATCATCCTTCCCCAACTCAGACAACGAGTTAGCTACAAAGGAAGGACGTGCCACCCCAGCCTTCTATTGGACAGGTGGATCATCCTGTCGAACCATAAAACATCAGGGTGACAACGTACCAGTTGAGATTTAACATTCCTGAATGGAACCATACGTGCATAAAAAATGCGTTCCTTGGTTTCTTGCGCAAATTTCTTGAATCCAGCTCCAGGGAACCATGTCGGTATGTGCTTGACTGTACAGATATTTTTAGCGCCATGGGCCGTGACAATCACTTAGTACAACACTTACGAATGGGGAAATTATCCACGATATACGCTCCAGGACGAATGGATTTTATAAACGCCTTACTAGTACTTTCTAGCAAAGTTACCAAGGGATCATTCTCAGGGAGGATGTCGTGCCCATAAGTGAAGTCCATTATTATACTTGCAGATAGACTTTATGATGCCGGGTTTGGTCATTTCGGTCACGATTGCGCTTGTAAAATCACTTACTGTCTGAAATGCTGTCTGAACTTCGCTGGAGAATCAAGTAGAATACGTAGCAACCTCCTTGACGCAGCTATTTGCAGGGGGTAAAACTGGCTGATGGCTCCGCTGTGTAATTGCTGATTATACAGAGTACGATGCTTTCTCCAAATATTCCCGTAAGGTAGAAACGCGGTTGAGCCACCAAATCCCATCCTATAAAAGTCTCAAGCATGGTTCTAGCAGATAGCCAAATGATAAAGCTCACAGCTCATGGAACATGACAAATTGAGGTCTTCCAGAGTATACATTTGATCTCTTCTCAAGCAATTCATAGGCTGTCTTGAAGGAGTTTAGAATGATGACATCGCGATGAAAGTCCTTGACGTGAACAATATCGCCTGTGCGGACAAGGTGGACTCCTTGTTTAATGTGATATGATAAACTCCACATACCATGCTGTTCTGCCCATCTATTATACGTTTGCCATTCCCTTTCCCTCGGTAGTTGTAACCAGTTTCCAATAACAGGAAAACCTTTCGGACCAGGAGGTAGTTTTCCATCTCGTCCGAAATAATAAATGAACACGATGGACACGAGAACTCCACAGCCAACAAGAACGTCTGAATATCTGAAGGACAGGCTTGCCATAATTCAGAACAAGCTATGACTTGAGTGCCGAGGGTGCACCAAATAGATTGCACCTGTATATGTACACCATCCAAGGCTGTTTTCTGTAGAGACGTACTTACAAAACCCGCTTCATCTCGGGCTTCCTTTGATTATGACTTGGGTGCTGAGGGTGCACTAAATATATTGCACCTATATGTACACCATCCAAGGCTGTTTTCTGTAGAGACGTACTTACAAAACCCGCTTCATTTCGGGCTTCCTTTGATTAGATGTGGCAGAAAAGGTTTTATCCATCAGTATTCATCACCATGTAGCCAATGGTAAATATCATAGAAAGGATACGGGAGTGCATTCATGGAAGTCCCCTGAGAGAGATCCCACGTGCCATGATATGGAAGTTTTCTAAAAATATGGATGGGCAAATAATGCTTCAGCCTTGGAAGAATTCGCAAAGGAGATAATTTTCTCTCCATAAAGCAAAAAAATGGAACTTCTGACTATTTCAATATTCAAAATGTATTCCCAGATCTTATCAACGTCTCCATCTCCTCGGAGCGAGGGAAAATATCGACGGTGAATGTCGGAGGAAGCCTATATAATTGTCTCAGCATCTTTAATCATTGCAGAAGAAGAAGATGCAGTTACCCAAGCGGGCCCGGTGCAGGAATGAGAGCTCGAGACAGTTCAAATATCTCACCATGTTCGTCGCGAGGGTTGGTAATGTTAAATGCCGATAAAAGTGATGCCATCGCCATCCATACCGTAGCATCGGCCAGATTTTTGCCTGCACAGATTCTGGTTTTATGAGGCCTAATAAATTATAACGAGAGAGTATTACATACCTACGCCCATATCCAAAACATCCAGTCATGGCAGGATGTTTGTCGGACATCTTCCCACTTGCATTTGGTAAGAACCGCTCCGGATTGAATTTGTAAGGTTCGGGATAGATTTCAGCATCATGAAGAATTCTCCTGTAAGTATCTGGTAAGCAGAATGGACACGGGATAAATGTATCTACGCACCATGCGTTAGCAATAACGATGCTACCAGCAGGGATACGATATCCTTCGTAGAAGTCCTCAGCGACGGTAGCGTGGGGTAACCCTTTCTCGACGAATAAGTCAACGGTATTCTGCGGTTTCATGTGTGTAACAGACCTGTAGGAGCGGCCGGAAACCACCGCAGGACCTCTTTGTAGATCGCTTCCAAATAGAGTAAACTCTGACGATCACTAAATTCAGGGAGACGACCAACGCCAACGATGGTGTCAAGCTCAGCCTGAGCTTTTTTCATCACTTCAGGATGGAGAGCCATAGCTAAAATGAAAATGGTGAGAGTAACTGTTGTCTAAAAGGATTTCAACGCCGGCTATAAGGGAATATCTGGGCTAGATATACGTACAGTAGCAGTTCCTGCTGAGAGTTACTAGGAATAAGCTTTTGGGATGGACAAAGAGACTTCAATCGATACCTCCCAGCGTTGCACTGGCCACTAGTTTGACTGCATCAACATCCGGATTAGACTCATCATCAGTCCCCAGTTGTGTGATTGAGTTTGCCACAAAGCAGGATCGGGCGTTTCCTGCCTTCTGTAGGGAATGTTAGGTCAACAAACAAGTTGATATTTACGGGAAACTTACTAGTTGAGACTTTACATTCAAGAAGGGAACAATACGGGCATGGTGCAGCCGGATCTTAGTTTCCTGAGCATATCTTTTGAATCCTACACCAGGAAACCACGCGGGAAGATATTTCACTATCATAATTAGCAATAGGGCAGGTGCTCAATTGATTTGATTTATCACTCACGAACGGGTACGTTGTCTACAACATATGCACCAGGACGAAGGGCTCTACCAAATGCTACATTGGTGGCGTCTAGAAGGGCAACTAGGGGATCATTCTCTGGAAGAATATCGTGCCCATAGGTGAAATCTGTGATAATGCTTGCAGCCATACTTGATATGGAGAATTCAATGTCGTTGTCGGTACGTGATCCAATAAATAAGCAACGTACTGGCGAAAATGTTCCCTAAATTTGGCTGGGGAGTCTAGAAGAATACGCAATAATCTCCTGGAACCAGATGTTTGGATTGCATAAAACTTCACAATTGCACCACTATTCAATTGTTGGGTATATAGTTTGCGGTGCTTTCTCCATGTGTTCCCATACTGTTGCAAGCCTGTTCCACCGCCAAAACCCATACTGTGATGATTAGAACAGAACATCACAGAAAGGAAAGGCCGAATCTCACAGCTCATGCATCATGACATATTGGGGTCGACCAGAATATATACTTGATCTCTTTTCAAGTAGATCGTATGCGGTCTTGAAGGAGTTGAGAATGAAGATATGGCGGTGAAAATCTTTTACGTGAATAATGTCCCCTTACAAAAGGAATATAAATATGAGTATATACATCCAGCAAAAATAGTCAGATACCATATTGCTCGGCCCACTCATTGCATTTTTTCCAAAGGGGACCATCTCTTGGGAGTTGCAGGTAATTTCCTATGATAGGGAGACCCTTGGGTCCTGGAGGGAGTTGTCCAAACCCCTCGCTTGCGCTATACAGGAAGTAAAGGGACAAGATGACTGCCAAACCAACAAAAAGATCAAGACAGCTGAGCATGGTGGGGATTCAAAAATTTCAATCGGTAGGGTGCGGGTAGACAGGCATATATACCGATCCCTGGAATGTAATAATCATGAAGAAATATGTGGTGCCAGTGCAATTACGTTCAAGCGGCTCCATCTCGGGCTTCTCTTTTGGAATCCATTAGGGAGGATCCAACGCCAGTATAGGAGGGACTGTTTCCAAAGTCTTTGGAAACATGGATCACATGGCCCAATAATTAGTCCTTTATACAAAGTGAGATGAACGCCCACAGGCATCGCTATTATCTACAAAGTTCGTATTCTTATTTGGATGTTGGAACAGTCCAGGGTGTCTAGGATATCCAGGATATCGATAGATAAGCGCCTCGAACCTCATTCTGAGATGACAGAATGACCATTTCCTATTAAATGGAAGGACTAATGAAAGAGTCGAGGAAGAGATCGATATTGACCGTGAGAAGCACTGTCGGGTTGGGGCTGGGATTTGCAAAGATTGTGATGAGTCCTGCCAGCTCTATAGTTTCCTTTATCCTTTGCAGCGGGTGAAAAAGCACGAGCGATACAGTACTAATGCATACGCAATGCTCTCCTGAGCATTATGCATATACAGTTTTCGAAAACACTACGGTAGAACCAATGAAATGGTTGAAAAAAGATAATATCTCGAAACATCGATAAGTACCCGGTTCATCTGTGATATGTGGAGTATAGTAATAGGCATACATACATTTGGAAAAAAGTTCTATAAAAAATTGTTGTTTCGGACCATGAAGTGACACCACCACTTCCATTACCCAGAACTTGGAGCAACGATTGCCTTATCTTTTCGATCTGAAATAAGATTAATTGTTACTTCTTTATGAACAAGTATTAAGAATTGAGAGGATTCTATCCTTTTGACAGCTTCATAACGGTTACTTCAAGTTGGAAGAAGATGTCAATCTTGTAGGAAATTTGGTTCCGGGTCACATGACCTATCTGTGACCGACGCGTCCGTCACAGCCCATTTTTCGGTTCAACCAAACCTCGGTCTTCAGGCTGTTTCTTCTGTCCCTTGAGCAGCAAGTTGGGCTCATTGGTCGCAATGATGAGCCGAGTAAAGACCCTTGATGAACAGAGAGCAATCGCGTACGAGCAGGTTCAAGCCATTTTTCCCGACGAACATGCGGACCCACTCGAAGTATACGACGATCTGGTGAACTGGACTTTGCAGAATTATCAAGATCACGCGCAATCCGGACTCACTGAACTATTAGAAGAATGTCTTCACAAGTTTAAGAATGACTCAAGATACACTGGCGCGGAGTTTCGTTGGGTCAAACTTTGGATCCATTTTGCAAACCATGTCGAGAGGCCATCCGTGGTATTTGCACACATGATGGAGAAGGGTGTTGGGAAGCCATATAGCCTGTTCTTTGAACAGTACGCGGAGGCTTTGGAGCGTGAAGGACGGTATGTTATTTTTCTTTCCACTGTGCTACCGCGTCTCATTCCCCAATGAAGGTATTCGGAGGCGGAAACCGTTTTAGGGATTGGGATAAGAAGTCAAGCCAAACCAATGAAACTCCTGATTGATTATCAAACAGAATATGGAGTAAGGCGGACAACAAACAAGACACTTCCACCAAAGGTCTCTATGTTCAAAGATGTGCGATTTTATTAACCTTCATATATAATGTGCACTAACTCCTCTCTAGAAATGTCCCACGTCCTTGATTTTGATTCGCTCAGATCCACTTCGAAACATTGCACCAAAGTCCTCTCATAGACAGTCCTCGTCGTCCTCTCTTGCACCACCTAAGGCTGATGTAACAATGACAACCACCCAAAGCATTTTGCCATCAAGAATGGGATCAAATATACCGAATCCTTATGTGCATCTAAATGCTCCTCCTCCTCCTGGAAAGCGGCCCGAGAAACTAATGTTCGACCTGACGCTGCTACTTGAACCTGATGGAACGGAGTACTGTTTCGCTGAAGTTCGTGCTCGTCATCTAGGTCTACTTGGAAAGAAATGGCCATCACCACCGCCACCAAATGCTGCTTTGGATAATCAGCCGATCCCCAGAGATGGAGTGGGAAGCGACCGATCTGTCAAGGTCGAGTTCAACGACCAAGGAACCAAAAACTCTCGAGCCGCAAGAAGACAAAGCGTTACGGTCACTATCAATACAAAGGAAGCCCTCGCCGATGTTTTTGATATGTACAACTCTACAAGTGATATGGGACCCCCGGAAGCTGGGCCCAGCTCTGTCGTCCAGCAAGAAGCGATGCAAACACCTAGCTATTTACGAACGCCTGCGGCACGACCTCCAGTCTTCCGAGACGAGAATGCCGGTGCGACTGGAACCAAACCCAAGGGTGAGCATAGCCTTAGTCAATCCGGAAGTATCTCTGAACACACCTTCAAAGCTTTCGAACCTTTCGTCGATCCAAAACGAGAAAATATCACACCTGCGGCTCCCAAGGTGAGAAAAAATTTCTTATTTTCACCACTTTGCAGTTTCTAATACTCTACAGTTCAAGCCTGTGGTATCTAAAACTCCCATCGCGTTTACACCTCGTCAAGCCCTAGCATCCAAGGACGTCGTGACCCCAGTTCCTCAATTCAAGGTCGTCCTTCCGCAGGACAAGGCAGTTGTGCCACCCTTAACAGAGCTGAAACCAGTAGCAGAAGAAACCGATGTCTTTGGCGGAGAGGATGTTACAATCGACGCAACCGAAGAAATCACAAATGTCGCTCCGCCGCCACCGCCTCGTTCGTTCGTCCCCTTCGTCGATAAAAACGCCGAGACTCGGCCTTTCTTGGTCCAGAAAGACGAAAATGCATTCTCAGTACACCGAGATGAAAATGCCTTTCCAATACATCGAGACGAGAATGGCTTCCCACCACCCAAGATTCCCAAATTCCAGGTGCACCGCGATGAGAATGTCGTTGCTTCCGTATCATCATATTCCTCCTCCTCCTCTAGGAACGATCGTCCAATCCCTCAGCCTGTTTTTCATCCAAAGCCCCCTCAGGAAGAACCCATGGAAGAACCGGCGGATGATGAAGAAGGGGAATATCATGAACTTCAGGATCGTCGACCTATGATGAGCCGATTTGCTGCCTTCGACGTTATGACCCCTATCACTGAGCGGACGTATGAGTTCACGAACAGCAGTCGGGCAGTGGATACGCCAGGAGGCAGTGGGGACACCTCGATACTGCCTAAGGAGTTCTTGGCTCATGATGCCGCTGAGCGATTAGCGGCTGAACTGAGAGAAGAGGAAGAGAGAGAACGAGGACTGCGGGACGCAAGCCATGATGTCTCTTCAATACTTACGCGAAATCATGATGACGCGATGCCAGTCGATGCCACTAACGTTTTCCTCGCCAACTCAGGATTTAGGCCACCAAACCCATGCAATCCGGCTGACCCCGAGATCGTGTCCAAATTGCTATCCTCTATATCGCAGGACCCGAACCATAGGGATTTGAAGCATATCGTGGCGAATCGTTTGCAACAGCTGCAGACCTTTGCTGAGAAACGTGCTAAACCGCGAGGGAGCACTGGCTCAAGGTCTGGCCATGTTTCCGAAGATTCTGCGCACCTCGAATTGGAGCTGGATGGAGATAGGTATGAGATATTGGATAAGCTAGGGGAAGGTGGATTTGGAGCCGTATTCATGGCAAGAGACCTCAGCCATTCTAAGAAGAAGCATTCCGAATACGACGACTATCTGTCAGACGAAGATGATGATTCATTCGAAGACCCAGATCAATATCTGGTTGCCATAAAAGCCGTGCGTCCTTCAAACCTATGGGAAACATACGTCCTCCGCCGTATCCTCTCCGCCGTCTCTCCTACCCTTCGCCGCTCCATCGTTCACCCGCACCGCCTATACGCCTTCAGAGACGAAAGCTTCCTTGTCCTATCTCTATGCAGACAAGGCACCCTCCTCGACGTCGTTAATCATGCGCCAGATATCGGTGTCGCTCAACCAGGAAGTGTCACAGGTGGAGTCGACGAACTCCTCGTCATGTTCTTCACTATCGAGCTGCTACGTCTTCTCGAAGGCCTCCACGAAGCAGGATTCATCCATGGCGATCTCAAAATCGATAATTGTCTGGTCCGCTTAGAAGAAGTCACCCCAGCCAGTGCATGGAACCACGAATATAGTCCTTCAGGAGACGGTGGCTGGTCCTCCAAAGGTCTAACTCTCATCGACTTCGGCCGCACGATTGATACACAGTTATACCCTCCCAACCAAACATTCATCGCGGACTGGAAAACAGACACCAGAGACTGCGCCGAGATGCGCGCGGGTCGTCCATGGACGTTCCAAACCGATTTCGCGGGCCTCGCGAGTATCATCTATTGTATGCTCTTCGGGAAATATATCGAAACGACGACGGAGGTCTTAGATGGGAATGGGACGCGGAAAGTACGACCTGTGCAGCCGATGAAACGATACTGGCAAATCGACCTGTGGAACCGGTTATTTGACGTTTTGTTGAATTCTGTGCAGGTGGAGGGAGGGATGGATGGGGCCAGGAGAGTTTTGACGGGGATTAGGGAGGAGCTGGAGGAGTGGGTGCGGGCGAATTGTAACAAGGGGGGGAAAAACTTGAAGGGGATGTTGAAGAAGATTGAAATTGCATCGATGAGTCGGAGGAGGTGAGATGGATGTATTGGATAGCAATGTATTTGTACCATTTCATACTTCGGTTTTCATCTTTTAGCGTATCACTTACTTGTCGAATGCATTCACTGTATACCATAGCCATTTTACCTCTATCTATTCAACTCCTCCACTCGGTGATTTGAGTTACGTCTGAGAATATATGGCGAAATCACTAAGGGGATGGAATATAAGAGAAGGATCATGGAGGGGGTCTTAGTATTTGGTGACAATGGTGAAACCATCGACGACAGACTTATATGATCAGGGTGTTTAATCCATGGACTATTGTATACGAACGTCCTTCATTGACAAGAATTTAGAAGTCTTTTACTACGGCATAATTAATTGCAACTGATGCGCTTTGTCAGTCTTGAAGACCCAAAGACCAATATTGAAGGTTGTCATATATCATCATGAAGTCGGGATCGTGGATATTCATCGTCGCTTTTGGTGGAAGGAATAAACACTTAAGGCAGTAGCTCTTGGCGTAGCCAATGAGTTGGGACAACCCTACCTTTTCGGAAAATTTTCAATGTAAAATATAATGCATTTTTCCGCACCTTTCTCGCAAAAATCGTTTTTTGCTGAAGGCCCTGGCGAACCTGATTAGGCCTGACCAGTTTTTTTTTTTTTTT
>Ga0157379_10002800_pt1 | contig 14691 bp, 10 predicted proteins | sample S25metaG_FD_121802 | JGI IMG/M metagenome (GOLD analysis project Ga0157379, IMG submission 121802) | Switchgrass rhizosphere microbial communities from Kellogg Biological Station, Michigan, USA - S2-5 metaG | ecosystem: Host-associated > Plants > Roots > Rhizosphere > Soil | place: USA... | reverse complement strand
ATCGACGGAGGCGGCAAATTTTCCGTTGCGGCGATAGAGTTCAATAATTCGCTGGACATCAGCTTGAACTCGAGAGCGCGTAAAAACCGTTCTGGGTTTGAGTTGAACCTCTTTTTCAAGGTCCTTTTGTGAGACCTTGCTGTTTCCTTCAAATTCTATCTGATTGATGATCGGATTTTCGATGACGCTCACCGTCAGGTTTGCGCCATCAAATTTGATTTTCACGTCCGCGAAGAGGCCAGTTTGATAGAGGGTCTTCAGTGCAAGATCCGAAGTCTGTTCGTTGTAGATGTCTCCTTCACGAATGGTGATGTATGAGAGAACAGTGGCCGGCTCGATGCGTTGGGTGCCCAACACCTGAATATGTTGAATTGTTCTCGCGTTCGGCGCCGCGGGCGCAGTGGCGGCAGTGGGCGCGCCGACTTTGGGCGGCACCGGACTTTGCGCAGGTGCCGAAGAGGTCATCAGCGTAAGAATCGTCGCTGCGGCAATCGGGGCGCGCGCTGCTCTGGCGAACAGGGTGATGTGGCTCATCCAGTCGTCTCTGGCACTCGTTGCTGGGCTCGACTGCCGCAGTGCGGCATTCCGCCGACGTTTCAGAAAAGATTTAGCCGTGCCAGGTCATTCCAGGTCGCAAGGATGAATATTCCCAGCACGACCGCCAGCCCGAGCCTAAATCCGACGTCCTGGGCCCGCTCTCCGAGCGGCCGCCCCAAAACACCCTCGCATGCATAGTACAGAAGATGGCCCCCGTCGAGCAGAGGTATTGGGAAAAGGTTGACCAAGCCGATGCTTACCGAAAGTAGAGCTGCCAGTTGGATTAGCGCAAGGAAACTCACCGACGCCACCTGTCCGGAGATTTTTGCGATGCCAATCGGGCCCGACAATTGACTTGAGTTGCCATTAAAAAGTTGCTGCCGGGCGCGAAATGTCACGGAGATAATGTCGCCGATTTCCGAAATTGCGGCTTGCGATGCCGCAATTGGGCCTAGCTTTACGACAGTCCGAACAGAGACGTTGCGGATACCTAATTGCCCCACCCGCATCTTGTTCTTGAAGGCGTCTGTGACTTCCGTTTCACGCGGAGTCGCGTGCAGAGTTAGAAAATGATCTCCGCGCTTCACCACGATGGGGAGTTGAATTCCGGCACTTACGGATACGATTTGCTGTATTTCCTCGTAACTGCTGATGTACTCACCGTCGATCGAGACGATCGTATCCCCCGCGCGGATCCCCGATAGCTGTGCTGCGCTGTGCGGCACAACTTCCGTAACGCTGGCCGGCGTAACGATCCGACCGATGATCATGAAAAATCCGGCCAGGATGACAAAGGCCAGAACGAAATTCGCCGCAGGGCCCGCGGCGACAACAAGTGCGCGTTGCCAGAGTGGTTTGAACTGAAATGCCGCGGCACGATCCGCAGGCGACATTTGTGTTGCTGCGTGGCGATCGGGCCTGCTCGTACCATCAGTATCGCCAAAAAACTTCACGAATCCACCAAGCGGCACCCAGGAGATCTTCCAGCGCGTACCCAACTTATCCGTCCAAGAATAAAGCGCACGGCCAAATCCGATCGAAAACGTTTCGACGCGAACGCCGAATAGACGCGCAGTCGCGAAATGGCCAAGCTCGTGGAAGAACACGACTACCGTGATCAAGAACAGGAAGGCCGGAATGCCGTATAGCGACCAGCTGAAAAAACCCTGCAATGCCTCCAACATGAGCTCTTCCTCTTTCTGATCTTAGTTCACAACGCGACGACAAATGTGGCTCGCAAGCTCCCGCGCACGCGCATCAATCGCAAGTACGCCGTCTAGCGTATCCACCGCGACGTTGGCATGTGGGCTGTCATTGAGTGCAGACTCAACTACGCGCGGGATATCCAGAAATCCAATTCGACGCTTCAAAAAGGCGTCGACCGCGATTTCGTTTGCGGCGTTTAGGATCGTCGGCGCCATACCGCCCGTCCGCATGCAGTCCACCGCAATGCTGAGGCAGCGAAATCGCTCGTGGTCGGGGGCGCGGAACGTCAGCTGACCGACTTGCGCCAAGTCGAGTTTTCGCGATGGTGACGCAATGCGCCGCGGCCACGCCAATGCGTGGGCAATCGGGGTGCGCATATCCGGCGACGACAGATGCGCGAGAGTTGAACCATCGGCATACGCCACCAGGCAGTGAACGATCGACTGCGGATGTATCACGACGTCGAGTTTGCTTACCGGCAGGCCGAAAAGAAAATGCGCTTCGATCAGTTCCAGGCCCTTGTTCATCAAAGTCGCACTGTCGACGGAAATCTTTGCGCCCATCGACCAATTTGGATGAGCTACCGCTTGCTCGACAGTACAAACGGCCATCTGTTCCAATGTCCAATCGCGGAATGGGCCGCCAGACGCGGTGAGCGTCACCTTCTCGACTTCCTCAGCGCCCTCACCGTTCAGCACCTGAAAGACCGCATTGTGTTCAGAATCGACGGGAATAACGCAGGCGGAGGAATTCTCGAGCGCCCGGTGAAAGACGCCTCCCGCCGCCACGATGCATTCCTTGTTCGCCAGAGCGACAGTTGCGCCGCGCGCGACAGCGGCGAGCGCAGGCTCGAGCGCGGCAGCGCCCATAATCGCGACCATTACGGTATCGGAGGGTCGCGCGGCGGCGGCAATTACAGCCGATCGCCCCGCAGCTACCTCGATGCCGCTACCTGACAGTGCGGCCTTCAGCGAGCCATAGAGCGATTCATTGCCGATCACTGCAAGCTTTGGGCGGATGTCGAGTGCCTGTCTGGCGAGCATCTCAACGTTCGAGTTCGCAGTCAGCGCTTGTACAGGCATCGTGTCGGAGCCGTAGATTCTTCTGGCGTGCGAAATCACATCGAGTGTACTGACACCAATCGAGCCGGTGGAACCAAGAATCGTCACCGCGCGTGCAAGAACGGGCTCGAGCCCCGTTACTTCGAATCCCCGACGCGTCGCGGCAAGAGCGTTCACACTTACACTCCAAACAGTGGGTTGATGCCGCCGATCAAGACGACCGCGGCGAGGCACGGGGCCGCCACCAGGGTCGAGTCGATTCGGTCGAGGACCCCGCCATGGCCTGGGATCATGCTGCCGCTGTCCTTCCGTCGAAACACACGCTTCACCCACGACTCAAAGAGATCGCCACAGTGAGCCGCCACCGCAATGCCAATTCCCAACACCATGCCCATCAGCGCGGTTCCGCCAATCAACGTGACGAAGGCAGCTTCAGCCATAGCGGCGGCAACGATGCCGCCCAGCGTTCCGGCCCAGGTTTTGTTTGGTGATAATGATGGCCAGAGTCTCGCCCCTCCGATCAGATTGCCGACTATCAGGGCGCCTGTATCGGTCATCCATACACCGACAAACAGCGCGACAATAATCATCGCGCCGTGGGGCGACACGCGTAGAACCAGCAGCGACAATATGGGCACGCAAAGGTAGAACGCACCAGCGGCCTGCCACGGAATTGATTCTCGCCGAGAGGCCGCGACGCTCGCCGCGGCGGCGGCGCCAATAGCGATACAAATCCACCCCAGCACGGTATGGGGCCACAACAAGCCAGCCAAGACGGTCGCCGCGATTGTGCCGGACGTTAGAAAGAAATTTTGACCATAGGTCTGGCCCGTAGTCATTCGACTCCATTCTCGGGCTGCGGCGATGCCAACCGCAGCGCAGAGGACTGCAAAGTACGCCGCGCCACCGAGGACGGCGGCGAGAGTTACTGCGGCCGGCGCCAAACCAAATAGCGGGCGGGTGATCCAGTCCTTATTGAATTTTATGTTTCGCAGCCCGGGTGCGGGACCCGGCTCGACAACCACGTTCGCCGACTTGCTCACGCCACGGCTTCCGAGACGGCGCCAAAGCGACGTTCACGCTGGGCATATTCTTCGAGGCACTCAAGAAACTTCGCCTTTGAGAAGTCAGGCCACAGCATCTCCACGAATGACAGTTCCGCATAGGCGGATTGCCACAACAAAAAGTTGCTTAAGCGATGTTCGCCGCTTGTGCGAATGACGAGATCCGGTTCGGGCAGCGCGCTTGTGAACAGCCGTGTAGCAAAAAGCTCGGGCGTGATCGTCTCCGGATCCAGCCGGCCCTCTTTCGCTGCGCGGGCAAGTTCTCGCGCCGCATTGGCGATTTCTTCCTGACCGCCATAGTCAAAAGCAAACGTCAGATTCAGTCCCTTGTTGTGAACCGTTCTATTTTCGGCGTCCTCAATCATTCCGTGAATATCTGACGATACTCGCGAACGATTACCGATGATGCGGACGCGCACGCCCCGTTCCACAAGCTCATCGAGGTCGCTGCGGAAGTAGGCACGAAATAGGCCCATGAGCGCACCGACCTCGGTCTTCGGCCGTTTCCAATTCTCCGACGAGAACGCAAAGAGCGTTAGGTTGGCGAGGCCGATGTCACTTGCGACGCGGACAATCTCGCGAACGGCAGCCACGCCTGCGGCGTGGCCTGCTTCGCGCGGTAACATCCGTTTGCGCGCCCACCGTCCATTGCCGTCCATGATGATGGCGACGTGGCTCGGGAGGGTTACGGCCATCTGCGGCAGTGGCGCCATTTACAACCTCGCGGCAGGCACTAGACCTGCATGATCTCCTGCTCCTTGCCGTGTAGCGCGGAGTCGATTTCCTTTATGTGCGCGTCGGTGATCTTCTGCAATTCATCGCCGTGCTTATGATGTTCGTCTTGGCCGATTTTGTGGTCTTTTTCGAGGCGCTTCAGCAAATCCATGCCATCGCGGCGTACATTGCGAACCGCGATGCGCGCGGCTTCGGCGTACTTGGAAGCCAGCTTGGCCAACTCTTTGCGCCGCTCCTCGTTAAGTTCGGGTAATGGAATTCGGAGCAATTGCCCGTCCATTTGTGGATTGAGCCCCAAATTTGCGTCTCGGATTGCCTTGTCGACGGCCTTTGCCAGCCCTCGATCCCAAACCTGTACTGTCAGCATCCGAGGCTCGGGCGTTGAAATAGTTCCGACCTGGTTGATCGGAACTTGATTCCCATAGGCCTCGACATGGACGGGGTCGAGCAATGCAGGACTGGCACGTCCAGTACGAAGACCTGCGAACTCGCCTCGCAGTGTTGCCACCGCTCCCTTCATGCGGCGTATCAACTCGTCTCTGTTGTATGTCTCAGCCATGTCGTTTTCACCCGATGAAGCACACTGAGATTACTCACGATCCTCGATAATGGTGGCACGACCCTGTCCTTTCAGGACCATGGCCAAGGAGCCTTGATCATGGATCGAAAACACAATGATCGGAATCTTGTTTTCTCGCGAAAGGCTAATGGCCGAGGCATCCATCACCTGAAGGTCGCGTGATAACACCTCGTGATAGCTGAGAGAATCGAAACGCTCAGCCTCCGGCACTTTTCTGGGGTCAGCGCTGTAGACGCCGTCAACTTGGGTCGCTTTGAGCATTGCGCTGCAATTCATTTCGGCGGCGCGAAGTGCAGCCGCAGTGTCGGTCGTGAAGAAGGGATTTCCCGTACCGGCTGCAAAGATCACGACGCGCCCCTTCTCCAGGTGGCGGATCGCGCGGCGGCGAATATACGGCTCGCAAACGGTGCTCATGGGGATTGCGGACTGGACCCGGCTGGCGACGCCGGCGCGCTCTAAGGCCGCCTGCATCGCAAGCGCATTCATGACCGTCGCGAGCATTCCCATATAGTCGGCGGTCGCACGGTCTATGCCTTTGGCGGCGCCGGAAATGCCGCGAAAGATGTTCCCGCCACCTATTACCATGCAGATTTGAGTTCCGGCTCGAATGGCCGGCTCCACATCAGCGGCGATGCGATCGACAGTTTCGACATCGATGCCATAGGACTGGGCGCCCATCAACGCCTCGCCGGAGATCTTCAGTAGAACCCGACGGTATTTTGGCGTTGAAGCCATGATGATTCCTTTAGCGGCCCGCCATTTGTTTCACTTCTTCAGCGAAATCACTCTCGGCCTTTTCAATGCCCTCGCCAACCTGAAACCGGACGAAACCCGCGATTTCAACTGGCGTGCCGAACTCCTTCGCCGCGCTTTCGACCACCTTCTCGATTCGCGTTTCACCGTCAATGACGAACGTCTGCTGCAACAGAACCGTTTCTTCGTAGAACTTGCGCATACGCCCCTCCATCATCTTCTCGATGACGTTATCCGGCTTTCCGGACTGCTTGGCGATTTCCGTCTGAATGGCGCGTTCCCGCTCAACGACCTCCTTTGGCAGGTGTGCTGGGGTGAGAGCGAGCGGCGCCGCAGCAGCAACGTGCATGGCGATCTGCTTGCCAAGCGTGGCAAGTTTTGCTTTGTCCGCAGTCGACTTCAACGCCACCAGCACGCCGATCTTTCCAAGTTCCGGCGATGCCGCATTGTGGACGTAGGCGGAGACCACGCCAGGATCAACGGCTAACGCGATCGTACGTCGAACGCTCATGTTTTCGCCGATCTTGGCCACAAGTTCGGTCAGGGTGTGTTGGACGCTCTCATCGCCCATCTTTCGATTGAGCAGCTTCTCGAGATTGCCGCCCTCCTCGAGCGCCAATTGTGCTGCCGATTTGACGAAGCCCTTGAACTCTTCGTTGCGAGCGACGAAATCGGTCTCTGCGTTGACTTCGACGAGTGCGCCCACGTCGCCGCCGACTGCCACGCCGATGAGACCTTCCGCGGCGGCGCGTCCGGCTTTCTTGGCAGCCCTCGAAATTCCCTTTTTGCGCAGCCAGTCGATTGCGGCTTCCATGTCGCCATTCGTCTCGCCAAGCGCAGTCTTGCAATCCATCATACCCGCGCCCGTCTTATCGCGCAGATCCTTCACCATTCCGGCGGTGATTTGGGACATATTCTGCTCCGTCGTCGGTTCTTACGCGCCAGCTTCGGCTGGTGCCACTTCGACTGCTGGCGTCATGTCGGGAAGGACTTCGGCCGCGCCAGTGTCAACGCCTGCCTCGACCTGACCCTGACTGAGACCGTCGATGATCGCTCGAGCGGCAAGATCGCAATACAAAACGAGCGCGCGAGCGGCGTCGTCATTGCCGGGAATAGGATAAGCGATGCCGTCCGGATCGCAATTCGAATCGAGGATGGCGGTGACCGGAATGCCAAGCTTCTTCGCTTCGGAAATCGCGATCGCTTCCTTGTTCGTGTCGATTACAAAAAGCATGTTGGGAAGTCCGCCCATTTCCTTGATGCCGCCGAGCGAGCGGTCGAGCTTGTCGCGCTCGCGTAACAGACCCAATAGCTCCTTCTTCTTGAGGCCGGAACTTTGCGCGGACGACAATGTCTCCTCGATGTTGCGCATGCGCTTGATCGAATTTGAGATGGTCTGCCAATTGGTCAAAGTCCCACCAAGCCAACGATGGTTGACGTAATATTGCGCACAGCGCTTGGCTGCGGCTGCAATCGGCTCGGACGCCTGTCTCTTGGTTCCGACAAATAGTATGCGTCCGCCGCCCGCTGCGACATCGCGCAGGGCAACGAGTGCCTGATGCAGAAGGGGAACCGTTTGCGTCAGATCCAGAATGTGGATGTCGTTGCGCGAGCCATAGATGTATGGCTGCATTTTGGGATTCCAGCGCTGCGTGCGATGGCCAAAATGTGCGCCCGATTCGAGCAACTGGCGCATGGAAAATTCTGGCAAAGCCATTGTTCAGTCTCCTTCTCCGGTTGGCCAGACGCGAGGGCTATCCCTTGTTGGTCGACCCGGCATTCGCCGAAGCTTCCTGGGACACCGGACGGGGACGAAGAAACACGCTTCGAGACCCACCCACGCGTGCGAGATGGCGGGGCTTATACGGATTTGGTCCGCCCGACGCAAGTCGTCATGACAACCGCCTGCTGGGCCAAACATGCGGGCTGGCCATGCGTTTCGCCGTTGCCAGACCTGCTCTGAGCCGCGATACAGTCCCGCAATGAACCCGATACGTCCCGCCATTGAAAATCTGGAACCCAACGGTATTGGCCTGGTCGCCATGACAGGATTGGGGGAACCCGATCTGATCCCGCTCTGGTTCGGCGAGAGCGACTTGGTCACGCCCGCCTTTATCCGGGAGGCTGCGAAGCAAGCACTGGATGAAGGCAAGACCTTTTACGGTCCGTCGCGCGGAATTCTACCGTTACGAGAAGCCATTCGCGACTTTCACCGTCGAACCATCGGAACCGAGGTAGGGATCGAACGTATTTCGATGCCGGGCGCTGCTACCCTCGCAGTTGTTACGGCACTGCAGATCCTCGCCGAGCCGGGGGACAATGTCGTCGTTGTTTCGCCGATATGGCCGAGCATTTTTCAGGCCGCCGAAATGATCGGAGCGGAGGTTCGCTTCGCGCGACTCGATGACAATTGGAATTCGCATCCATTCGGCTGGTCGCTCGATCTTCAAAAGATGTTCTCGCTGTGCGACCAGCGCACAAAGGCAATTTTTGTCGCGTCGCCCGGAAATCCGACAGGCTGGGTCATGCGGCGCGACGAACAAATCGCGGTGCTCGAATTCGCGCGCAAGCGCGGTATCGCCATCATCAGCGATGAAGTCTACGGCACCCTGATCTACGATGGATCACCGCACGCGCCATCGTTCCTCCAGATCGCCGAACCAGACGACAACGTCTTCGTCATCAACAGTTTTTCCAAAGCCTGGGCAATGACCGGTTGGCGCATAGGCTGGCTGGTGCATCCTGCGAGGCTGGAAGATCAACTCGGCGTCATTACGATCGTCAACAACACCGGGCCTACGAGCTTCGTTCAATATGGGGCGCTAGCCGCCCTGTCGCGGCGGGGTGATGCCTTTCGTGCGGAGATGCTCGAACGCTGTCTTGCCGGCCGAAATGTCGTGCAAAACTTCATCGACGGACAAAACCGAATCCGCTGGATAAAGCCCGACGGCGCGTTTTATGGGTTTCTGCACCTAGACGGATTGACCGACTCACTCGAATTCGCCCGCTCACTTGTGAAGAGCGCCAGAGTCGGGGTTGCACCGGGTTCGGCGTTTGGTCCTGCGGGGGTGGGCCATGGCGATTCCTTCGTTCGAATTTGCTTTGCCCAGAATCCCGCGTTGCTCGCCGAAGGCCTTTCGCGGATAGACAGGGCGCTCTCGACTCTGTGAACTATACCGGCCCGGGATTCACCAGAACAACGCAAATGTGAGCGGCGTCTACCGCGCGGCCATGCAAGAACCTCTAACGAATTGGTGCTGTGGAACGAGATATGCGGTTGTCATCCGTTCTGTGCTGTGTTGTAGGGCTACATTTCGCGACCGCTACTTTGTCCGGAACAGCGGCGCTCGCACAAGCCAAGCCCCCTCACGATTTTCAAACCTATCGTCCCAGCCTGCCCGCAACGCGCATCGCAGAGTCGGAAGCCCCGACAATCGACGGCGATATTTCCGATCCGATCTGGCAAAAGGCGCCAGCGCTCGACGAGTTCTACCAGCTTGAACCGAAGGAGGGTTCGCCGGCCGACGAGCGGACGGTTGTTCACGTCCTGTATGACGACAAGAACATCTACATCTCGTTCATGGCATTTGATGATGAGCCGCAAAAAATCACCGCGCACATCAAGGCGCGCGACGGTTCGATCGATCAGGATGACTTCGTGCGGGTCTTTTTTGATCCGCATTTGACGCGGCGTGACGGCTACATCTTCGAGGTCAATCCGCTCGGTGCGCGGCGCGAAGGCTTGGTTCAAAACAATTCGGACTTTCTCTATGAATGGAACACGTTCTGGAACGCCAAGTCCCGCATGCTTCCGAACGGCTGGTCGACCGAAATCGTCATCCCGTTCCAGAGCATCTCCTACGACAAAGCCCGTTCCGACTGGGGCTTCGACATCATGCGCATCGTTCGCCGCAAGAACGAACGCATCCGCTGGTCGTCGATCAACGAGACGATACAGTCCCCCGACATTTCAAGGTCGGGCACGCTAACCGGAATTTCGGGAATTGACGGCGGACTCGGCCTGGACATCCAGGCCTACACCGCAATCCGCTATCAGCGCGACTGGGACGATCCCGGTCATAGCGGCTTTCAATTCCGTCCGAGTGGCAGCGCGTTCTACAAAATTACGCCGTCCTTGACCGGGACGATAACCGCGAACACAGATTTCTCCGACACGCCGCTCGACCAGCGCCAGGTTAATATCGGCCGCTTCGCGCTATTCTTTCCCGAGACGCGGGACTTCTTTCTCCAGGATGCCGCGGCTTTCGAATTCGGCGGACTCACTCTCCACGACGACCCCAACGGCCGCCCATTCTTTTCGCGCAATATAGGACTCATCAATGGCTCACAGCCCGTCGATCTCCTCGTCGGCGGAAAACTCTCGGGCAACTACGACGATTTCGACATCGGCGCGCTCGCCGTCAGAACCAACGGTGCTGGTGCGATTGGCGGACAGTTTCTCTCCGCTGCTCGCATCAGCATCCCGGTTCTGGACCATTCCAAACTCGGAATCATTCTCACCAATGGCGACCCGGCTGGCACTTCGCGCAACAGCCTCGTCGGAGCCGATTTTCAGTTTCGCGATCCCAATCTGATCCCTGGCAAAGAACTTCTCGCGGATGCATTTTTCGAGCATAGTTTTTCGAACACTGTGGGCGACGACGACACGTTCGGATTTGACGTCAACTTTCCGAACGAGCCATGGAGCGCAGTGCTGAAATTCAGAAATATCGGAGAGCATTTCGATCCGGCGCTGGGTTTCGTCAGCCGGCCCGGCATTCGAGAATATAACGGCAACATCGTCAGGCGTATTAGGTTCTCTGATGGTTTCGTGCGCTGGTACGAAACTGGCGTCTGGTACGACGTCTACACCGGTCTCAACAATACGACGCAGTCGAGTCTTGAGGGCGCCTGGACGGGGGCTTTTACGCAGCGCGGCGAATTCGGCATGCTCGAAACCTGGAATGACTTCGAAAAGATCCCTGTCGCTTTCGACCTTCCCCACAATGTGGTCGTTCCGGCAGGCAATTACGATTGGCAGGTCGCGCATGGCCGGTTTGAAACCGCGAACGATCGCATCATCTCGGCCGCGTTCGACGTCCAATGCTGCGGATTCTACAACGGACATATGTTGCAGACGGACACGACGATAAACCTGCATCCGGACGACACTCTGACCTTCAGCGGGCGACACATCATGCAGCTGATCGGGTTGCCGACCGGTCATGTCGCCATCCACATCGGTTCGATCGATGCCGCACTCAACTTCACGCCGGACATGCAGCTTCGCATGCAAGCACAGTACGACAACATAAGTGAGAATCTCGGCTACTCAGTGCGCTATCGCTGGGAGTTCGATCCCGGCTCGGAGCTGCTTGTCGTCGTCGGGGACGATGCGACAGTGAACGCACTTGGCCGGTATGAATCTCACCTGTCGCAAGTTTCGGTGCGTATCGGTCATCTGTTCCGCGCCTGATCACACCGACTCCACCGTCGCCACGCCCGGCATCGACTTGATAGCGTTCTTGAGCGCAAGGCTGACCTGCAGTCTCTTCGGCAAGGCGATTTCGACTTCCTCACCCGTTCCACCCGGTACGACAAACGTGACGATGCCTTTACCCGGTTGTTTGAGCTGTGCCGCTATCGCGCCCAGAGAGCTACTATCCTGCAAGTGCACGCGCAGGCCTTCGCCCGCGTTGGCGGCAGCGCTGTCGAGATCGGAAATCGAAACGGCGCGCAACTTCAGTTCATCGCCATCCCACTCCGCGCTGGCCGTGATGAGCACGGACTTTCCGGCTTCGAGGAGCGGGCGCGAGGCGGCCAATACCTCGGGAAATAGCATGACCTCGAACATGCCCGTCGGATCGGAGAACGAGACGAACGCAAACATCTGATCGTTGCGGCCGCGGCGCTCGTGCTTTCTGATCAATGTTCCGGCGAGCACGACTTTGAACGCGGAACGACGTCGGTCTTCGAGCAAGTCGGCGTAGGTCGTCGCGCCCAGGCGTTTGAGCGGTGCGGCGTAGGCATCGAGCGGATGACCGGAGAGATAAAATCCCATGGCGGAGAACTCTTCGCTCAGCCGTTCATGTCCCGGCCAATCCGACACGTTCGGCAGTCGCAGTTCCTCGTGCGTCTCTTCACTTGCACCAAACAAGGTGGCCTGTCCGGTCTCACGTTCGAGAGTATTGCGTGCGGCACTGCCGAGCAGAACGTCCGATGCCTCGACGACCTGCCTGCGATTGCGATTCAGCGCGTCGAACGCACCGGCTCGCGCGAGGCTTTCGAATGCCCGCTTATTGACGAGTTTGGGGTCGATGCGCCGCGCGAAATCCGCCAGGCTTCGGAACGGCCCATTCTGATTACGCTCGGCCACGACGTTGTCCATCGCCTGGCGGCCGACGCCTTTGACGGCAGCCAGCGCATAGAACACGACGCCCTTTTCGGCATCGCAGGCGAAGGCGGCTTCCGATCGGTTGATATCGGGTGGCAAGACCTTGACGCCGAGGCGTTGGGCCTCTTGGCGAAAGACGTTCAGACGATCGGTATTTCCGATATCCAGTGTCATGGAAGCCGCAAGGAACTCGACCGGATAATTCGCCTTCAGATAGGCGGTTTGATAGGCGACCTGCGCATACGCTGCGGCGTGGCCCTTGTTGAAGCCATAACCGGCGAACTTCGCGGCCTGATCGAAGATTTGCTCAGAGATGGAAGGCAATATTCCACGCTCTCCCGCGCCCTTGATGAAAATCTCGCGGTGCACGGCCATTTCGGAGGCGATCTTCTTGCCCATGGCGCGGCGCAACAGATCCGCTTGGCCCATCGAATAACCGGCAAGCTCACGCGCAATGCGCATGACGTCCTCCTGGTACGTCATCACGCCGTACGTCTCATTCAAAATCGGCTCGAGCAAGGGATGCAGATATTCCGGCGCCTCCTTGCCGTTCTTGCAGGCGATGTACTTCGGAATCGAATCCATCGGTCCGGGCCGATAAAGCGCCACCAGCGCGATCAGATCGTGGATGCGATCAGGGCGCATTTTGCGCAGAAGATCGCGCATACCCTGCCCTTCGAGCTGGAACACGCCGACGCTGTCGCCGCGCGCCAGCATTTCATAGGCCGCCTTGTCCTCGAATTCGATATTCTGCGTGTCCAGCACGATGCCGCGGCGCTTGAGAAGCTCCTCTGCCTTCGCAATTACGGTCAGGGTTTTCAGGCCAAGAAAATCGAACTTCACCAGGCCCGCTTTTTCCGCATCTTCATAGTCGAACTGCGTCACCGGCATTTCGGAGCGCGGATCACGATAGAGCGGCACGATCTCATCAAGCGCTCGGTCGCCGATGACGACGCCCGCGGGATGCGTGGAGGCGTGCCGGTAAAGTCCCTCGATCTTCTCGACGATCGAGAAGAGTTGTTGCGCTACCGGCTCCTGCTCTGCGATCTGTTGCAAGCGGGGTTCTGCCGCCAGAGCATCCTCAAGGGTGACGTGTCTTCCCGGTGGATTGGGCACGAGCTTCGCGATCCGATCCACCAGTCCGAGCGGCATCTGCAAGACCCGACCTGCGTCTCGCACGGCCGCGCGCGCCTGCAGCGAACCGAGCGCGATGATGTGCGCCACCTTGTCCCGACCATACTTGTCGCGCACATAGCGCACGACTTCGTCGCGCCGCTCCTGGCAGAAGTCGATGTCGAAGTCCGGCATCGAGACACGTTCGGGGTTGAGAAACCGCTCGAACAGGAGACCGAAGCGGATGGGGTCAAGATTTGTGATGTCGAGCGCCCAGGCGACAAGAGACGTGGCGCCCGAACCGCGTACCCCGACGGGAATACCCTGAAGTCGTGTCCACTTCATGAAATCGGAAACGATGAGAAAGTATCCCGCAAACTTCATGCCGATGATGACGTCGAGCTCATATTCCAGACGACTGAGATATATTTTCTCCTCGGCATGCAGTCCGTGCTTGGCAAGACGCTGCGCGAGCCCCTCGCGCGCCAAAACCCGCAGTTCCTCGTCCGGCGCGCGACCGGACTCCGGCACAAACTGCGGCAGGATCGGATCGCGTTTCTTGGGCCGGAAGGCACAGCGCCGGGCGATTTCAATGGTGTTTTCGATCGCTTCCGGCAGGTCGGCGAATTGCGCGGTCATTTCGGCAGCGGACTTGAAACGGTGTTCGCGCGTGAGGCGGCGGCGATCGGTCTGCGAGACGAACGCGCCGTCGGCAATGCAGAGCAGCGCATCGTGCGCCTCATACATGTCCTCGGTACCAAAATGGACGTCGTTCGTCGCGACCAACGGCAAGTTCAAGGAATACGCGATCGAGATCAGGTGATCCTCGATGGCGCCTTCTTCAACCAAGCCGTGGCGCTGAAGTTCGATGTAGAAACGGTCTGCAAATATATTCGCGAGTCGCTCAACGGCTGCCTTGGCGGCTTCGGGCTGACCGTCGACCAGGAGCCGGTTGATGGGTCCGCCAGGACCTCCCGACAACGCGATCAGTCCTTGGGCGTGACGCGCCAGCATCTGCATTTTGACGTGCGGCCACTCGCCCGGCTCAGCCTTCAGGAACGCCGCGCTCAGCAACTTGGCGAGATTGCGGTAGCCTTCGTCGTTCTGGACGAGAAGCGCGATTGCCGCCGGCTTGCGGCGAGACCCGACCGCCATGACAGGTCCATTTTCCTCCAGTTCGACGGACAACAGGCAACCGACGATGGGCTGGATGCCAGCCCTGACCAGTGTGTCGCTGAGCTCGTACGT
>Ga0157379_10002796_pt1 | contig 14706 bp, 9 predicted proteins | sample S25metaG_FD_121802 | JGI IMG/M metagenome (GOLD analysis project Ga0157379, IMG submission 121802) | Switchgrass rhizosphere microbial communities from Kellogg Biological Station, Michigan, USA - S2-5 metaG | ecosystem: Host-associated > Plants > Roots > Rhizosphere > Soil | place: USA: Michigan... | reverse complement strand
CGAAGGTAGTCGCCGATGCGTTGCACGCCCTGCTGATAGCGATCGCTTTCATACTCGTAGTTGTGCACGCCGAGAATGTCGAAGTTCGCGCCTGCGAGATCGATCACAGTCTGGCTCCAGGCCATGTCATTCGACCGCTTCTGCCCGCACGCGATGATGCGCGAGCCCGGAGCAATCCTGCGAAGCTGGCTGCCGTATACATTGACCAGGGCAGCGTAGCGTTCGGCCGTGAAATTGTTGTTCATCGGCTCGTTGTCGATCTGGAAATACGGCACGCGATAGGGATCCGGATGTCCATTCTTCGCACGCAGGCTGCCGAGCTCCGTTGTCGGCGGATCGATCAGGTAATGCACCCAGTCCATTGCGTACCGGACGGACTCGGCATCCGTGTTCGGCGCCGGCAGAACGACGAGAGGATCGGCGCCGAGTTGACGAGTCAGTTCCATGAATTCATGCGTGCCGAAGCCGTAATAGTCCGAGTAGCCACCCCAGATCTCATTCGGGTGATAGACGCGCGACGCGAAGGACCCGAGTCCATCCTTCCACTTGTACGTGGACGCGAACGAGCCGCCGGGCCAGCGGATGAACGGCGGCGCAAGATCGTGCAGAGCCTGAAAGAGGTCGGGACGCAGCATCCCTCTCGCGCGAGCATCGGCACGGGCCAATGAAACAAAATCGATCAGCAGCGAGCCGTTTCCCGTTGCGGTGATTTCGATCGCGCCCTGTGTATCCGTGCGCGAACTCGAAAACGAAAACTGCACTTCATGCCATCCCGTACCCTGGGCTGTGATCGCCGGCGTGGCAATCACGGTGCCGTCGGCCGCCATCACGCGCATTGATAGACGCGGCGCCCCTCTTTCGACATTGATCCACAGGGACCCCGAGTAGTCTTGGCCCGATTCGAAGTAAAACCGGCCCTGACGAAGGCCGGCGGGCGTCCCGACGGCGGTGATGCGCACGCTCTTCACCCCTTTTTCGAACGGCACATCGACGAGTGTAACTGCGCCGTTAGCGCCGGTGGCCGCCCAGTAGGTCGCGAAGTCGGTGCCTTCGAATCCGCCGCCGCGAACTTGCTCCGCGAAGAGGCCGTCCTCGACCGAATGGTTGATATGCTCGAGAAAATGACCGTAGATGTTGCGGTCGATCGGGCCCATGCGCCGGTCGGTATCGACGTCAAGAATCGCGACGCCCGACTCGGCTCGCGCGACTGTGCGCGCCGAGAAGGAGATCAGGATTAGGCAACAGAGTCCGGAGCTAAGAAGCGCAGCGAAGCGGATCAAGCGAGTCATATCGTGGTTCCTCATTATTCAGCGGACATTATTTCACGCCCGCCATCCCGATAACCGGCGTTTGTGCCGATTTCCAGGACTCCTGATTGGACTGGCATCCTGTGCACTCGCCTCGCTTCTCAATGTTTATCGCGCCGTCCGAAATCGACTGGATCGAAGCAGACCGCGACTATGTGGTGCTGACTGCGGATTGAAGGAGCACCTTATCCGCGTTCTCGTGAGAGCGTTGTCCCCACGCACCGGAGAGATCGACCTGGGCGTGCGCGGTTCCCGTCCTTCACTTTGCCAGGGGACTCGGCCTTATTTGAAACTTCAAGACAGCGCCGCGTGTGCCCAGGCCACCTTCTACATGCCAAAAGGCGTTTGGTCCGTAGTTGGCGTAAACGGCCCGCCCCTTCCAGCCGGCCTTCGGGTCGTCGATGCGACCGTCCATGCCGCGCGAGAAGAAACCCATCGGATACGGCACGCGAAGTGTTAGCCACGTGCCGTCGCGCTGCAGCACGAGCAGGGAATCGGAGTTCGTTCCGTTGGCGAGAGGCGTGTTCTCGCCGAGTCCAAGGGTGTTGAAACGATCTACGAAGTTGTAATACTGGAAATCGACGGCGATATTGCCGCGCACGTTCGCGAATCGCGGTCCCGGGACAGGATGCAACGTCCAACCTTCGGGACAGTGCCGGCCCGTGGTGGCTTCGGGACCATTGAGGACCTTGCATTTCCGCCGATCGAAGCTGGCGAGATGGCCGCTGCCCGCCAACGCCGTCCAGATGACTCCATTCGAGTCGACATCGATTCCTCGTGGTGTGTAGCCGATCAGGCCGCTGCCGTTGGGGTTGAACGGGGGCTCATACACTTCCGAGACGCAGGTCGCTGGATTGATTCGGACGATCCGTCCGGGCATCGGCGCGGGCATCGCGCCCCACACGCTTCCATCGGTTGGATGCGGGATCACGCTGTAGAACGTGCCTCCGACCTCACGATCGTTTTTCGCGTCGATCTTTCCGTCCCGGTTCAGGTCGAAATACGGCTTGCACCATCCCTGAGCGGCGGATTCGTTTCCCGTTTCGTCGAGTAGTCTGGTCTTCACCCACCCGATGGCCCCGCTGAAAGGACCGTTCGCATAGAGCGTCTCATCTTTGTCCGCTGCGAACTGCACGTGGTGCGAGTCGAAACAGGTGTTGACCTGATGGAACCGGCGCCCGTTGGGGTCGTAGTACTGGATCTGCCGAAAGTTTCTTGGCTGAGGTGCCAACGCAGCCGAAGGATGATTCGCACAGAAGGGCGGTTGGTCCTCCGGAACCCGGAATCTGGAGGACATCCAGACGCGGCCTTTGCTGTCCATCGCCGCGTGGTTCGTTGCCGCCGAACCGGTCCAGTACAGTGTGTCGCCCCAATAAGGGGAAGGAAACGGCATCGACTGCGGTTTGCCTGTCGGTGTCTTCGGATCGAGCACGGGAATTTTAAGTTCCGTCACCGAGTGCTCGGACGGCTCCACAATGAGGAAGCCGTCGTTCACCCAGTCGAAGCCATAGATCATCCCGTTGGCATTCGCAGTGGGGTTTCGCTTGTCGGTGGTCAGTTCGTCGTGCGCGAACGTCGCCGGCCCTCCCCATTCCCACATCGTGATTACAAGATTCCGTTCACGTTGACTCGGCCGAGGGGGCGCCGGTGGAAGTTCACCTGCGGCGATACGGTCTGTCCAGCTGGCGAACATCTGCAAGCCACGCATTCGCCCCATTTGCGTGACGAAGCTGGTCATGCTCTGCCCATCCTGGCCGACCTGAAGACGGCGGTCCCAGGCATCGATGCTCGTGGCAAAAGTGCCGAGGGCTTTCGGGATCTCTCGCGTTGCCGGATTGCCCAACTGGTGACAGACGTTGCAGTTCGTTTTGATCTGATTGATCCAGTGGTGCTGGGTCTCCATCTGAGGACTGATTCCGTTTCCCTGCGGGCCCGTTCCGGGAAAATCGCTTTCAGGTGGAATCTGGATAAGGGAATACCAATAACTCGCCGGATAGTATTGCGCGGCCGCTCGCGCATTGGGGGCAAGTACGGCCGTGAGCGATCGATTTTGACCTGGCGTCAGTCGAACCTTCGGTGAATCGACAAGTCCGTACCCGCGAACCCAGACGTCATAGTTGGCTTTGGGCAGATCGGGGAGTAGATAGCGGCCTTGATCGTCCGTGACCACAATCTCACGGAACTTGGTCGGCAAGTCTGTAGTCTCGGCGATTACCCATACGCCAGCCTCCGGACCCTTTACGCTTGTGACGACGCCCGCGATGTCGTCCGGATCGATCGCGATTCGATTGGCCGCATCGCCCCTTTGCCCCGCTGGTGCGTTCTGTGCGGCGGTCTGCAGAACGAGCGCGCCGCCAACTGCCGCTAGCAGAGTCCACAAGTAGCGTCGCATGATCACACTCCACGAGAAACAGGATCGCGTTAAATTTGGGTGGCATCATAAAGACCGACCACCCCCGGGGCAATGGAAAACCGTCAAAGGGTAGTGTCCTGGTTTGGTCTCGCTGGCCAATACCCTCTACCCTTTTCAAAGTTGGCATCAATCTACTTGGCGGGCCAACGAAGAATATGAAACTTCGAAATTGGAATTTCAAATCGCTGATCCGAAATCCGAAGTTTCTCCTCTCGTGCGGGCTTCAGCATACGCTCGCTACGCTCGCCTCACCTTTTGACAGGCGAGATCTTCCAAGGTACTCTCCCCGTATTCCATTGATCCATGTCATTAATAGAAAACGTTACGAGGCGCGACTTCATTACGTATTCGGCAACGGCTGGTATGAGCGCTCTGATGCTCCGGGGCGGCCGTGCACAGAACCCAGCACGCTCGCGGACCGGACTGATTGATGTCCATCACCACTGCCGGACGGAGATCCAGGGTGGCGGACGAGGAGGACCAGGGGCCGACTGGTCGCCAGCGAAATCCCTCGAACAAATGGAGAAGTTCGGTATCGCCACAGCAATGATTTCCGCGACCGTGCCTGCGGACCCCTTTTACGACGGGACCGAGAAGTCACGCAGCATCGCTCGCGGCGTTAACGAATATTCGGCAAAAATGGTCAGGGACTATCCCGGCCGTTTTGGAATGTTTGCTGCTCTCCCGATGCCGGATATCGGTGGAACATTGCGGGAGATTGAATATTCCTTCGATACGTTACATGCGGACGGCATTGGAATTTTCAGCGGCATTCGCGACAAGTATCCGGGGGATCCGATTTTTGAACCCATCTGGAAAGAACTCCATCGGCGGAAGGCAATCGTCTTCATCCATCCGACGTTTCCATTTTGCTGCAACAACAATCTCATTCCAGGAGTGGGCGGGCAGATGGTCGAGTTTGATTTCGATACTACTCGCGCTGTTGTAAGTCTCCTGGTCAATGGCGTCTTGTCGTCTTATCCAGATATAAAGTTCATCATCAATCATTCCGGCGCCACCATCCCTGTTCTTGCCGGCCGAATTAAGGACAGAATGCCAGCCGGAAGTGAGCGGAAAGTTCCCAAGGGCGCCATGTACGAATTGCAGAAGTTGTATTACGAAGTTGCGCATGCCACTTATCCGGCGCCGATGGCTGCGCTGCGAAGCTTTGTACCGCCATCTCAGATCCTGTTCGGCACCGATTACCCGCTTGAACCTATCGAAACGACAGTCAATGAAATGCAAACGCTCAAACTGCCCGCGGATCTTCAACGTGCGATCGACAGGGGCAATGCAGAGCGCTTGATTCCGCGCCTCCGGGTTGACTAAAACATTAAGGGAGCATCGATGCTTTCACGCCCAAGCCCGACTCGAAGGGATTTCTTAACAACTGTTGCTGCCGCTGCGGCTGGGTTGCTATCAGGCGCCGGAGCTCTTGCCCAGACGGAAAGCAAGCCACGAAGGATCGATATTCACCATCATGTGATATCCCCGGCCTGGAAGAAGCAACTCGCGAAGTGGAATGCAGTCCGTCCGATCCAGGGTCATGAAACCCACCAGTCTTACGATGCGGCTAAAGACATTGCTGCCATGGATCGAGACGGGACCGAGATCAGCTTCCTGTCGGTGACCACGCCAGGTATGTGGTTCGGCGATATCGATGAAACTCGCCGAATCGTGCGTGAGCAAAATGATTATGCCGCGCAACTCGTTCGCGACTACAAGGGCCGATTCGGGCATTTTGCCACCGTGCCGCTGCCGGATGTCGATGCGTCGCTTCGAGAGATCGCCTACGCCTACGACACTCTGAAGGTGGACGGTATTAGCTTCATTACCAGTTACAGTGATCGATGGCTGGGCGATTCAACCTTTGCGCCAATATGGGACGAACTCAACCGCCGCAAAGCGATCGTCTATATTCATGCCACAGCGCCGGGGTGCTGTTACTACGGAAATTTCGTCGAGTCGGTGCCTGGACCTATCCCATTGGAATTTAATTCCGACCTGGCTCGCGCAATCGCCAGCATTATTTCGAGCGGCGCAGCAGCCAGGACTCCCGATGTGACGTACATCTGGTCCCATGGCGGCGGCAGTATCTGGGCCCAGCGTTACATCAACGCCAACGACCTTGCGAATCCCACGGATCCGAAATCGAAGATGTATCACCTGCGGCGGTTCTACTATGACACTGCGGCGGCAAACGATTCTCTGCACCTGGGTATTTTGAAATTGGCAATACCGATGTCACAGATCTTGTTTGGCACCGACTACCCATGGGGCAGCGCGGCGGCTACTGCCGCCGGCTTGCAAAGAAGCGGCCTGAGCGCGGCGGAGTTAGGGGCGATTGACAGGGAAAACGCGTTGAGGATTTTTCCCAGGCTTAGGGTGTGAACGGTATTCTTATCTTCCAGAGACATCATCATCGGATACCCAGGGATTCTCGCAGGCATCGTCCATCAGTTCGATGTCCGGAACAAATTGGAACGGTATCCGCACAGTCCATGGCTTCGAGTATGCCTTGGGATCGTCGATCGTCAATTCCAGTTGCATATGTCCAAAATCGATCCGTCTGAACCGCTCGATGGTGTGCAACGCATCGGTATGTGGATGGCCCACTTTGTCCAGCCATGTTTTGTCGTTGAAGCCGGCCGTATCGACCACGAATGTGTCACCGTCCCAGGCCGCGGTTGAATACCCCCACCAGGAAGGAATCTCCACGTTCGGTCTCCGGCGCCCATCCGTGAAAATCTGGCGGAATCGATTGAATTCTTCAAAGAGGATGACGGTCAAACCAGGATTCTGAACAATTTTGAACGGCACGGGAGGCAGCATCGGCGCGGGGATGCCTTTCGGACGGCAACGCTCGGACGGCGATCCTGTGCTTTCTCTTGCCAGGCGTTCTTCGTACAGGGCGAGGGAAGACGGCAGAAACGGAATATCCTCGCCATTGATTGTTCTGAACTGCAGATTCTGATTGAAATTTGCGGTCGGCGTACCCGGCTTGGCGACAAGTTTTCGATATTCCTCATCCGTCAATTCCGGACTCGCTGCATAGTCGGTATAGCCGTCTTTGCCGTACAGAGGCGCCTGCATCCAGATTCCAGAAAGGTCCGGCTTCCCCTCACGGTTGCGCGGCGCCGGCGCAGTCAAATTCGGCTTGCCTTCAGGGGTGCGGGGAATGCCGGGAAGAGGTACGTGGACCCATTGAGGACTGGCCGCTGTAGCGGCAGCAAAAAACAACACGAATAGCACAGGCGCTCGCATGTTCTTTCCTTTCAGTTTAGAGTAATGCGCGCATCATACCGGGAATGTCGTGTCTTCGGCTGATTTCCTCCGTGAGCGGTCCCATCCCGATCCGGCCGTTAGCACTCTAACGGCACGCGATCTGCCCGGCAGATTCGTTTGGGCTTGAGGGGATTACAACGGCCTGTTCCCACGAAATCGCGGAAAACACGACCATCTTTCTGCAGTCTCACGGGAAATTCGGTGCCATGCCGGATGGTTTCCGGCGCTTGGAATCTCGCCTCGCTCGAGGATCCGTACTTATCGCGCCTTCGATGGCTTACGCGGCCGATTCTCCACTACCGACTAGATAAGTCCGGCGCCGCAAGAGTCAGTGGCATTCAGACAGGGCGAGTGAAGTTTCAAGAAGGCTTGAATCGATAGCCCCATTGCTTGAATTCGTCAGGCGTCATAGCAATTCCCTTACTTCGTCTACCGAAATGTCTCTAAGCGAAGGCTTTTGCAAAATGCTCACACGACGCCCAATGGGGCCCCAGACATTCGGATCCGTGGGCCGAACAGCGCGGCTGTCGGAGTGCCCCAGTATGCCGCGAGGTGAGTGATTCCGCTTATGCTCCGAATACTCCGACCGCTGTAGCTCATCGCCGGCAGACGACTTTCGACAGAGCCACGCCCTCGCCCTCCACGCGCATGCACGTTGGCCGATAGCGGTCGCGCACGTAATAAGCGTTCTCGAAGTCCTCCGCGCGCGGATTCTCCATGCAGTCGTATTCGAAGGGGTGCCTGGCCGCGCTTCGTTTCCAGTTCCTTTTGATGGTGAAGGGACGGTCGTAGTACTCGGGATCGGTGATCGTGACCTCGATGTCGAGACTGCTGCCGTCTGCTGCGGGCGTCATTCGCTCCACGGTATGCAAACGGGGACTGGTCGGCTGTCCGCGTGCATCGAGTTCCGCATAGCCGTTGAAGCCCAGTGTATCGACCACCAGAGTGTTGCCGTCCCAGTGACCCACGGAGTCTCCCACGTAGCTAGACTCCAGGTTGTCGGGATGCGTGGAGTTCATGCGGACGCGTCGAGTCATTCGGGGCATTTCGAAGAGAATCGTGAGTTCTTCCGGGGATTGCAGGAGGAGGATTTTCTCGCGCGGCATGGTCATGGTGGATATTGCGCCGGGCCGGCAGGACGTCCAGGCCGTATGCATGATCTTGCCGTCGCGCATCGCCGCGGCCCCGCGATCCACCATGTCGCTTCCAGCCTTTGAAAGGGGTGCCTCGGGAACCATGAATCCGAAAGTCTTCGGCTCCCACATTCCCGAGAGTTGTGGAGCCGGCGCAGCGGTGTTCGAGGGGACGCCGGCCGGCGCGTCCTTCTGCAACGGCGAGGCCGCCGGGGAGCGCGTCCCGAGCACTGCGGGCTGGCCGTCGGCAATGCGGTCAGGGCAGACGTCGTCGGTGACTCGCGCCGCCGCATCGCGACGGAAGTACAGCAACGATTCCCATGGCTTGGTAAAGGTATCCGGATCTTCGACTCTGAGGCGGTCTTCCAGCCTCCCATCCTCGAGGACGCGCAACCGCTCGGTCAGCGTCATATGCTCCGAATGCGGCATTCCCGCCGCATCCAGCACGGTGGCATCGATCAGACCGACGGTGCGGATGACCAGGGTATCGCCTTCCCAATGGCCCACCGGAAACCCCATCGTCAGCGGTAGCGGTGGATCCACAGCGCCGCCCGCCAAATCGACCACGCGATGCCAACGATACCAGCCATGGATGAACGCCAGGAAATCGCCGTCGCGGCGTATCTCGAATGGATAAGGCATGGTGAGGATGCGTGGCATTCCGGGGCCTGCGCACCACGTGGTCTGATCGAAGGACGTGTCGCCGGTCTGCCGAAGCCGGCTGCGCTCGGCATACACCTTCGCCGCCGCTTCGTTCAGTGGAGGCAGCGATCCGTCCACAGTCACGAGTTGCTGGGGCGCTGCGTTCGGAACCCAAATCCCGGTCAGGGAATCCGGACCAGCCGCTGCCGCACCGACAGTCGTTGCCGGCATGCCTGCGGTAATTCCGGCGATGCAGATCAGGAGGCCAGACAGAATCAGCACCGTCCAGTTGCGCGAACTTCCTTGCTGCATAGATATCGCTCCCTCCTACTTCGTGCCCGTGCTGGGCGGGGGGGCTGAACCTCTTACTTGAGCGGCCACCCCATTGAGCTGTTTGCCATCGGCAAAGGTCAGGACACGGAGTGTTCCGTAGGGTTTGCCATTCCGGGCGGGCGACAGGTTCATCGTCACTCTATCCCCAGGTTTGACGCTGTCCTTGCGCCAGCCGAGGTTGATGTTGAGGCTCGGCGAACCGATCTCCACCGACCATTGAATCTTTTCTCCCGGCTGCCCATCCACGAGCAATTGGATGAAGGAGTGGGGATTGGTCCACTGCACCTCCTTGACGATGCCGTTGATGGTCACCTGCTTGGTGTAGTCGAATTCGGCTGTCGAGTGGTGCGCCAACGCCGTGCCCAGCGTCAGTACTCGAGCCGCGATCGCCATCCACCACTGACGCCGTGAAATCAACTTCATCTCGTCCCCCTTTGTTCCGATGTTCCGATCAAAAGCTTCGGTTTTGGGCAGAAGTATACGCTCTAAAAACGCGGTCATGCGATGATTGATTATCGATTCGGTGACGATTTTCTCTCCTCCTTGTTCCGGCTTCGCCTAAAATCGGGCCGTCCGAAAATCTCAACGCAATTCACGCACAGTGTCCCGGACACGTACAACTCGGCGCCGCCCTCGGGCGCGCTACTAGTGGATAACTACATGAAGCTCTCAATTTCTAAAGCGATTCTTGCGGCCGGCATTCTTTCTCTATTGGCTGTTTCGATAACCGATGCGCGTCAGAGAGGGGGGCCGCAGCAGCCGGGCGCTCTACCGAAACTTACCAAGGTTCGGGACGATATCTATCTCATCGAGAATGCGGGTCAGACCGTTGCAGAGATCGGCGCTTACGGAGGAAATATTACCCTGGCGCTGACTGATGAGGGCGTGATCGCTGTCGATTCGAAGAACGAGCGAATTCACGAGGATGTTCTCGCGAAGATCAAGTCGCTCACGTCTCAGCCCGTTAAGTATTTGGTCCTGACTCACAATCACGCGGATCATGCCGCGGGCGCCGCGATGTTCGCTTCTGAGGGCGCGCAGGTCCTCATCACGACAGCCGATCGCGAGAACATGGCCAAGTCGCGAAATCCAGGGTGGCTGCCGCAATGGACCTATGCCGGTAAAGCGACGCTTTTTCTCGGCGGCAAGCAGGCCCAGTTGATGGAGTATCGTGGACACACTCGTGGCGATACCGTTGTGCTTTTTCCCCATGCGCGGGTTCTTGTCATGGGCGATCTGTTGACTACAGCAGATACGATTCCCCTGATCGTGAACTACGACGATGGCGGCAGTTGGGCTGAATGGACTCGCTCGGTAGACAGCCTTCTCCAAATGGATTGGGAAACTGCGATTCCGGGCCACGGCCCGACAGTGACGAAACAACAGGTTCGGGAAATTCGTGCAAAGATGGTCGCCATTCAGGAACGCGTCCGCTCCATGAATCGCGAGCGGAAAGGCCCGGACGAGATCTCGAAGCAGCTTATCTCCGAATTCGGCTGGGGATCCGCGCCCGCGTCAAATAACGTTGCAGGAATGATTCGCGAGTTTCAATAAAGCTTCGATGTGATGCGCGGGTTTGTGCCGCGCCGGGATTTCGCATATCGTCTCCGCGAGGTGGCAGCATGCGTGTGACGACAATTGTTGTGGCGTTGCTTTGTGCGGCAGCATCCCTTTCGGGCCAGGGGACGCGTTCTGTGGCGCAGGCTATTGACGGAGTTGCGAGTGCGCTGGGCGGGAAGCCAAGGCTGCTGGCGCTCAAAACACTCAAGATTGAAGGGTACGGGCAGCTTGCCTACATGAACGGGGGCGGCAATATCTCCAGTTCGCCGGACGCCCCACAGAAATGGATCAGCGTCCCCGAATACGAAAAGACGATCGACGTTGAGGGCCGCCGTCTGCGCGTCCGTCAACGTCAGCACAACGATTTCGTGTTCGCGTCGGTGGACGGCTATCTGGGACGGAACGTCGCCGTGCAGGCGCTGGATGGGGAAATTGCTTTCAATATCGGAGCCGACGGTCGCGCGACCCGTGCCGGCACGGCCGCCGTGACGGCGCGGCGTATCGACATGCTGGCCCACCCGGTGGTTCTGGTCCGCTCCATTCTCGATCAGAAAGCCCGAGTGACGAATCTGCGGAGCCAGAATGGCGCCGATCTCGTGGATGTCGTCACCTCCGAGGGTGACCGGTTCACAATGGCAATCGACCGCGCGACGCAGCTTCCGTCGTGGATCAGTTGGGTGGCGCAGAACGAAAACCTCGGCGATGTTGCCTTCCGTCTTCACTTCACCGGGTATCTTCCAGTCAAAGGGGTGATGTTGCCCACCGGTTTCAACACATTGATCGACTTTCGCAACATTTCGCAGAGCAAGCTGTATGTCGACACGAACACTGTCGATGGACCGATCCCTGACCTCGCGGCTCCGGCGGCTGTGCGTTCGGCTTCGATTCCTGCACCTGCGGTGCTTGCCGTCGATGCGGCGCCCGTTGGAAAAGGTACATGGCTCCTTACCGGTCGAGGAGGGGCGAACTCGATCCTTTTCGAGTTTGCGGATCACCTGACCGTTTTCGAACTTCCGACCAGCCAGGCGTGGGCGCGCGCCTTGATCGAGAAGGCGCAATCGGTGGTGCCCGGCAAGCGGGTGACCGAGGTCATCGTGTCGCACCACCACTTCGATCACACCGGCGGCCTGCGTCAGGCTATCGCATCGGGGTTGACGGTCATTGGACACAAAGGCGTCGAAGGGTTGTTCCGTGAGATCGCGGCGAGAAAATCGACCGTCGAGCCGGACGCGATCGGCGCGTCGCCACGGCCGTTGAAGTTTCGGGCTGTCGACGACCACTTGCAACTCAAGGATTCGCTGATGACGGTCGAGCTCTACCATACGATATCCAACAGCCACATGGCCGAAGGCCTGTTTGCCTATGTCCCGCAGGACCGTCTTCTGGTCCAGGGTGACTTCTACGACGTGTCGTGGGAGATCTACTGGTGGCAGGACACCTACATGGACAACGTGCGGTACCGTAATCTCCAGGTAGATCGCGATGTCCCCGTGCACGGCCGCGTCTCTACTCTGCAGGAGGTGCTCGAAGGCATTCGCCGTCAGACACGAGCGGCGCAGGAACTCTGCGCGAAGATGGCGGCGGCGCAGGCGTTTCCGCCGGGGTGTCCGGTAAAAGAGCCCGCTCCCGCGCAATAGCGTGGCAGTCAGTGATCGCTGACGAGAATCCGCTGTGCGAGCGTGCTACCGCTGGCTTGAAGAAAGGTGCGTCGATTCATGTGCGCGGATTGTAGCGCCCTCTAGTCGTCATGCCAGGTTCAAAGCACTGAACATGGCGATGCGCTGCTCCCGAAGCGGATCGTTTTCCACACGGCTTTCGTTATTGAAGACCATAGTAGGCCGGTCCTTGGCGTTGAATGCCGCCCATTTGGGTAACCGGGACGTATTGGGATCACCGCTTCGCGCGAAGGAGATCCAGGCCGCACTGACCTTGTCAGCAAGGGCCTGGGCATCCGGACTGGTCGATGTCAGGCGCGATTCTTTAATGTTGTCGAACGCGAAAGGAATCTCGATCGTGTGCGGCGACTTCAGCCGTCCGCCATCAACAGGCGATTCCCAGCGGAAGTAGTACAGGAAGACAGGCCCCTTACCCAGCGCCGCACGACGCTCAGCAATCTTCATAACCGGGGCTCCGTACCGGTTGTCACTTGCAATCAGGAAATAGATGTCGGAAGGCGACGCGCCGGGGTTGCCCTTCTTGTACACGTCGATCACGCGCGTCGAGTGCTCGCCCAGCAATTCGCGCACGCGGCTCTGCATTTCGCTCTCTTCCATGGAGAACATGGCCGCTGCCGCTCCGTTGGTCAGTTCGGTGCGAGTGGAACCGAGCATCACCGGTACGTCTGCAGAAACCGGGGAGGCGGTCGGATGGAAGGGGTGTTGCGGCAACACCTCCAAGTCCACGGTCGGAGAAAACCCCATCGTCATCTGATCGACGTTCATGCGTCGGTTGACGGCGAAGTATGCGCTCATGATCTTGTCCACCGGCATGGTTTGCAACTCGCGTACTCGCGATTTGTTCAAACCAAGTTCGGACAGCAACTCGGAAGCCACGCGCGCAGCCTGATTGAGTTCAACCAGTTTGATGGTCGGCCCGCTTTCAGTGATTGCCCTGTGAAACAACCCCTTCGCTTCCGGCATTGCCAGCAGCGTGCCTACTTTGCGGCCGCCGCCGGACTGGCCGAATATGGTGACGGTGTTCGGATCGCCGCCAAACTGGGCGATGTTGGTACGCACCCAGCGAAGCGCATGCACGATGTCGAGCATTCCGACGTCTCCGGACTTCGCAAATTCCCCGCCGCCCGCTTCGCCCAGGTAGGTAAAGGCCAGCACATTGAGGCGATGGTTGATCGTCACAACAACCACGTCCCCGCGGCGTGCCAGATTTGCGCCTTGAGTTACGGGCGACGACCCGGAACCGCTGGAAAAGCCACCGCCGTGGCACCACAACATCACCGGTCTTCGTCGGCCATCGTTGACTGCCGGGGTCCAGATGTTCAGCACCAGACAGTCTTCGCCTTCGTTGCCAATGCCTGCACCCGCGACAGCCAGATCCGACGTGGCACGGCGCGTCCCGGGTTCCGTCTGCGGCGCGCTACGACCGAATTCGAGCGCGTCCTTTACGCCCGTCCATTTCGCCGGATCTAAGGGGGGCATGAACCGATTCCTGCCTGAAGTGTCGGCTCCGTAAGGAACACCCTTAAAGATCTTCACTCCGTTCTCGTCAATGCCGCGAATTCGTCCGAACGCGGTTTCCGCCGTGACGAATTTGTTGTCACCTGCCGTTTGCGCCACGGCCTGGCGAAGAACGACGCCGGATGTCAGCGCGAATGCGGACGCCTGTTTGAGGAAGTCACGTCGCGAGGGTTTCCACGAGTTCATGGCCATAGTGCACTCCTGTTGCTGGGATGCCGCGCATTATATACTCGCGCACTAAATTTCCGCTTCTTCCGCGTTACGTCCACGCTGCGCTATGAGGGACAGACCCGCATGTTCTCATTCGACTCTGTCCTTTGCGTTCTACTTGGTCTCGTCCGGCCAGATCGCGCCCTGCGCGTTGCCGCCGAAAACGGCTTGAATCATTTCGATCTTGCCGTTCCGGATCTTGAACATGTGCACATCGGGCAACCCACCGTTGAAGTTCACGAAACCGGCTGTAATTCCGGCTTCAACATCGGTAACCGGGAAGCGCCGATGCGTGTGCGTCATGTTGAAGCCCTTGGGCGAGCAATTGTGCGTCGTCGTTGTCGTGGAGACGCCGCCTTCCCAGCGGTCGCATGGTGTCGCGAATGGCGCTTCCACCTCGGGATTCGGCGAGAACCCTGAGAAGTACTTGTTCGCGGCATCATTCATGTATTCGCGCGTGCTGCGCTGTGCGGGCGGAAGAATACCTTCCCAATCATGATCCTTCGTTGCGAGGACGCCCGGAGGGCTGAAGAAGAGTTCCCCCTGCCGGTTCACGATCGTTTCGATTTCACTGACCTTGCCTTTGTCGACTTTGAGTCGCACGGCAAGAATCACCGCGGGACCGGAGT
>Ga0157379_10002795_pt1 | contig 14706 bp, 13 predicted proteins | sample S25metaG_FD_121802 | JGI IMG/M metagenome (GOLD analysis project Ga0157379, IMG submission 121802) | Switchgrass rhizosphere microbial communities from Kellogg Biological Station, Michigan, USA - S2-5 metaG | ecosystem: Host-associated > Plants > Roots > Rhizosphere > Soil | place: USA... | reverse complement strand
GACGGCGCCGCCGCGCGAGCTGCGCGACGTCGAGGAGCTGGCGGCCCGGCCGCCGGCAATGGTGGGACGGCCCGCCGCCGCCCCGCGCGACGTCGACCGGCCGCCGTCCGCCCGCCCGGGGTTCGTGCGCGCTGCCGTCGATCCCGCCCTGAACGCGCTGCACCGCGCGCTCCTCGGCGCGCCGCGGAAGGTCGGGCCGGTCGTGCGCGCGCGGCGCGAGCGGCTCGTCGCCCGCGCCGTCGCGGAGGAGCCGGCCGCGCTCGCGCCCGCCGAGCGCGCGGCGCTGCTGCGCGATCCCGCGACCGTCGACGAGCTGCACGATCGCGTGTGGGCGGCGGGCGGCGAGCCCTGGCATCGCTGAGCCGGCGTCCTTGGACAAGCAGCATGCGGGGTGGCAGGTCGCCCGAGATCCCCTGATGCAGAAGACCGTCCACGAGGCTATTCTTCCCAGACCGGAACGGAGCCGAGACTGAGCGCACACGCGAGGCCGGACCGCGTCGCGGGTGACGGCGAGACCATCATGCACCGTCATCTGCAGCGGGTCACGGTCGACTTCGAGTACCCCGTCTACTTCACGCGCGACGCCTTCGCGCCCGCGAACACGTGCGTGCGCGAGGCAGTCAGCGGGCGCGAGCCGCAGCGCCGTCACCGTCTCTTCGCCGTGCTCGACCGCAACGTCGCCGCGGCCTCGCCCTGGCTCGGCGAGTCGATCGCCGCCTACGCCGAGCAGCACCGTGACGTCCTCGAGCTCGTCGCCGACCCGCTGCTCCTCGACGGCGGCGAGGCGGCGAAGAACGACACCGCGGTCGCCGCCCGCCTGCACACGCGCTGGAACGAGCTCGCCATGGATCGCCAGGCGGTCGTGGCCATCGTCGGCGGCGGCGCGCTCCTCGATCTGGCCGGCTACGCGGCAGCCGTCCTGCACCGCGGCCTGCGCGTGGTCCGCGTGCCGACCAGCGTCCTGGCGCAGGCCGACTCCGGCGTCGGCGTGAAATGCGGCGTCAACCTGTTCGGCAAGAAGAACTTCCTCGGCGTGTTCGCGCCCCCCTTCGCCGTCGTGAACGACAGCCGTTTCCTCGAGACCCTGGCGGCGCGCGACGTCGTGGCCGGCATGGCCGAGGCCGTGAAGGTCGCGCTGATCCGCGATGCCGAGTTCTTCCGCTGGCTGGAAGCGTCCGCTGACGGCCTCGCGGGCGGCGAGCGCGGATCGCTCGAGATCCTCATCCGCCGCTGCGCCGAGCTGCACCTGCGGCACATCGCGACCTCCGGCGATCCTTTCGAGCTCGGCAGCGCTCGGCCGCTCGACTTCGGCCACTGGGCGGCGCACAAGCTCGAGTCGATGACGCGGCACCGTCTCCGTCACGGCGAGGCGGTGGCGGTCGGCCTCGCGATGGACGCCACCTACGCCGAGCTCGCCGGGGTGTGCGACGCCACCACGGCCGCCGCCGTCCGGACGCTCCTCGCCCGCCTCGGCCTGCCGCTCTGGGACGAGGCGCTCGACACGAGGAACGGCAGCCGGCGGGTCGTGCTCGACGGCCTCGCCGAGTTCCGCGAGCACCTGGGCGGCGAGCTCACCATCACCTTGCTGCGTGCGATCGGCGACGGCGTCGAGGTCCATCAGATGGACGAGGCGCTGCTCGACACCGCGATCGGGCGCCTGCGCCCGGACACGCGATGAGGCTCGCGGCACCCGGCGCGCCGCACCTTACCTACTGCACCAACATCCATCCGGGCGAGACGTGGCCCGAGGTGCGCGCCAACGTCGCGACGCACGTGCGCGCGGTGAAGGCGCGTGTCGCGCCGGATCGTCCCTTCGGCGTCGGCCTGCGGCTGTCGGGCGCGGCCGCCGCGACGCTGGCGGCCCCCGCGGAGCTGGCGGCGTTCCGCGCCTTCCTGGACGAGAACGGTCTGTACGTCTTCACCCTCAACGGCTTTCCCTACGGCCCGTTCCACGGCACGCCGGTGAAGGAAGAGGTCTACCGGCCCGATTGGCTCGAGGACGCACGCCTCGCCTATACGGACGAGCTGGCGCGCATCCTGGCGGCGCTCCTGCCGGCCGATTGCGAGGGCAGCATCTCGACCGTCCCGGGCGCCTTCAAGGCGCGGGTCGCGAGCGACGCCGACGCGGCGGCGATCGCGGCGCGCCTCGCCGCCCACGTCGCGACCCTGCACGACCTGCACCAGCGTCAGGGGGTGAGCATCGCGCTCGCGCTCGAGCCCGAGCCCTGCTGTCAGCTCGAGACCATCGACGAGACCGTCGCGTTCTTCGAACGGCATCTGTTCCGCCAGCGCGTCCCCGGCCTCACCCCGGCGGCGAGCGCGGCGGCGCTCCGGCGCCATGTCGGCGTCTGCCTCGACGCGTGCCACATGGCCGTCGAGTACGAGACCCCGGAGGCCGCGCTCGCCGCGCTGGCGTCACGCGGCATCCGGGTGGTGAAGATCCAGGTGAGCGCCGGCCTCGCGGCGACGATCGGCTCGGCGGCCGACCGGGACGGCTTGCGCGCCTTCGCCGACGACGTGTACCTGCACCAGGTCGTGGAACGGACACCGCGCGGCCTGACGCGCTGGACGGACCTGCCGGGGGCGCTCGACGACCTCGGGCGTGACCCGTCCGGGCCGCGCGAGTGGCGCATCCACTTCCACGTCCCGCTCTTTCGCGAGGCGCTCGGCCGCTTCCGCTCGACCCAAGGATGGGTGCGCGAGCTCCTGGCGCTCGTCCGCCGCGACGCGCCGACCACGCACCTCGAAGTCGAGACCTACACCTGGGACGTCCTGCCCGAGGAGTTCCGCCGGGAGCCGATCGCCGACGCGGTCGCCCGCGAGCTCGCCTGGGTGATCGCCGAGATGACGGCGTGAGCCGCCTCCCGATCTATCTTCGCCTCGGCCGGGTCTCGAACCTTCCGACGGTGTGGACCAACGTGGCGGCGGGCATCGTCCTCGCCGGCACCCGTCCCGGGGCACTCGTCTACGCGTACACGGCCGCGGCCCTGTCGTGCTTCTACGTCGGCGGCATGTTCCTCAACGACGCCTTCGACCGCGAGAGCGATGCGCGCGAGCGCCCCGAACGCCCGATCCCGAGCGGGGCGATCGCCGCCACGGAGGTGTTCGCGATCGGCTTCGGTCTCCTCGCCGCCGGCGTGCTGCTGATCGCCGCGCGCGCTACGCGGCCCGCCGCGGTCGTTGCCGGGTCGGCGCTCGCGGGCATGGTCGTGCTGTACGACTGCTGGCACAAGCGGAATCCCGTGAGCCCGCTCCTCATGGGCGCGTGCCGCTGGCTCGTCTACGCGACGGCCGCGCTCGCCGTCGCGGGGGTGCTGAGCCTGCCCGTCGTGGTCGGTGCGACGACCCTGTTCGCGTACCTCATCGGCCTCACCTACGCCGCCAAGCAGGAGCAGCTGGCGCGCCTGCGAAGCGTCTGGCCGCTCGCGTTCCTCATGTTGCCGCTCATCGCGGGCGGGAGCGCCCTGGCCGGCGGCGTCGTCGCGGCCGGCGTGTACGTGCTGCTGTCGATCGCCGTGCTCGCCGCCGTCCTCCTGTTGCGCGGCACCGCGCCCGATCGGTTTCCACGCGCGATCGCCGGCCTCATCGCCGGCATCGCCCTCGTGGACGCGCTGGCGATCGCCAACGCGGGCGCTACATCGACGGCGCTCCTGGCGACCCTCGGCTGGCCGGCGACGCTCGTTTTGCAACGCTGGGTGCGGGGCACGTGACGCTCCGTCGGTCGTTCCGCGCTGGAACTCGGTCCACCCTGCACGCTAGAAAAGAGAGCGTGCGGCAATGCGGCGTCTGATCCCACGAAACTTCCAGGATCCGGTCGGCCTCGTCTCGAGGCTGATCCGGTCCCGCGACCCCGCCGCGCTCTTCGCCATCCTGTCGACGGGACTCTCCGCCCTGGCGGCGCCGTTGGATGGCGTTCTGGCGCTGTCGGAGCGGCGGCTGTACGAGCACGCCGCTTCGCCGCGCCTGCCGATCGTGATCGTCACCGGCGCGCCGCGCAGCGGGACGACCGTCGTCTCACAGGTGCTGCGCTCGCAGCTGCCCGTCGGCTACTTCAACAACCTGACGGCGATCTTCCCCCGCGCGCCGATCGTCGCCAACCGCTTGTTCGCCTCGATGCTGCGTCCGCGCCCCCCGACTTTCCACAGCTTCTACGGTCGGACTCGCGGGTTCGCCGACCAGAACGACGGCCTGCACCTGTGGGACCGCTGGCTGGGTGAGGATCGCTACCGGCCGCCCGCCACGTTCGACGCGCACACCGCGGAGGACATGCGGCGCTTCTTCGCGGCGTACGAGGCGGCGCTCGGCAAGCCGCTTCTCACCAAGAACAACGCGATCGCGACGGTGGCCTCGGCCATTGCGGCCGCGCTGCCGACCTCGCACTTCGTCTACATCCGCCGCGAGCCCGCGTACGCGGCGCAGTCGATCCTCCACGCGCGCGAGGTCATCCAGGGCTCCCGGCAAGGACCGTACGGCGTGCCCGACCCGAATCATCGCGTCGTCGGCCAGGATGCGTCGAGCCCGATCGAGGCGGTGTGCGCGCAGCTCGTCTATCACGAGCGGCGCATGCGCGAGCAGCAAGCGCAGCTCGGGACGGCCCGCTTTCGGGTCGTCGAATACGAGGACTTCTGCCGCGCTCCCGAGGCGCTCATCGCGACGATCGGCCGCGAGGTGCTCGGCGTCGAGGTCGATCCCGTCGCGGTCCGCGCGGCGCTGCCATCCTTCCACTCGACCAACCGCGTCACCGTGTCGGCCGCGGACTTCGACGAGATCCAGAGCACGCTGGCGCGCCTCGGCGCGTAGAAGGCGTCCGCTTCCACGCCGCGTGCGAGACCTAGCGCGGCTCGTCGCCGGCGCCGAACGCGAGCGCGCCGGTGAGCGCGAGGGCGGCGAGCAGCGCGCCACCGTTCGCCGAGGTCGCCGCGAGCCACGACCAGCCGGTGAGATGCCAGCGGTCGACGAACGCGTACGAGGCGGCGTAGTTCACGAACGGCACGACGAGCAGGGCGCACAGCACCCACCGCGTGCTCGCGCCGAGGAACGGAAGGCGCGGTATCCAACGCCCGGTCGCGAGCGCGGTCACGGGCAGGATCAGCAGGATCGCGTCGTACGACTGATGATGCACGGCGAGGAGCACGGTGAGGCAGGCGATCGTGATCGGGGTGAACCGCACCGCGCGATCGCGGTCGTCGCCGCAGCGCACGATGCTCACGACGCCGAACGTCAAGATCAGCAGGCTGACCGCGAGCTCGACGCCGCCCAACGCGGCGCCCGGCGTGCGCCCGAGGAAACGTGCGACGAACGCGCCCGCGTCGAGCGCCAGCACGCTCGCACCCGAGTAAGTCTCGCCCGTGTTCGTGGTAGTGTAGTTCTCGACGAGCGATCCCAACAAGGGCGTGACCCCGCCCTCGCTACGGACGAGCGCGAGCAGCACGGGCAGCGACACCACGCCGCCGATCAGGATGCCGAGCACGGCCGCGCGCCGCCAGTCGCGCCGCGCCAGGAGGAGGATCGTCAGCGGCGCACCGAACGTCGGCTTCACCCACGCGACCGCCGTGCCGAGCGCGCCGATCCCGGGCCGATCTCCGAAGGCCAGCACGAGATACATGCCGAGCGCGACGTACGCCGTGCACTCCCCGGTGTAGACGTTGGTGTAGCCCGGGCGACAGACGAGGATGAACGCGGCGAGCCCGAGCACCGCCGCGAGATCGTGGCGCGCACCGCACACCCGCAAGCTCAGGAAGGCGAGCAGCAGCATGCACAGCACGTTGACCGCGTAGTGCGCGACGCCGGCCGCGAGCACCGAGCCGAGGCCGAACGGCAGATGCACGACCAACGTCAGCGGGGTGTAGAGCGGAAACTTCGAGCCGACGGGGTAACGCGCGCGGTAGGTGGACGGGCGATAGGGGTTGACGCCGTCGAGCAGCGCCCGCGCCGGGTAGTGCACGGCGTCGCGAAAATCGCGCAGGCCATAGCGCTCCAGCTCCGGCTGTCCCGGAACGATGACGTTGTGATACGTCCGCAGCGACACCGCGCCGAGCGCGAGCGTGAACGCGACGAGCGCGAGCACGAGCGCCGTACGTCGGCGCCCCGTCTCACCCCGGTCGGCCTGCACGGAGGCGCTCACCCGACCACGTTGGCGGCGAGCGGCCGCTCGACGCCACGCCGGCCGACGGCGAGGACCGTCACCGCGACGAACGCGAGGAGGAGCGCGGCGCCGTTGACCGATCCGACGAACGTCCGTGCCGTGCCGCTCATGCCGAGCGCCTCGACCACGGTGTCCGTCGCCAGGTAGTTGGCGAGCGGCACCAGCATCGCGACCAGCGCCAGGGCGCGGGTCATGGGGGCGCCGGGGAGACGCCCGCTCGCGAGCGCGACCAGCGGCAACGTCAGCAGCAGGCCGTCGTACGACTGGTGATACATGCAGGCGAGGATCATGACGCACGCGACGCACGCCGACCGCAGCCGCGCGTCGGTGCCGCCCGTGCGTGTGATGCGCCACGCCGCCATCGTGCCGGCCGCGATGAACGCCAGCGTGGCAGCGCTCTCGGCAACCGGGCCCCCGAGCAGCCGGCCGATCAGAGCGACGGGGTCGAGCCGGATGATGCTCGACACGGCGTTGGCGGACGGGTCCTGCATGAGGCGGGCGTAGCTGCCGCGGATCGAGACGACGAGCGGCCCGAGGCCGCCCGCGGCCGGCGCCAGTACCGCGACCATGACGGCCCCCGCCACGGCGGCGATGCCGAGACCCCAGACGAGCGCGGCGCGGTCACCACGGGCCAACATGACCGCACAGAGCGGGATGCCGAAGGTCGGCTTGGCACACGCGACGGCAAGCGCGAGACCCGCCAGGACAGGCCGGCGCTCCCCGAGGAGCAGCGCGAGATAGGTCGCGGCCACGAGGTAGGCCGCGCACTGCCCGATGTAGAGCGTCATGTGCGCGGGTCGGCCGAGGAGGATGAGCGCCCCGAGCCCGAACACCCCTGCCGTCGCGGTGGGAAGGCCGCAGGCCTCCAGGGAGAGGTAGGCGAGGACCAGCACCATCGTCAGGTTCACGGTGAAGTGCGTCCACTCGGCGACCTGGTACGGCAAGAGACCGAGGGGCAGGTGCAGCAGCAGCATCGTCGGCGCGTAGGGCGCGAGGGGCCGCGCGACCGGATACGTGCTGCGAAAGACCGTCGGATCGTACGGATTGTGTCCGTCGAGCACGGCGACCGCGGGATAGTAGAAGACGTCGCGGAAATCGTGCAGCCCGTAGCCAGGAAGCTCCGGGTGACCGGGCACGTTGAGATTCCACCCGGTGCGGAGAGCGATCAGTCCCCCCACGAGGAGGAAGAGCACCACCGGCACGAGGGGCCGCGGCCGAGCGGAGCGCTCGCTCACGAGGGCGTGAGTCCGAGATGGCGCAGGATGAGGGATTTCACCTGCGTCGCGTGGACGGCGCCCTCGCCGGGCAGCAAGGTCGGCTCGCTCGAGATCAGCACCGGCCCCGTCGTGCGCACCCCGTGCGACCCGCGCACCAGCGACGGATCGAGCCCGATCACGTCCATCAAATAGCGAAACCCGAGCATCTTCTTGGCCAGACGCCAGCCCACCTGGGCCGCGGGCAGCACGAGCGTGGGATCGAGGAAGAGCTCGGCCGGGTCGTAGCCGGGCTTGCGGTGGATGTCGACGGTGCGGGCATACTCGGGCGCGCGCGCGTCGTCGAGCCAGTAGTAGTAGGTGAACCAGTGGTCGTCGGCGGCGAGTGCGACGAGCTCGCCCGAGCGCTCGTGATCGAGGCCGAGCGTCCGTTTGCCCTCGTCATCGAGCACGCGCGCGACGCCGGGAAGTCGCGTGAGCAAGTCGCGCACCTCGCCGATCCGCTCGCGGCGCTTGACGTAGACGTGCGCGACCTGATGGTCGGCGACGGCGAACGCCTCCGACGCACCCGCGTCCAGCTTCTCGAGCCCCAGCTCCTCGCGCACCCGCAGAAGCCCGGCCTCGCGCAGGGCGCGGTTGACGTGGACGACGCCGCCCACCGGCCCGATCGCGTACTCCGACAGCACGACGACGCGCGCGCCGTCGCGGCGCACGTGCGCGATGAGCTCGCCCGCGACGTCGTCGACGGCGCGCAGGTCCGAAGCGATCGCGGGGTCGTCCGGACCGAGCCGCTGCAGGTTGTAGTCGAGATGCGGCAGATAGACGAGCGTGAGCGTCGGCCGGCGGGTGTCGTAGACGTAGCGCGCGGCGTCGGCGATCCACCGGCTCGAGCGGAGGTCGGCGTTCGGGCCCCAGAAGAAGAAGAGCGGGAAGTCGCCGAAACGCTGGCGCAGCTCGCCGTGCAGCTCGGAGGGCTCGGTATAGAAGTCCGGCAGCTTCAGACCATCAGCCAGATAGATCGGCCGCGGCGTGACCGCGTGATCGACCGAGCTGTACATGTTGTACCACCAGAAGAGGTTGGCGCAGGTGAACGACGGGTCCTGCCGCCGCGCCGCCTCCCACACCTTCTCGCCGCCGACGAGCCGGTTGGACTGGCGCCAGAGCCAGACCTCGGCGAGATCGCGGAAGTACCAACCGTTGGCGACGCACCCGTGCTCGCGCGGCAGCGTGCCGGTGAGGAAGCTCGCCTGCGCGGTGCACGTCACCGCCGGCACCACCGTCTCGAGTGGACGCACGCCGCCCTCGCGCGCCAACGCCGTGAGATGCGGCGTGTGCTCGCCGAGCAGGTCGGCCGTGAGGCCGACGACGTTCAGCACGACCGTCCGCTGCATGCTCACCGGGCGAGCACGTCTCGAGGGGCTGCCGCCGTCACCGCCGCACCACCGGTTCACGGCCGGCCCGCAGCACCGAGTTGCCGGCGTAGAGCTGGCGTTGGTCGACGGCCGGCTCAGCCTCGAGCGCGGCGACGTCGAGGCGTCCCGATTGCGCGAAGAACGCGAGCGGGTTGCGCCACACGACGGTCTCGATCGTCTGCTCGTCGACGCCCCGCTCGCGCATGCGCGCGGCCGTCTTGGGAACCTTGAGCGGATCGGAGATGCCCCAGTCGGCGGCGCTGTTGATGACGATGCGCTCGGCGCCGTAACGCTGGATCAGCGCCACCATGCGCTCCTCGTCCATCTTGGTGTCGGGATAGATCGAGTGCGCGGCCCAACACCCGGTTGCGAGCACGAGCGGCAGGGTCTCCTCGTTGTTGTGGTCGATCAGCACCCGCTCCTCGGGGAAGCGGGCCTCGCGCACCAGCGCCAGGCTGCGCTCCGTGCCGCGCTTCTTGTCGCGGTGAGGCGTGTGGACGAGGACGGGCAGGTCGTGAGCGCGCGCCAGCTCGAGCTGGCGCGCGAAGACGCGCTCCTCATCGGGCGTCTGATCGTCGAATCCGACCTCGCCGACGGCAACGACGCTCTCCTTCTCGAGCCAGCGCGGCAGGAGAGCGAGCACACCTTCCACGAGGGAGGGATCGTTGGCCTCCTTCGGATTCAGCGCCAGCGTGCAGTAGTGGCGGATGCCGAACTGCGAGGCCCGGAAGCGCTCCCAGCCGACGAGCGACGCGAAGCCGTCCTCGAAGGTGCCGACGTGGGTGCGCGGTTGGCCGACCCAGAATGCGGGCTCGACGACCGCGACGATGCCGGCCGCGGCCATCGCCTGGTAGTCGTCGGTGGTGCGCGACGTCATGTGGATGTGGGGATCGAACAGCCTCATGCGCAAACCTCTGCCGCCAGAGCAGCGAGATCGGCCGACACGGGGCGTCCGGCGGCACGGCGCTCGGCCGCGTAGTCGCGTGCCATGCGCGTCAGCTCGTCGCCGCGGCGGCCGTCGAGGCCGCGCACGCGCGCGAGCGGCACCTCGAGGAAGAGCGCCTTCAAGATCATCTGATTGAAGTGTAGCGCGGAGAGGTGGCGCGCGGGAAATGGGTTTTCGCACGCGATCGCCTCGAAGATCGGGCGTACGCTGCTGCGGCAGGCGTCGGCCGCGAGCGGCGCGAACCGCTCCGGCTCCGGCAGCAGCGGCAACGTCCGCAGCACGGCACAGCGCTCGTCGCTGTCGCCGCCACGATACGCGTCGGCGACGAGACGCGCGAAGCCGGGGTCCGCCACCGCGTCGAGGAGCGCCGCGATCCGCCACAGCTCGTCGAGGCGCGTCGCGATCGGCCAGTCGACGCCCGCGGCGCGCAAGCGCTCCGTCTCGGCCGCGTCGAGCGCGAGCGCCGCTTTGCCGACACGCCGGCCGGCAGCGGCGAGGGCACCGATGAGCGCGCCCGCATCGACCGCTTCCCCGTCCGGCCGTCCGTCGCCGGGCAACGCCACTGCGGTCCGCGCCCGCAACACCGTGCGCACCACATCCCGCATCGCCACCTCCCCTGCCACGATCGTGCCAGCTATGCTATCGCTTGGCCATGCGGGACGTGCTCGAAGCCATCATGCGGCGCCATCCGGCGGATACCGGCACGATCCACCGGCTGGAGGGTGACGTCCTCGTGCTCGAGGCCGAGGTCGGTCTGCCCCCACCCGTGGTCGAGCTCGTGCGCCGGGTACCGATCGGCAAAGGGATGGCGGGGCTCGCCGCCCAGCGCAACGAGCCGGTCTCGAGCTGCAACATTCAGGTCGACACCACCGGCGACGTCCGCCCCGGGGCCCGGCAGACGGGCGTGAACGGCGCCATCGTCGTGCCGATCCGCGACGACGCCGGCACGGTCCGGGGCACGCTCGGGATCGGCGTCCACCGCGCCTACGAGTACGGCGACGCCGAGGTCGCCCGCCTCCTCGACGAGGCCACCCGCATCCAGTTCTAGCGCTTCCTGAAACCTCGGGGCGCCGGCGGCATCGAGGCTCCCGGGGGTCCGGAAGGACCCGCGTGCGAGAGGTCGGCGCACGGGTTAGAAGGCGCCCGACTACAGCAGGCGCGCCGTGGCGACAGGGCCGGGCGCGAGAAGGAGCCAGGATGTCCCTCGTCGATCTTCGCCGCGACGGCGACGTGTTCGTGCTCACGATGCGGGCCGGTGAGAACCGCTTCAACCGGGGCTCGGTCGATGCCTTGAACGCCGCGCTCGACACCGTCGAGGCATCGAGCGGCCCGGCCGCACTCGTGACGACTGGCGCGGAGAAGTTCTACTCGAACGGTCTCGACCTCGACTGGATGATGGGCGAGGGGCAGGCCGAGGCGAGTACCTTCGTCGGCGACGTGCTGCGCATGTTGGGACGCTTCCTCGTCCTGCCGGTCCCGACGGTCGCCGCGATCAACGGGCACGCCTTCGCCGCGGGCGGCATGCTGGCCCTGGCACACGACTTCCGCGTCATGCGCGGCGACCGCGGCTTCTTCTGCCTTCCCGAGGTCGACATCCGGGTCCCGTTGGCGCCGGGCATGACGGCGCTGATCGCCTGCCGGCTCTCGCCGTCGGTCTTCCGCAACATGGTGCTCACCGGCGCCCGCATCGGCGGCGGCGACGCCGTCGCACAGGGGATCGTCGACGAGGCCGTGGCCGCCGACGAGGTGCTGCCAGCCGCCATCGCACGCGCCGCCGCCCTCGCGAGCAAGGACCGCCAGACGTACGGCGCCTTGAAGCGCAGCATGTATGCCGCGCCCTACGAGGTCTTGCAGCGGGGCGCGCTGCCCTGAAGCGCTACCTACGGCCGCCGGCCGCGGTAGAGCGCGATCGTCCCGAAGACCGTGGCAAAGGCGCGTGTCTCGCGAACGTCGTGGAAGCCGGCCTCGCGAAAGAGGTCCGGCAACATGCCGTCGACGTTCTCCGCCGTCGTGGCGAAGCCGTCGAGCAACTGGATGCCGACGAAGAGCACGCGCATGAGCGCGTTCTGCGGCCGGCCCCAGTCGGCGACGTGCAGCTCGCCGCCCGGCGCCAGCACGCGGTGGGCCTCGGCCAGCGCGCGCCGCTTCACGGCCGGCGTCAGGTGATGGAAGAGCAGGCTCGACACGACGCGGTCGAACGACCCGTCGTCGTAGGGCAGCGCGTCCGCCATGCCGTGGTCGAAGCGCAGCACCAGCTCCGCCGCGCTGGCCTTGCGGCGTGCCAGGGCGAGGATGTCCGGGTCACCGTCGACCCCGACGACGGTCGCACCCGGCGCCGCGCGCTGCAGCAGCATCGTCAGCGTGCCGGTGCCGGCGCCGAGATCGAGGACGCGCGAGCCGCTGGCGGCCGCCGCTTGCGCCACCAGCGCGCGCTTGAAGACATCCTCGCGGAGTGTCGCACGCAGTACCGGATCGTAGAGGCGTGTGAGCGCGGCGAAGCCGAGGGCGGGTACGTACGGTGCCTCGGTGCGCTGCACGTCGCTCTGCATGATCGGGCACTACGTTCTCCGTAGCGATGGTGCAAGTGGGGTCCGCCGCACCGTCTATCGCGGATGCCGTAGCGCCGCCGATTCCTTGACATTTGCGAGTTTTGAGGCAGCCTGGCCGGCTTCAACCCGCCCCGAGGAGGACACCCCGTATGTCTGGAGCCGCCGTGAACAACTACAAGGCCGATCTTCGCGCCATCCAGTTCACGCTTTACGAGCATCTCCACGTCGAGCAGGTCTTCGGCCTCGAGGCGTTCTCCCATCTGTCGCGCGAGGAGTGTGACGCGACCATCGAGCAGTGCCTGCGCTTCGTGAACGAGTTCACCGGCCCGCTCAACGGCCCCGCGGACCGCGTCGGCTGCGTCCTCGAGAACGGCGTGACGCGCACGCCGGCCGGCTTCAAGGAGGCGTGGCGGAAGCTCTTCGAGCTCGGCTTCATGTCCTTTCCCATGCCGGTCGAAGCCGGCGGGTTCGGTGGACCGCACAGCATCGCCGTCGTGCTCGAGGAGCTGCAGAGCGGCGCCAACACCGCCTTCAACATGTACCCGGGCCTGACCCACGGCGCGGCCGATCTCATCGAGAGCTTCGCGCTCCCCGAGGACCGGCATCGCTTCCTGCCGCCGATGACCGAGGGCCGTTTCTCCGGCACCATGTGCCTCTCCGAGCCGCACGCCGGCTCCGACGTCGGCGCCACCAAGACGCGCGCCAAGCAGCTCGAGGGCAACGTCTACTCGATCAGCGGCACCAAGTGCTGGATCTCGGCAGGCGACCACGACCTCGCCGAAAACATCATCCACCTGGTCCTCGCCCGCATCGAGGGCGCGCCCTCCGGCACCAAGGGGCTGTCGCTCTTCATCGTGCCGAAGGTCTGGGTGAACGACGACGGCTCGCTCGGCCAGCCGAACGACGTCGTCACGGCGTCGATCGAGCACAAGCTCGGCATCCGTGCCTCGGCCACGGCCGTCCTCAACTTCGGGGAGAACGCCGGCTGCCGCGGCATCCTCGTCGGCGGGCAGGCCAACATGGGCATGCGTCAGATGTTCCGCCTGATGAACGGCGCCCGCATCGCCGTCGGGGTGCAGGGCCTCGCGGTCGCCTCGACGGCCTACCTGAACGCGCTCGCGTACTCGCGCGAGCGGCTGCAGGGCTCGTCCGTCCGCCACTTCAAGGACCCGAACGCCCCCCGGGTGGCGATCATCGAGCACGCCGACGTCCGGCGCATGCTCCTCGAGATGAAGGCCAAGGTCGAGGGCATGCGCACGCTCGTCATCAAGCTCGCGCTGCACGCCGACCTCGCCATGGCGCTGCAGAAGACCGACCAAGCGAAAGCGATCTACCATCAGGGACAGGTCGATCTGCTGACGCCGATCGTCAAGGCATACTGCGCCGATCAGGCGTTCCGCGTCGCCGAGCTCGCCATCCAGACGTACGGGGGCGCCGGCTACGTCAACGACAACCCCGTCGAGCAATATTGCCGCGACGCGAAGATCTTCTCGATCTACGAGGGCACGAACCACATCCAGGCCCTCGATCTCGTCGCGCGCAAGCTGCAGGAGCACGGCGGAGAGAACTTGCGGCACTTCGTCGGTGAGATCTCCGCGTTCGTCGAGGCGCACGCCGGCCAGCCCGGGCTCGCCGCCGAGGTCCGCGCGCTCGGCGAGGCGAGCGAGGCGCTGCAACGCGCCGCCGGCGCCCTCATGGAGTTCTTCATGGGCGGCAAGATCGACCAGGTGACCCTGGTCGCCAACGCCTTCCTCGAGGCCATGGCCGAGGTGACGATCGCTCACCTGCTGCTGCAAGCGGCCCTGATCGCCGACAGCAAGCGCAGCGAGGGCGACGAGCAGAGCCAGGACGACTTCGACTTCTACTCGGGCAAGGTGATGGCCGCGAAGTACTACGTGAACTACGTCCTGCCGGGGGTGCACGCCAAGGTCGGCGCGATCGTCGCCGGCGATCGCAGCCCACTGGACGTCACGGACGGCGGCTTCAGCGGCGCGTACTAGGTCGTCCGTGACGTCGGCCGAGAAGGCTCGACGGGCAGCGAGCCACCCCGAACGGCCGGGCGAGGAGTGCGCGGCGCCGGCGGGTGCGTGGCGGCCGCTGATCGACCACGCACGCTGCGAGGCCAAGAGTGACTGCGTCGAGGTCTGTCCCTACGACGTCTTCGAGGTGCAACGGATCACGGACGCCGACTGGCGAGCCTTGTCGTGGATGAGCCGCGTCAAAGTCGCCGTCCACCGGCGACGGACCGCGTACACGCCGCGCGCCGATCGCTGCCAGGCATGCGGGCTGTGCGTGATCGCTTGCCCCGAACGCGCCATCACGCTCCGACCGCCCGCGATGTAGTGCTCGCGCGACGAAACCGGAGCGGCTCGCTCGGCGTCGGGCTACTTTACGCGCTGACGCAGGTTGCGCCGCAGGAGCTTGCCGGTGGAGTTGCGGG
>Ga0157379_10002794_pt1 | contig 14712 bp, 14 predicted proteins | sample S25metaG_FD_121802 | JGI IMG/M metagenome (GOLD analysis project Ga0157379, IMG submission 121802) | Switchgrass rhizosphere microbial communities from Kellogg Biological Station, Michigan, USA - S2-5 metaG | ecosystem: Host-associated > Plants > Roots > Rhizosphere > Soil | place: USA... | reverse complement strand
CTTGGGCTCGCTGGGGCAGAAAAGAAGAAAGGGGGCCACATTTAGCCCTTACCAAATTAGTAAAACTCTATTTCTTCGAATCGTTTGGGTAAGTCAATTGTCCTTAAAATCTCGGATTGGACAATGGTCCGTTCAGGAGGTGCCCTACACATTACATCGGCTAGACTCCTATTGGGTCTTGGAAAGGATAAAAGCATTATGGTCTTGCGATTGAAAGGGCGGATATCCATGGAAAACCAATGCATATATTCTTTCGGTTAGTACTTAATTAGATGGTTTAAAATATTTATAGTCATTGTAGTCCTGTAAACAATAAGTAAATGATATAATTTCATGCAACTTCGGAGATTGCCTAAAGGTCGGATGTCGGAATGCCGTCTTATCTTACCATGCGTTAAGCGTAAGCAGACTGTAAATCGGGGTCACGCGGTAGTACATGAGATATCATTATCAAACCTTACTCCTAGCTCCCATCACCCTCAGCTGCTATGCCAGATGAAGTAGAAGCTGTTCAGCAATCTTCTATAATCGTGTTGCCAGCCTCCCAATTGAGTAGCCCATTATGGAGGAGTAGAAGGAGCGTGGGCGAAGTCTACCGACGTTTGGGAAACATGAATGATGTCGTTCCCAGTGTAGTATGTTTCAGTACAACTCTAGAAGACCAGGTTTACTCTCAGTGGATCCTCATCTTTCCCCCGTATGTTCCTTTTGTGATTTGATGGAGGGAGTTCCAGGTACTTTGTAAGGTATGGCGGGCTGTATACACTGCTACGGTGAGTGCCACAATGCCAATAGAGTCGCGGATGTAATCGTCCCTGAATTCCCATTTCGCCCATTACCTGAGGCTTAGGAGAAATTGACGTAGGGAACAGCAAGCACCGGGCAAACGGCCTCGTGGTACTTACCTGCAGTTGGCATCAGGCACAAAGGAGGGAGTGATTTGGCCTGAGTGAAGTCGGCTTGCAAAGCACATCTGTGTGGAAAGTTGGATGTTCGCTCATCTCATGCGGGGAAAGACACGGGATTCGATGTGGGCTTGGATGGACCTCGAGTGATGACTCTCCGACTTCCGCAAGCGAGAAATGTTGCACAAAGAACTTCGCGACTTGTATAACCTTGTAAATGCTGGATGATATTCATTATCGGCAGTCGGCTGAAGTAGTCCTAGCCCCCCCCCCCGGCACAAGAACCCTTTCATATTTACGTACCAAGCAAGATAGCCCTAATCTCGAAGGTCCGTTGGATGAGCCTGTGCACATTTCTCAAGAGAAAAATAGCTCGTGTAAATCTCTCACACGCTTACGGCAAGTAAACGGATCTACCTCGTAAGGGGATGAAATATAAGTTTTCAGAAAGCACGAATATAGAATACATAATACATAATTTTCCCTGAAAAGTGGCATATTTTCAGAGAATACTAGGCTTTCAGAAGACCTACATGCCGGTAGGTCGTCTGAGATGTTGCATATGAGGGATAATCTGCAAGATCCATGACGTAAGCGGCTAGGCTAGTCTGAAGTCAACTATAAATAAGGCTCATGAAGAAGAAATGACAGGTAGTATTGTACTAACTGCCTGTATAAATGTTCATTTCGGAAAGACTGGTCAGAAGGGCAATAGACTCCCTGCTCCTCGTAGCGCCATCTGTCCACCGAATCGTAAGGTGGCAGTACCCCCAGGGAAGTAGGCTAGGGCATGAAATTAATAATGGATACTCAAAATCTATATCAAACGCACCAAGGACGTAGGATACCAGTGCGACAACCTGGACGATGCCGGCGACCAACGATCCAAGGTATGACCTCGCCTAAGAATATTTATCTTGAGCCCAAATCGAATATAATCCATATATTAAATAGATATACCACAACAGAGAAATATATTGTGAACCCAAGGCTTCCGAAATAAGTAACAGTGAAGGGTAATCGTTCTTTGGATATTAGGTGTTTCAAGTGCGCAATCGGTCCCGATAATAGAGCGAACCTAGAGGTGAGATGCAGATAATAAATACCAGTTATCTAACTATATTTCTAAAAGAGGAAAATTTACCCAGCCATAACAAGTAATGACCCTAGACTGTTAGCTTCCTCAGTAGCGTTCAATGACGAATCAATAAACATTCAGATACCTAATTGCCAGAGCAAATTTCGAGGGTTTAATAGGCAATATTGGAAGACTCAAAAAGGCCACGAAGAAGCATGCCGCAGCTCCCAGTAAACAAGCCCCGAAACCTAATAATCTATGACATGTAGGTGAGTGTTATAAGTCAAGATAAAGAAGAGCTTGTACACGTACTTTTCCCATTGTGATAACGCAAAGTATGCTTCTTCTTCGTTACTTCTCTCATTACTTCGTAATGGTACATACGATCCGGCTAACGACGTCCAACGAGACCATGTTGACTGTTGTTCAGCACCAGCAGCGTTCGCCGAATCATCTGTAACTCCTCGCGTCCATCGAAAGTTCCGCAAAGCCTCTTGTTGTGAATCTGTTGCAGACATTGTTTAAGGGAATTTAAGAAGAGAGAGGGGGAAAAAGAGGACAGCGGCGCAGTCCTCCTCAACTACACGGCGGCGCGTGACGTGTGACATCGGCGATCACGCCGATTGACTTTCCCACGTTTTACATCCGCGCCCTCTTTCCCAATTTCAATCCGAAGAACGTTAAGAAGGAAACTGTATCTTCTACTAAATTTACCTAAATTTCAAGTTATTGTTTTATGATCGGAATTATCAGCCCTTCAACTTCGTGTAGATGACCTTCAGTCTTGAGGAATCTATTTGCGATTTGATTGATCTGCCTGTTTCCTACCGTTGCCACCTCTGGCCGAACAGGACTTCCCTCCTAAGCATGCCCGGATAGTCTAACGCTATATCTCCTGTGTTTGCGTTGACCGGTCTCGTGAGTTAGGTGGATAAACTCAGTCAAAAATCCTATGCTGAAACTAAGTAGTAGAGCAATGTACTACGATACTAGGGAAACAAGTATAAATATATAATCCCTCATACGACTTGAATACCAAAATCAGGCTGGAGCATTTTCGAAGTCAATCTCGAAGATACTGCCGCTCATCCAGTAGCGACTCGGCGTTGTTCATTGGGATTCCAGGAACACCCTGTGCAGTAAACTTGAACTCTACCACTTCATTATAAATGTTTGTCTCTCACTGATCCAAGTCCCCTAGCCTTCTCATTCAAATATTTTCGACGAAAAGAGGAAAACAACGTCACCATCTCTACTCGCTCAGATACAATTTAAGACTGAAAAATGCAACTACACTAGCCTCTTATCGCTTCAATGCATGGGATAATGCGTCCGCTGATCCTCTGAAATAATTCTCTCTTACCTCCTGCAGCTGTGTCCCGAGACTCCTGACGGGACCAAAAATGATGACAGATCGGGCGCTAACGGAGGCAACATCCCCGTCAAGCTCATCCAAACATTGCTAGTTTGGCGTTTCAAAGAATCTCTCAACAAATTGGCAAGACATCCTATTTGTACGGGTCTCGCAGTGGGCATCTTTACCAGATGAGCACACACTCATGGCAAGCTGGTCCTTCGGAATCTTACAAATACTACGATGGTCCATTCCACCGACCAGTTCAAGATGACAGGCAATACCGTCTTCTTCAGCTTACCAATGGTCTTGAAGCCGTACTAGTGAACGATCTCAAGGCAGACAAATCTGCAGCTTGCCTGACCGTCGCTGCTGGATATCTACAGGATCCGGTGAGTGCGCGGAAGACGCCACACGAAACCCTTACCTTATTGACTCGAATTAGGATGACATGCCGGGGTTGGCTCATTTCTGCGAGCACATGCTCTCCAAAGTATACCTGAATGTTACATTTTTTTTTTACCTCTAACATGGCATTAGGGTTCCAAATCATTTCCTGCAGAAAATGACTTTCTTTCCGTAAGCCACCGTTATCCGCATTCTTGCTCATGTTCAATTTATTCCAGTTCATCTCTTCGAACGGAGGCTCTAGGAATGCTGCCACAGGCCCGAACTACACCAATTACTGGTTTTCCATCAGTCCTGACCTTTTGAAGGAAGCACTTCCCCGGCTAGCCGCCTTTTTTAGTGGACCCTTATTCACTCCTTCAGTAACCTCGCGTGAAATAAATGCCGTTGATTCAGAAAATAAGAAAAATTTGCAGAACGATTCTCGTCGGCTATGGCATCTTCAGAATAACTTGGGCATTCTAGGCCACCCTTGGACGAAATTTAGCACAGGAAATATTGAGAGCCTCACGGAGACAGCAAGAAGGCTGGAAAAGGAAGGAAAGCTTCCTCCTGCAGAAGATGTTGAGGGAGACGGCGGTCCAGTCGGACGGGAAACTCGTAGGCGGTTGATAGAATGGTGGAAGGGTACATATTGCGCGAGCCGGATGACGCTTGCTGTTGTCGGTAAAGGTGAAGCCGCTTCCCCACTATACAGTTATGAGAGGGTTTTTGAAGAGAAAAAACTTCAGAATCTCTCGACGAGTTAACCGAAGCTGTGGTGGAACACTTTGCTCCGATTGACAACCGGGGCTTGGACCCTCGCCCGCAACTATTAGATGACCCCTGGGGAGAATCGGAGAAAGGAGTGAGCATCCCGTTTTTTAACACATCTATCAACCATCTGAGCCTTTTTCCAGACGATCATATTCGCCAAGACCATAAAGGATTATTATTCATTTTCTTTGTCCTTCTTGATACCCTATCAGCGACCTCACTATTTATCTAAGCCCACAAGTTATATTTCTCATTTCCTCGGCCATGAAGGTCCTGGATCCATCTACGCCTATCTGAAAGAAAAAGGTTGGATAACTTCCCTCAGCGCTGGCGCTCAGACTTGGAATCGTGGTATACAGAAGTTTGTCATTAGTGGCTCCCTGACTCAGGATGGCTATGGTGAGTGAGAATCATAACATATTTGCGTTAGCTAATATCCTTCAGCCAACTATAAGGAAGTCCTCTTATCCATTTATAACTATATTTCCCTCCTTAAATCTTCAGAATTTCCCTTGTATCACTATGAGGAAGTTCAAACCCTCTCCGAACTCAGGTTTCGCTTTAGGGAAGCTTCCCAGCCGCACACTTACGTCTCTTGGCTTGCCTCCGAACTCTCCGAGGGATATCCTCCAGAGTTCTTGCTCAGAGGTTCATCCATCGTATCAGAGTGGAATGAACTGGCTGTTCGGGAAATCCTAGAACTAATTTTACCTGAAAATGGTCGATTCATGTTGATGGCAAAAGATCACCCCAGTGTGACTCCTAAGGAAGGATGGAAGAATGAGAAATGGTACGGGACAGAATACTGGGTCGAGAAGTTGGATTCGGAACTCTTGAGAAAGGTTGGAGTTTCTTCACTCTTCCTTAAGAATTTCCAGCTATATATTGATAAATATTTAGGCTGCGGAACCGAATGGCAATTCCAGCCTATTCTTGCCGAAGCCAAATCCATATATCCCCACCAATCTCGATGTCCACAAAACCGAAGTCCCAGAGGTAACACCAAACCGATTTTTCATTTCGTTAGTTGGTGACACTTTACAGCCTGCGAAATCCCCAGCACTCCTGCTGAATACCGAACGTTCTCGATTATGGCACAAAACGGATGACCAATTCTGGGTACCTAGAGCTCAGGTGAAAATCGATATCAGAAGGTTTGACGATTCTTTTTTTTGAGTCCTACCAACCCAATTTGATTCCTGGCCCTTTCAGTCCTTTCGTGTATACAACCCCACGTCATGCTGTCTTGACAAGGTGGTTGGGAACAGCTTTGCGAATCGTACTCTGAATTAATGCAGTTGACAGGCTATTAACAGACCTCGTCGAGGACGCACTAGCTGAGGTAACATACGATGCTCAGCTGGGTGGTCTCGGTTTCTCCGTGGATACATTTTCCAAGGTTTTCACCATTGGTGTCTCAGGATACAACGACAAACTGCCGCTATTCTTACAAACAATTTTGGACAAAGTTCGCGATATTGAAATTGATCCTAGGCGGTTGGCGATAGTGAAGGAGGAGGTTCGTTGTATTGGTAATCTAAAGCTCAGAACAATTATTGACGACGATATTTTCAGTTAGAGCGTAGTTGGAAGAACTTTTATCTGTCACAACCAACGTCCTTGGCGGATTATAGATGGCATAGTGCGTTGACACCAGAGATATGGTCACCAGCAGAGAAACTAGAAGAGCTTCCTCGTAAGCTATACCATATCCCCTATCTACAATGAAAGTATATTAATCTTTTCCCAGTGATCAGTACTCAGGATGTACAGCGACACAAAGCGGAGCTATTTTCACGAACTTGGGTTGAGATGCTTGTGAACGGGAGGTTCAGTTCCCAGGTACGGTTTGAAGGTGGAGATATTCTGATATTCATTGACCTGAGAGCAGGATGCTATTGACCTGATGAATATGGTCCAAAATAGCCTGACAAACTCATCTGCGGTATATGACAATTATACACTTCGCTCTCTTATTATCCCCGAGGGTATGAATGCCATTTTCCGATACTCTTATCCGACTAATGTGCATTTGCCAGGTTCCAACTTTGTGATCCGCGAGACACTCACCGATCCGAAGGAACCCAACTCGAGTCTTCTCTATTATTGTCAAACCGTTCCGAATGTAGATGAAAGGCAACGAGCGACCATTGACCTCATAGTTCATATCTTGCGAGAGCCTTCTTTCAGTCAGCTTCGTACCAAGGAGCAACTCGGGTAATTATTCCGTTTCTGTGCCTCCGAATCCTTCCTGACATTACCTGGTTGTCAAGGTATATTGTTGCAACCTCCCGCTACGACACCCATGGAATGGTCGGCGTGGGAATCGAAATACAAAGCACAAGGGATCCTGTCTATCTTGAAGAACGAGTAGATAATTTCCTCCTCACTTTCGGGGAGACATTAGAAAGTTGGACTCCGAAGGAACTGGAAACACAAAAAGAAGGTCTCATCACAAAGAAGCTACAGAAATTCAAGAATATGAAAGAAGAAGCATCTCGATTTATGGGTCACATTCGGTCAGGATATTACGATTTTACTCGACGTATGGTTCTGTTCCCTTGTGTTCGTGGATTCCCATTAATGGTCGTTTATAGATGAAAGAGATGCATCTATCATTCGCAACCTGACACTGGGTGATCTCCTCAAAGCTTATGATGCTTTTATCTCGCCGAGGTCAACAAGTCGAAGCAAACTTTCTGTTCACGTGTACTCTTCGGGATTGACCCCAATGCCGCTCCCAGCCACTCTGAAGCTGGTCGACAAGGAGGTATCTTTCAAAGCATCGCTGAAGAGCACCCCCTCACCGTTGCCTGTTGATCCTCTCGTCTTCAACACGGAAAGGTCAAGTGGTGTTTCTAAATCAAAGTTATAGATATTGGACTGCTTCGTAAAAGTGCTTTTGGGTACCGATGCTTACAGTTCCCTTAATTTTACCCCCCAAGATAATGACATTCCACTTCACTGTAATAATACAAGCTTATTCAAACATTATTCTATGGACTACGGCAAAGAGATATAGAGTTTCCGCGGAAGATTGGACCGGCACTTTCAATTTGGACCAAGGACCCCTACGCGTACCATCTGTAGGCTCACATCCAATATTAATAAAGATATCTATATATAACATATATTAAACATTTTTATCAAGAGATAGTCCACTGCTGGAACAGTAGTTCCTCTTCAGGAGGCTAGTTGGATAATACTCCTAAGTGAGATTTCAATCCTTCTGCGCGCCCAGTCACCCTCCGGAAGATACCTCATCACAAAGTTGTGAGAAGTGAATCTAATATAGCCCGCTTCACACTTTATTATCTTCCCTGGCTTTATCGTCATGAATATTCCACACAGGTGAGGTCTTGCATCCAAGGCTCGGGGTGCTGCTCACCAGAACCTTGCATTTTTAAGATATCTTGTCGCAATAGTTCCAAGGATAATATTAAGATGAATTTCTATGATTACAACGGAGGGATATAACAAGGTCTTTGGAATATTATAAGCCCCTTAAGTGCGTGCTTTAGCGACAAACAACCCCACTAAAGTTGGTCCGTGTATGATGTGAAGAATCACCGCAGTCCAAGGTTGGGTTTCTTTTCCTCGCAGAGTTACACGCTACGGTGAAACCCTCAAAGCATCTACCACGCTCATCTCACCTCAGTCGCACCCACAATACCTCTGAAAATCCATCCACGTGACATTCTAAACCGTCCATCACGCCAGTCGCACCACACGTTCTGATTGGCTCCTTACCGCCTGGGATGACACGATCAATCAACTTGGAATTTGGCTGGCAGGTTTAAATACTTTTTACAGGGCGAGGGCAGAGGAAGGTGACACGTTCCGTCCTCCGTCCTGGTTGTCGTTGTTGCCCATCGACGCGCCATCGATCCGTCCTCAAGTTCAAAGCTCTTGTCTTCCTGGGACCTCACGAATCCTACGACCTACCTCCTCCTATCTATCCATCCTAAACGAAACGAAAAATGCGCATCGCACAATCCGCCCTTCTCCTCGCTTTCCTAGCCGCGTCCACATCCACCGCCCGAATTCAGCCCCTCAAACTCATTCGTAAGGATGACAACAACATTGTTGGTCTCTTCGGCGGTCTGCTAGGAGGTGGTCCCATCCAAAACCGTGATTCCTCCATCACATTCCCAAAACGCATCGAGTCGCTTAACTTGGGAGTGATCAATAACTTCGGTGGATTAGGCGGTGGGTTGAAGCGAGAAGGTGGAATTGGCGGAAGCGGGAAGGATAAGAGACAGGGGACGTTACCTTCTCCGGGGGATTTGCCGACCAGTTGTCAGAGTGTTTGTGCAGGGCCAATTACGACTGTTAATGTGAGTATTCTTTGGGATTCTTTTGGGGGTTTTTTTTGGTCTTCGTTGGGGATGGGTTTGGGAGATGGGTTTAGTTTGTGATGTGGGATGGGATGAGCGTCATGTGCCAGGATGTGTCGGAGAAGGGCTGGCGTCCGGACTCGCATACCTCTCAGCTGAAGCTGCATACAGACGAATTCAGTTCATTTACAGAGAGCTGCGATTTCCTTGGATTAACCCTTGTCCAAATTCCTCGTTTACCTCATTTCCTTTGCTTTGGCTCGCTTCGAACTTCGATGCTGTGATCTGTGGCGGGTTGGACGGGCTAGGCATGGTAGATTGATCATTTCTACATTGAAGCTGGATAAATTAATCGCCCAGTCAATGCGGAGACCCGGGGTGGTTTTCCATAATCAGCCCGTCTCATATCGCCTCCCATTTTATTCCATTTTCATTTCTTTGCATCCTCATCCTCATCCTATGCTCACATCCTTCCCTCCATCCACTTTGATAAACTCTCACACAGACCTGTGTCCCACCCCAACCTTCCTGCCTCTGCAGCGTCGAATTCCAAAAGGCACTCTTCGACTGTTATTTATGCGTCGGGAATAACGTATCTAGTACTCCGAATTTTGCAACGGTGCAGGCGAATATTGATGGTGAGCTCATCTCTCTTTCATATCATATGTAATTCATTTTGCGTTTTCTTCTAGGTATAACAACAGCATGCGACAACGCCGGCGTCCCCCTCCCGCTCCTCACCTTCCCCGGCCAAAACTCCGCACGTACACTAAGCACCACCTCCGTCTCAGGTACAAAAACCGGTACATTCAGTGTAACAGGCATCAGTCCCACCTCTTTCTCCATCGCTTCCTCCATCTCTTCTACTACCACCAGATCCTCTTCTAACAGCGTCTCCTCAAGCACATTGAGCGCCCCATCTTCCACTGCCCCTCTCATCACCCAATCCGTCCAAACCGTTCCTTCAGTGTTGCCTTCTCCGACGAGTGGAGGCGCCGGGGTGCAGACGCAGGGTGCAGGGAATGGCGCGGTGCGGATGAAGATGGGTATGAGTGTGGTGTGGACTGGGGTTGTGGGGGTTGTGGGGGGCTTGGTGTTGGGGGCGATGTTGTGATTCGGCTTGGTATCTATTGGCGAATTTAAGTGAGCACGTTTTGGGAAGGGTTGGTATTGGAATACAGTACGGACTGCGATGCTTTTGGAAGTGATATGTCGGGATGAGTTAGGGGACTCGGCTTGGATCTCGGACAAAGTCGGATGTTTATCTGATGGACAGACATGATAACTAAGTTTACATGTAATAATTACTCGATTTGGGAGAGGAGGTCATCCTCAACGGAGATCTTATTGGATAAAACAACTAAGGACCGTATGGGAAGATTTCCGGGCAAGAGGTGGTGTCTGTTCCAAAAGATGCCGTAAACGCAACGTAGAGGGTATGAATATTTTTCTTGATAGCGTCTCTCAGAGCACCTGTGGGGTTGGGATAGAGTGGTTTGATTTCATCGTTAATAATATTAACGTATAATTTGCAGACACTCGTGAAGTCTGCGGAGTGAGGATCCGGAGTGTAGCTGTCAAGTCGACCTTGATTTTTGCCCGGCTTAACGGGGTGAGCCGAAAAGACTGTCGGAGAGCCGATGGCCAGAATGGTACTGACATAATTTCCGTCTGCGCGGAAAAAGTTGTCAGGATATCGACTGTTCTGGAAGAAACTGCGAGCAGTCTTCATGTCAAGCTGTCCGTCAGCCTGACGTCCGTCGACGAACATGGCGATAGGGAGTGCGGATTCTGCATAGGCTGTAAAATAGCGGGGAGCAACGAATGAGAAATTTGGGTTGGTTGCAATTGAGTCCTTGATACGCCGGAACCTGAGTTCCGCAGCGACGTTGAAGTTGTAATTTCCATTACCAAAACAATTGCTAAAAGCAACCATCTATGAAGTAAATGAGAATGCGAATAAAATTATTGCGACAGATAAGCTTGCCTGATTAAAGAGAGTCTCGTTGAAACTATGGTTATCACCAAAGAAAGCGTCGGCTTGAGAGTATAATATCAGAACCATAAACTATAGTTGAAGGTAGGACTCACCTCGAGTCAAACTGGTGTCGCCCTCAAAAACATTGTGGGTGTTGAAACCGGCAACGGTAGCAGGTGGAGGAGGATCGGGTCCGGTCAAAGGGGACTTGGCTCCAATGCTAACCAAGTTGGTGATATGATTACCAGTGCTACAGAAAGCAATATATGTGATGAAAGTTGCAAGAGCATTGGGAAAGTTGAACCCTATGAGATGTAAGCACCCTCACAACTGTCGACCCAGTGAAGGCTGACCTTCCTGAGCGGCAGTGATAATCTGGGCAGGGGTCGCAATTCCGTTACGGGGAAGGTACTTTGGAAGAAAATATGAGAACTATACGGTGGTTTGGAAACTGCAGTGGCGTTACCCCATGAGACGCCAGGGTATTGAGACCAGGGCAAGGTCCCCGAATATCTCCGGCTTGGAGAGGCTGCCATGGATGAGCGGCGTCATTCACCAACCTGGCTGAGATATCCTTTAGCGGGGCAGGAGGAGGTTGTGCCCCGACATGACGAAGATTTGGCAAAACATCTTCCAAGTCCCTCTCGCTGAGTCCAGCAAGGGAGCCGTATTCAGGGAATGCCAGAGTGCCTGTGATGACAAGGAGTCCCATGAAAAGCCTTTGGAAGTTCATCTTGAAAGTATTGAGTGGGAAGAGGAAGCTCGTTGAATTCTGAGCCGGAAGTCATCGTCTATAAAGCCTGTTGGTAACTAGGAGCTCTCCACGGAGATCATTACCACTGTATCAGCAAGCGTATGGCTGACCCGTAATAACTGACCCATCTCCCCGCACTTTCTAGCTCTTCTTTTCACTTCTTTGTCTTTTTACATTACTCATGTATTCTTAATTCGAGTATATAGGTGCCCTACGTACGCTACAAAGGCCGTTCTATAGTTACGAATATACTCAGTACCCTCTAATTTAATCTTATAGTCCTTGGCGCAACAAAGCCTAACCATCGCCATACCCTATTCGACAGATTTCAAAGCAAATAACATTTGAAATAGGTTCGTTGGAACCTTCTATAAAACCTTGATGGTATCATCATACGTGTAGAAAAACTGCAAAACACCATGTTATTGGGAGTTAGTCATCGGAAACCAATGCAGGGCGATTTTGCGTACCATCTTTTCCCAAGAAATGGAGGGATTAGATTCCGATAGCTATGAGTGGTGCTTAGTATATATCAGCGTGGAAGAGATTGGAACCCAATGGGTATCCGATTTGCCGAAGAGCACCCCCACCACTAATATATATTGAAATCTGATACACTCTAACGTAAGAAACACTCAGATTTAGCGCGGCAAGGCACACTTCAAATTGTTGTACAGGGAGATCTGTACGCAATTCTTGGCTTACTGAATCTTGCGAATCAAACAATCATGTAGTGGAGAAGTGCTTTCCTGGATCGATTAGTGAGCTCATCGGGTTATTACGGTGGATTTTTGCTTTCAAGGTAATCAATACATGACAATGAATGCTTTTATTAAGTTTAACAGTGCAAGTCAAATCAAATACCTCAGTAACATCGCCCTTCAGACACCAAAAAGAAACTCAGGCGGGCGATCAGAAAAACACAATAAAATGAGGCCTGGGTGGCGAACATGGCATAGTAGAAGATGAAGGATGGATGTAAGTGGAAATGGAAGAGGAAGAGGTCGTAGTGATTCGTGAAGGAGACTCCGAAACGGTAGGAAGAGGAGCTTAAGCCGGTTGTTGCGTCGCACGAACGGATGAAGTCAAGCAATGAGTGTATATCACGGTTAGAGACGAATCAACGATTCGGGCGGGGGAGAGAGGAAAGTGAATGCGAAGAGAAAGAAACGGACTGGCGGAGTTGCCAAATTGGGAGATGGACCCCCTGGGAACCATTTGTATCCTTTATACTATCAGTCTTATCACCACCAACTCTTGCATCTCAGAAAATAAGATTTGGTATCCAACCATTTCCTCCACATTTCTGACTATTCTTTCTTTTGGCAGATTGAATCGGATCCGGGGTAACAGCAGCGCCGAAATCGGTCAACGCTGGTGGTATGGGGATACGGTTCTTCTCTGGGACCCTTCAAAGCTCCAAACGAGCATGTATCCGTATGCCATTATAAGGCAGCACCGTTACAACACTTTCTTCTACCCACAGACACTCATTCCTAAAATCACCACAGCGACCATGTACCTTCCGAAAGACGAATATGAGAATGTACACTGGGAAATGGTATCACGTACGTATTATCATAGTGAGGTATTCATGGTCTTCATGCAAATAATTAGTTCACAATGTCCTCAAAATGGCATGTGACAATATATTGAAACACCTCGAAAGCCCTCCTATGGATGATCTCCCCAACTTCCTAGGATATTGCCAAACCTGGGTCAGCCTTCTCGAACTCCATCATACATCAGAGGTACGGTCTCCCAATATTGTGCAAGTTCAGTGTCGTCTGAATGTGCTGCCTCTTTCTCTCAGGATGCAGTCGTGTTTCCATTTTTCAAGTCGCATGGAAATTTAGATTTCTCTGATCAGAGTGAACAGCACCAGGAGATCCATCATTACCTAGATGGATTAGAAAAACTATTGACGGAAGCCAAAGCGGATAGCTCGAAGTTTGATGCGAACACAATAAAAGAGGTACTTCTCCGTACTAAGACGATCCTAGTAAGTGATGCCCAAGCATCACTGTCAATGCTCACAAAAATGCAGGTCCCGCACCTCGATAATGAAGTCGCAAAAATAACACCGGAAAATTTAAAAGCCGCAGGTTACAAGGAAGAGGATCTTGAGCGGATGATGAAAGATGCCATTAAGCATGGAATGGCGGTTTTGAAACCATTCCAGGATCTTCCTTTTATTCGAGCGTGAGATCCTCAGACTTCGCCGGTGTCCGCTATGGAATGATACTAATGGATAGCCACACAGTCATACAAGCCCAGAGATGAAGCCGGTGTGGCCACCGTTGCCGTGGGTAATGAAGAACGTTTTGATTCCCTACATTTTCTCAAGGCGTCATTCGGGGTAAGTACAGTTCTTGAACCAACCCAAAGTTAAGGTACTCATATGCGTTCGCAAGCTACTGGAAATACGCGCCGTATTCGGTTTCATAAGTTTCTTTCTATTAGGTGTTGTGGAAGGCCCTTGGAGGAGAGCTGTATATTTTACAGTATTTGAAATAATAGTTGGCAAAATTACAACTAAACGTAATTAATACTTGAAGTAACTACATGCATTCTTCCGTTGGGTGTGCTTTAACTATAACCACCAGAGGATTGCTTCAACTAGAGCTGTCTTCCAAATTTGCTTCATCGTCATTAGAACATGACCAATATGACGACTAAGAGGTGATCCTTGTTTTCGACTACACTGTTCGTGAGAAGTGAGTATCGGACGGATCATATAATAGTATGCTTACAATATTATAGCTTTAGACACTCTCAACCTTGGCGATAATTTAAAATCTTTCAAACTTAGTATTTCGTTGAAATAATTGAATTGTACACGATATGCCGCAAAGCCAGAGTCCAGGTACGACTGCAAACAGACGAAGAGGCCAGATTTACCTTTCATGTCTGACAGAGCGGTCCTTTCTGGACAAAATTAAATACAAATGTAAAATAAGAAAAGTCAAAGTCAACAAAACCATCAATACCGGCGCGATACCGCAGTGATACCAGGGTGATACCGCGTGATACCGCGTGATCCCTCGAAATACCACGGTAAACCGAAAAATACCACGGGATACCGAAAAATACCACAGGATACCGAAGTATTATGTGGCAATGCTTCGGTATTGTGTGGTTT
>Ga0157379_10002793_pt1 | contig 14712 bp, 13 predicted proteins | sample S25metaG_FD_121802 | JGI IMG/M metagenome (GOLD analysis project Ga0157379, IMG submission 121802) | Switchgrass rhizosphere microbial communities from Kellogg Biological Station, Michigan, USA - S2-5 metaG | ecosystem: Host-associated > Plants > Roots > Rhizosphere > Soil | place: USA... | reverse complement strand
CCAAAATATCTAACAAAACCCTATGAAAACATATAATTCATTATTGTTTTTGCCTGGTGAAAATTCTAAATAAAAGTGGCTGACTTGTAAGATTTTACTAAAGTTTTTCCCTGCTGAAAACCTTTTTATACCTCCAGTGTCTGACTCTTTGGTCACTGAAGCTAATGTTGAAGTATGTAGCCTCACCATCCCTGTATATTTTGTTGTGCTTTGTCAGCACTTATCCTGCTTACATAAGTGTGCAGATTATCGCCCTGGTGTTGAATGCAGAAAAATGACCACACCATGGTTTGAACATGGGACCTTCTCCATAGTGAAGAAATGCTCTAACCACTGAGCTATATGGCCTGATACAAACAGGAGTTGGATATTGGTTATTTATCCAAGGATGGATTTATTCATCACTGCTAAGTGTTATACTGTGTGCCTCTATAACTGCAGTATTATTGATGACTCAGGAATCCTTTCCATATTAGTATGTGCTGACACATCACACATCTAACACCTGGAGTGTGTGGGAAAGTACTCTTTGACAGTACTTTCACCATTACATCTCCAGGTGTCCTGCAGCCTCCTGCAGCTGTCTGAGTGCTCATTATCACAATCAACAGCTAATTGTGAGACACACCTCAAGATAGCTCTCCCATACTTGTGGCAGAGCAGTGACAAGTTGTTTAGCACTATCCCAACCAAAGCCAGACTGCTTTCTCAACCCCTTCACTATTTTGTAGTCATCTTTTAACTGTAATAATAATGAGAATAAAAAAAGAAAGGATATCCTGAGAACTCTCCTTGCAAAATGGGATATACACTGCTTTGCATTCTTTGGAGGTGACTTTGTTGCTGGATGATTCTTCTCAAGGGCTATAGCAAGGGCTGTCCAGACTGTGAGCTTCTAGCCTGATTTGGCCTGATTGCTCAACTTTTTTCTGCTCCTGTAGGGCTAGTACATTTTATAGCATAGATTTATTATGTTCAACATTGTAGAGCTAATCTGAAACTATAAAGTGGTTTTGTCACCCCAGCCATAAAAAAAACTGTGGGGCAAGTTAAAATATGTACCATTTCAAAATAAATTCTTACAGCCCCAGGATAAACTTTTTTTTTCACTGGGCTCCCATTCCCAAAAAATATGTACAGCAACATCTATCATCCTAGCAAGCCTTTCATGTACTTTTAGCCACCACTGTATTACAGCCAATATAGTTTATTTATGTTCATATAAATTATTTGTAATTTTTAGGTCATAAACCCATTTATTAGTGGTGTTATTGACTCCAATCTCGATTAATAGAATGCCAGTTCTTAAAGGTGGTGACTTTTCGAGCACTGAGTAAGCAGTCCATCCTGCTTCGACGATTTCGCTTAAAGCGAAGTGCCCGTTCGGGGTAGGGATTTAAGGTCGCCCACTGTTAGGGTTTTGTTATTTTCCGGAAGATCCTGTCTGAATGACAAGCATCATTTTAGATAGGTAATTTTTTCCTAGTTCTCTTCCCCACATACTCGTTGAAGCCGAGCCATAGTCAATTGAAGCATCTCACAAGTATCAGAGAACGGCTGCACCCAAACATACACATTGTTTATCTTACTGCTACCCGTGAAATTCATTCCCAATTCTTTCTTTCAGTAAATGGGGGTAACCATACTTGAATATGACAGATCAACCATCCTTCCCCGCAGTGTATTTTCTGCAACGACCTGTATCGTAGTAATATGCAAAATATAATATAACAGAGGTGGCATCTATGAAATTACAATGAACTAAGGTGTATCTAGGTTTTTGTCTTGCTCGTCGTCTTGCTGATCAACTTGGCCTTCTCAATCTCCTTCATACCTGAGCATTACGGATTGATTAGCCGACATCCTTATTCTCTAAAAGAATAAAACTTACTTCGCTTAGCCAAGTTAGATTTATAATCCACGATAGAAATATCCTCCTTGGTAAGATTCCGAATAGTCCCGTTGCGAACCTCCCAAAGCTCTTCTGCAACCTGGGAAATCAAGCCTACAGAAAAAGTTAGCCAGATTAACATATAATTTACGCGTATGAGACATACGAAAATCGTGAGAAACGATAACGACGCCTCCCTCGAATTCCTTGATGGCTAATGCAAGAGCATCGATTGAACCCATATCCAAGTGATTGGTCGGTTCATCTGCAATAAATGATAAGCAATGGATATAGAATAAAACAAGACAAAAACGAACCAAGTAGGAGAATGTGGGGATGTTCCATAGCCAACTGTGAAAAAACCACGCTAAAAAGATCATTTAGAGACAATTATCGATAGAAGAAAAATATTCACCGATTACGCAGACCATCAGAGAGTTGTTTGATAGGGCTAGTCTGATGCGATCCCGACAAACCGAATCTACCCAGTTGAGCACGCCAAAACTGCGAATGCCACGTCAATAGAGAGCGAGATGGGGAATGTAAATGTCATTTACCATGACGTCTTTGTCCGGGTGCTTCTCGTAATATTTACTCTGGAAGTACTCGATGGGGCTCTTGTCGTACGGTAATTGGTCGGCGGAATGCTGACTATACTTGGCAAGCTTCAAGGAAGCATGTTTCGAAATAGTTCCTTCGCAGGGTTGCAAATCGCCAGTGATAAGATTCAGTAGCGTAGACTTGCCAGTACCGTTGTTGCCCAGAATTGCGACGCGGGAGTCCATGCTTTGGGAGGATTAAACCCAGGGCTATTCTATTCATGGAAAATAGGGACTCACTCAATACCGAAAGAAAGATGTTGGTAAAGGTAATGCTCCTTCTTCCCTGAATAGGAGAACGCAACGTCGTTGAAAGCAATGATGGGTGGCGGCAGTTTCCGGACATCTTCGAAATGGAACCGTAGTGGTCGGGGAACTTCAACCTTCTCCACCAAGCCAGCTGCCTCCATCTTGTCGATGATCTGGGGAAGATATAAGATCGTTTCCACCCGGAACTATTGAAGAGAACGAACTTTCTGTTTGGATTTAGCTTGCCTCACAAGATTGGCATAGGTACCAGCGCTCGCAATGAACCTGGCAATCCGTCAGTTTATACAACCCGTTTTGGAAGAAATTCCCCTACTTTTTAATGTGAGCAATTTCTTCTTGTTGTTTATTATATGCCTTCATCTGGTTAACCTCATTCTCCCCCTTGGTTCTAACGTAAGTGGTATAATTTCCGGTATAATAGACCATCTGGATGGCTTTCAATAAGGGTGAGATCAGGACAACTGACAGGTCTCCGTACCTTTTTCTTGGGAGTAAGCTCCATGATATTTGTACAAACACTATCCATGAAATCTTGGGAGTGGGAGGTAATCTGAATGCGAGTTATTGGCTGCAGATCATTACAAATGAAATGAATTACTTACAACTAGAATGTGATTATATGTTGAAAGATATGCCTCAAGCCACACCACGGCACCGAGATCCAAATGATTCGCTACAAAGAGTTAAAACCAGATGGCTATCTGTAAAATGAACTACGCACTCGGTTCATCTAGAAGTACACGTCACTTTTGATCCACTTAGAATGAGGAAATTCTTACCAAGAAGCAAAAGATGGGGCTTGACGAACAGTGCGCGAGCTAATGCCACACGCATACGCCATCCACCACTCATATCCTTCGTAGGCCTCTTCATCATCTCGGGACTAAAGCCAAGACCGTGCAAAATGCTGCCTGCTTTGGCCTCGAAAGTGTTCGGATCCATCTCATCGAGTTCCTCGTATGCAGCATCAAGCGCCTGCTGAGCATCAGGATCGTTGGCTTCCAGGGAAAGCTCCTCGATACGTCGTTCCAATTTTGCGACCTTCTCGAGTGCCGATTTGATAATATAATCAACAGCATTGGAATCTGAAGGATCAGCCTCGCCTCTCACGAGATAAATCTGGACAACAATAAGCTGAAACAGCAGAGAATGAAGAAAACATCAACGCACATCGACATGCTCAGGAGTAGGAATATCACGCTCCGCCAAAGATTGAAGGAAGGTCGACTAAAAAGGAGTTTAAGGAGAGCTTATCATTCCAATATTCAAAACATTTACCTTTCCTGAGCCATTCTCACCCAGGAGACCGTATCTGTCAACAAGAGTATGTGAGCCAAGGAGCATGTTGTGACAAATCGACTGCCTACGCACCGTTGACCATAATTCAGTGAAATTTCGGCATTCTCGAAGAGGAGACGACCGTGGAAGGAGAGAGTATAGGCATCGATCTTCACATCTCGACCTCGGGGATCCGAAACGAGTACACCAGCGGCACTCCTGGAAAAAAGTTTCTTAAGAAAAAGTACAGAGAATGAGATAAAGAGACCCACCGATCTGTTGCGATCTGAAGCTTTGCCATGGATGGAACATCATCGGTGCTTCCAGCAGCGGAGACGCTAGTTAAAGGAGTGTTTACGCCACTGAGGGTTGCGGTCGGGGTTGAGGACGATGTAACAGTGCTACCGCCTTTGGATGCGGTTTTTGCGGCCTTTTCAGCCAAACGCTTTTGCTTGGAGGCGGAAGGGGCCATGGTAGATGGTGGAGGGAGTAAAAAGTTGGAGCTGTCGAAAAAGTCACAGGCGCCTATTGAGGCACTTGGGACCCACAGGAACCAACGAACCATGACGTGGATGCCAACTCACAAACTGCTGCGACTCTAGTCTCCAGCTCGACGCCTCACAACGGCTCGTCGATATCATGCACACGACACTCCTTGTTGTGCTCGCCGTTGTGGTCGTCGGGCTTATCCTTGTGCGTGTTATTCTCTCTTTCTCTTGATCCGCCATGATGAGTTCCCGTTCATCCTTGTTCTTTGAGCTGTAGGCAACTGACATCTGTCAGTTCCGCGCTACTAGCTATGCAGAAATCTTGCGGGCGAGGTCTTTCCTCGTTTCTGAATCCATATCCATCGTTTTTATTGTGCGCAAGACTGATTGCCCTTCCGCTTTCCTAGGTCTATCTTACTCTCGTTCTTGTATCCCCGAGTCTCCTGGTACCAAGTCCCACTGAGAAGAAGTATCTCTGTGCAGAATCTCCTACCAAACCACAACGACTTCCCTCCCTTTTTGACTCGCCGTCAGTCGACCTCTCCGTCATTGTTCCGGCATACAATGAGACGGAACGTCTCACTCCTATGTTAGAAGCAGCTCTTGACCATCTTGCCACCATCAAATCACGCTCATACGAGATAATTATCGTCGATGATGGATCCAAGGACGCTACTGTGACTCTGGCTATATCTCTAGCCCAAAAGCATTCAACATCGGATATCCGCGTTGTGAAGATGGATCACAACGTCGGTAAAGGAGGTGCTGTAAGGCATGGCTTTTTACACGCACGAGGGAAAAGGCTGCTCATGGTAGATGCGGATGGTGCAAGTCAATTTGAGGATGTGGAATTGCTTTGGAGAGCAATGGATGGGATAGAGAAGGAAGGCAGAGCAGTCGTGGTTGGAAGTCGAGCCCATATGGTAAATACTGAGGCTGTCGTGAAGGCGAGTATCGTTATGTTACCTTTTTTCACTATCATAAATACTGGATGGATATAGCGCTCTGCGATTCGCAATCTTCTCATGCACGGTTTCCATTTTGTGCTTCGGACTTTGGGGGTTGGCCATATCCGCGACACTCAGTGTGGATTTAAGGTGAGGCATTTATTGGTATCTGTTTGATGTCCTGCTGATGTTTTATAGCTTTTTTCACGAAAAGCTTCCCAGGAACTCTTCCCTACCCTTCATTTGAAAAATTGGGTGTTTGACGTGGAATTACTGATAAAGGCCCAACTACTCGATATCCCCGTCACCGAAGTACCTATTGCATGGCATGAAGTCCCAGGAAGTAAACTATCTATCGTTTCTGACTCTCTTGGGATGTTTAAAGACTTGGTCATTCTTCGGGCGAACTATGCCCTTGGTAGGTGGCAAGTGAGTCGGAATAGGACAAAAAGGGATTAGGCCCTGTCACACGATACCTGATAACGAATAATTTATGTAGACTATATAGGGGGCTTTGAGGGGGCTAATTTCGATGCAATAGGAAACTTTTCGTCTGAATGTCATTTCGTTCCAGGTAAGTATATATACATAAAGTAAAATTACTGGAAGTTCGTACCCAGATGTCTGTTCGTATTAACAGGGAACAAGCGTATACTGGATGTGAATCAACGGTAGGAATGATATTGAACATAGTCATTCTTTAAAGAAACGTACATAACCGCATCACAACGTCGCCTTCCTTCCCGGCTCTTCTCCAAACACTTCAGCGAACGCTCCCCCAATATCCGGCAAAATATCTTCAGTCACTAACCCTCTTCCATAACGAGCAAATGCCCTACGAGATGCTGTCCTAGTGACCATCGATCCACCCACCGCCGCCAGCAAGGGAATCATGCTCGAAGGGACAGCTTGTCCGTTCTCAGTACTATTTTATGTCAGCCCTAGCGTCCGCTTCGATGCAAGTGGAACCCACTTGAAAGCGCCCTCTTCATAATTTTTACCCCAAGCGAGCATAGTTCCTATGACACCAGATAAAATGTCACCCTGTCCTCCGCAGCGCTTGAGGCCTCCCTCGACGTCAACTTCAACAGTCTTCTGTTCCTCGCCTTTAAGTGGTTTCTCCGAGTGAGAGAATGAGATGATATCTTTCGCTCCCTTCTGGAGGACAGTAACGCCCCCTAAAGCGAGCGAGATCTTTGAGGCTAACGAGGCGGGAGGGGCGTTGGCGGGAATTCCCTGGAAGATTTATACCGAGTGACGAAGAAATAGCGTAAAAAAGATCCACGACATACCAAAGTGTCAGAGAGACGCTTGAACTCCACAATGTTAGGAGTAAGGATGGCCTTACTATAACCCTTCACAATCTTTGGGTCGTTCTGCACCATCCAAAGGGCATCAGCATCCAGAACCACATACTTATCTTGTTCTCTGGCGATATTCAGTGCGAGTTTAGCATATTTTTGCATGTAATCTTCTCGGCCGAGACCGGGTCCGATGACGAGAACATTTAGACGTTCGAGTAACCCACTTAATTCCCTCCTTAAAGATTCGGGTTCTCTGAAGTGCGATAATTAGCCTCAATGGAAGGCGACTCAGACGAGTTGTTACATTTCCTCTCGTAGTACGGGGTGAACGATCAGATCTGGAGAGTAAGCCTTGATTGAATTGGACGCAGTGGGTGAACAGATAACATGGGAAAGATCCGCTCCCTTCAGGAAATGTGAGTGATACGGCCGATCTCACCAGATCGGACCAACTCACCATACGCAAGGCCGAAATCGCAGCAAAGAAAGGGGCACCAGAATAGCTAGATAGGAATTGAGGATAAGCTCGATTGTCTTCGCCAATATTCTTACTCTTGTGCTCCTCCGACTACGCCAACACGACCTTGAAGAAGTTATACGAACTCGTTCTCACACGAGAAAGGACAACATACCAGATTGTCCCTTGTGTAACCTACCCGTTAAAGGTGGTATAAGTTGCTTCACTTGAGCGATTATCTCCCTTGGAACTGGCATAACAGAATGAGAAGTCGATGGTAGATGAAACGCGTGTTATATCTCGGAGAGCTTCCGGAGTTAACGTCATCATTGCATAAGGTCCCACGACGCGTACATATCCGCCCACAAATTTGATGTGTGGCTTCTTGGAAGCAAATTACATTAGAAATGTACACTACTACAGAGATACATCATAGAGGCTACATAATGAACCTGAAGAAATCTAAGTGGAAACTCTAGATCTAAACCCTAGTTATATACAGCAACGTAGTTAATCTTCCATTTGGCATCCTTGAAATTGTTGGGGTCAGCAACGTGTTCTGCGCATGTAGCCGGGCAGCCACTGCTGGGATACAGTGCGCCCGCAAAGTCACTAAATGACCGTGAGTGGAATAAACGAGCTAGAAAAGAAGGATAGACATACCCACAGAGTGTAGTATTGATGACGATGACATGTTCGGAGAAAAACTCGTCGACGGGACAAGTGGTGGTGCTCCAGAAGGCGTCCGGGACAGGCCAAGTTGAGGGATTGGGAGTGCCGGCATCCAGGTCCCCAGGGACCTCGGAGCGAGGGAAGTTCCAGACACGGATTCCAACCTGATCCCAAAGCATGGCGAAAACTGCGCCACCTTGGCTCTCAATGCCAGCGCCGAAGCTCTTCTCCCTCGTAGAAGCGACGCCACATCCGGAGTTTGAGTTGGCGAACGCATTGCAGGTTGTGCTGAGAACCTTTCCGGTGAAGGCCTGCTTCCTTCCGCGAGAGGGAGCTGCGCCGGCATCGAGGAGGCAGCCATCTCGAGTGTGGAGTGTCATCTGGTTGCGAGAATCATTGTTGACGCCCTCGACGATATCGATTTCTCCATTGGTGGGCCAATTTTCGGGAGTAACGGTCCAGAAAGCAGGCCACGTAGCGCAACCGGTACTATGAATATCGTTAGCTGAAGGGGAGAAGCTTGGAAGCAAGAGCACTGACGGCATGGCGTTGGCGTCCATGATGAATAGACCACCAGTGTATTTCTTCCTGGTGCTGATACGAACTCTGAAAATGGTATAAGTGGTGGTTTCAGTATTAGTGAATGATGCGTACGACTTGCGATTTCCCCCAATAGGGACATTATTCTTGTCATCAACGGCCATAACCACCACGGTGTCATTCCCAACAGATGCAAGTCCTGATGAAATAGCTTCTTCTCTGCTTACATAGTCGACATTGCCATGGGTAGGGTCTGGAGCGGTGAAGAAGTCCCATTCACTAGTAACTCGTTCAACGTCTGTGTTGCAATTCATCATAATGAGACTTACTCGAAGAAGTTCTTTCCAGCATACTTGTCCACCAGAGTGAAAGGTACTTTCTTCTGTGCAGGTGCACTTTGAGTCGTCAAATTACGAGCCAAGTTATGATGTCTGTTAAAGTGGTGCTTCCGAGAGCGCAAGTGGGTCGACTGTGATTGGCCTGCCAATACTACAGTAGAAGTGAAAGTCAAGAAGAGGAGAAGAGAAGAAAATTGGAACATAATGAGAGTGAGAGATGGGGAGGGAGATGAACAAACCGCCGACGGTTGAAGGTTAAATAGACCTTGTCACGAAAGCACGGATAGTGGACAATATGCCGTGGAAAGACAATACAATATAATACGGCCCACTTATAAAAGCTGCGGCCCACTTGAGGGCCACACTAATTTCAATGGGGAGCGAAGCCGTGTAGGAATTAAGGCCACAAGACAAGGCAGACGGGTGGACCGTATCCGTCGTCCGATTGATCAATCGATGTCAGCGAAAAAGCCGGTGCATGGTGGGTGGAATTACTGTTGTCAGTAAAGTTGGGACAATTAGAGTAGGAACTTCTCGCTGAAGTGGAACTTTGGTGGGCTTGAGTTTCCATTGTGTGTCCTGAATGGTTCATTGTTCATTGTTCACAGTTTTGCTTCCGTCGCTTCTGTTTGTAGGCGCCGATAGACATTGCAGGGATTTTGAACATCAATCCCTTTACAAGGGAGATCAGTCGTGAGCACACCCTGGATTAACCCGTCTAAAGGGTCAATCCTCTCCGGAATCAAAGTATTCGATCGATATCAAGACCCACTTGACGGTCAGCTCTTCAACAGCCCTTATGCTCTTCACCAGCTCCCTAGCCACTTCAAGTCGGGATTTCCAACTTCATACTTGAAGTTAAATGTCGGTTTCTAATAACAAGAAAAGAGGGAGAGAAAGGGTCTCAGATGAATAGATACCGGAATTTGGACAAATTCGAGGTAAAGGGGAGATTTTGAAACTCCGCCCAAATACTACTTTCCGCCAATTAGAACCTCGCTCTCCTTCAATACTATATTTCTCAATGCTTTCATTCTCTTTTGTATCATTAAGTTGCTTTCTATTATGTTACCTTACCAGCTTTGTATCAGCTGCCTGGCTTTGCCCATGGACTCGCTCTATCAGTGCTGCTAAAGAGTCTAAATCTTTCCCCAACGATATTGAGGTCTTTACTTCAGACGAGCTGGCGACTGTTCTTCCTAATATCTGTTTGTGCCATGCTGTGGTACTTCACTTTTGGATGATTTCACTTAGATCGCTTTTCAACAGATACCCTCGAAACGATCTCGAAACGACCTGACTGCTTTCAGAGAGCGATTTCCGCAATACGAACTCAATGTGGGGAGAGTGAACTAACAGAGACAAGCAGGGTTCAAGGTACAAATGTTGCATAAAGTTATCTGTGTTTTCCAACATTTCCCACCCCTACAGCTGCAATTTCGATGACCCTTTGTGAACTGGCAACCGCAAAGTTCAATCCCCCTCCTCTCGAATGCGCCCCCTTTTTATGGCCCAATATTGAACGCGATATCATCGATGATGATACAAGAACTACTTGTGTCGGGCATGTCATTTTGTTAGAAATAAGCTATGGGTTTCTGACTATGTCTGTAGGGCTCTATCGCGCAGCACACAGTATTGGTCAAGTTACTCCGGTTATCTTCGTGAAGTTCGTAAGTATCCTGTATACTACAACTTTGCTCTTCTGTTCACATATTGAACATTGACCACACAAACCTAGCTCAGCTGTGCTTTGCCTATCGACGATGGCATGATATAGGTCTTTGGAAGCATCCAATGAAGCCTACAGATGAATTTTGCTAACGACGGACTCTGTCTTCTCAGATACCGCCAAATCTATCTACAGGAACGCTACCCTTGAAAGTATCTCCTTCTTTGACATAATAAAACGCCGTGAGGCTGGAATGACTCGGGTTTTAGGCGAATTGCTCACCACATCTTCTGTGCGGAATAACTCCGTGCTACTTCTAACAACTAACCCCTTGCTATCCGTTACCAGGAATTTCGCAATATCGTTGATCTGCAACGTCAAGAAGCCGTGGCCACAAGGGAACAACTCGAGGCAGCTTCCGGATCACTGCATTACTTGATAAACCAGGTATTGTATTCCTTGCGCATGTACTAATTATCCTGGGCTTACCCCTACCATGAACAGTTGGGGAGACATCTATCCGTCGAACTAAGCAAAATCGAACTAGACCACGGCGACCGTCTTTCTCTTCATTTGACCGAGGTTTGTTTCATTTTATTCTCTACATTCACGGGAAGATGACATATTATCTCAGGTAAGCCTAGTATTGGTATGTGGAAAGCCATCTAATCTTTCTCCAGCATAGGTTTTCGTTACTCGCCTTGACAACTGATGTAGAGAAATCCTTGGACTCAACTCTCCAAAGGATCGATGATACCATGCGTTACCATCTTGCGACTTTTTCCATGACCCTAGTAAGCAAATTTCCGAATTTAATTTCCTCGATTGGAGGGAATTAACCCCCTCTCCATTTTTACAGACTGCCATAGAAGATCGCTGGAACCTATTTGGCCAGAATATCTCAAATATCGCTGAGGTATACCGCTGTTGTTTTTGCGTCCGCTTGGAAGCACTTAACCCATCTCGTCAGACCACCCTCGCTATCTCCGATGCTATGAACCATACGACCGACCAATTGATGCTTAATCTACACCAAGGCTTTCATTTGCAGGCAATCCTTTCGAAATTCTTTCCTTAGAAAACCCATCAACGTATTTCTCTAGAGCTTGCAAAACGAATCTATTAGACGGCTGGAAGATACAACGACCGGTATAAATGCCTTGGCATCCTTTGCTCACAACGAGCTGGAGAAGCTTAATAATACCGCGCTTTTACTTCAATACCAACTATCAACAACATTCTATTTCCCGGAATTCTGGCTCAAGTCGATCTTTGAACTGCTTTGGAAAGGTAGCTGTTTCTACTCCCTCGTCATTATCTCCTAACATCCGTTAGTCAATCCTACTTTCCTGAGCTGGCTGTGGCACCTCTCAGTTACGCGCGTTCTCTCAAGAGTCGTTGCTGTCTTCTGGATCTCCTTTAAATTTTTAGGATCCTTGGCTATCGTCCGTCTCTTCAATCACTTTTTCTCTGGTATTAAATTTCATAGCAATCATCAGGGTCGGTTAATATTTCGTGGAGCTTCGTTTGGAACACAAGCCCGTTATTTCCCGTCGCAGTAAGTTCCCAAAATGCTTTCCGGGCTGTAGCTGAAATATCTGTCAAATAGAGCCGTGAAACCTCTGCTTCTTTCAAAAATATCACAACGTCAGCAGAGCGATTCCCAACACATTCGGAGGCGTTTATCGAAAATACCAGCCCGTCTCGTACATCCTTCGCAAAGCTTCTGAAAGGAGCGGTTTCGGCACGAATTGCAAGACGAAGATAGAAAGAGCAAAAGCGGAATAAAGGAATTTCGTTTCAGTCAGGAATCGTATCTTAGAAGCATAATTTTATCAAACCAAATAGATCGATTGATAAGTGCTTATGGACAACAACGTCGGGCTCGATTTCAAAAATAAAATTCCTCTCCCTTCCAAAGGCAATATAGCAAACTAAATAGTGCCAGCTTCAACGAAATTATTTGACTGTCAAAAATAATTATTTTCCTATGACCATTCTTGGTCACTAATGATGTCTTCCTTCCAGAGTTATAGTAATGGTCCAATTTCCCATTATTCTGAAATGTAACCTCCCTCTTTTTCTGCAAAACTCCTTACAGCTCTTTCAGTTACGTAAGGCGGATTGCACGATCACGTGATTTTTGTCAGTGTTGAAGATATGCCATATTTTCGCAATATCTCCCCAAATACTTGGAATTAAGCTACAATACTTTGAACCTGGTATTATGTATATAATCCTAATTGGTTTTGCATACTATATTCCTCTGAAACCCCTTATATAAATTTCACTGCCAGATGAAGAAATGAACTGTACCAAGCCTAAATCTTTTTGTATGGACACAAAATTGCACCTGAGAAAACTAATAGGAGCCTTTTATGTATTTCTTAGCAGCTGGTCTCCGGAAAGCCCGGCAACCTGCTAGAGGTGATCTCCCCGCTGCACGCCAAGTGACCAGAGAGCTCAGCAGGCAATCGAGAGCTTCTTAGATAGAATTTTGCTTATAATCTTGTTTAATATATTTCAAACCACTTAATATCCTGGCATGAAGTTCTAATTTGAAGCATAGACTGCGGGAGAGCTCATATATGCCCAATAAACTGATTCTTAATCAGTGTGTTTGACACCAAAAGTGTAGGTGCATTTCACTGGATTTATATATACAGCTGACTTGCTCATAATGCATAACACCGGGAAGGACCCCATTTTGATGCATTATGAGAAATATGCATTACGAACATATGTGACAGGTGCCTACCTGCACCCAGCTTTCTAATGTCATCTGCTTAAGACTCTTCACTGTTTCCCTCCTCAAATGGATGCAAAACTGGTGCAGTTCCCTGGTAAGTGTCAGAGATGTGTCTGCAGATCCATAATGAAGGCTTAAACATTCCAAATCTTTGCACATCTTCATCACTTTGCTGATTGTGGCTCCCTTCTCCTCCAGCTCGTCCTCCTCACTTTCACTTGAATCTACCTCTATAATCTCTCCTCTTTCCCTTTCCAATTCCTTCTGGACTTGCGCAATAATTTCTGCATCACCTCCTTCGAACCTATAAGGCGAATCACTGACTTCTCTCTCCTCCACTGGGTTCAACATCTCCTCCAAGGTAAGTGGTGTTCTGAAAATCCTTTTGCACTTTTTGAGTTGATCCACTGCATTAATTAGATCATTTTCAATGGCTTGAAGCTGGGTAGGGGGTGTAGGGAGGGTGCAGACAACCACAGCTGTTTGAATGGCCGAAGTGGATGTGTTGGAAAGCTCAGAGATAGGTCGACCAAAAAGAGGCATTGTGAGTTTATCCAATGACTTCAACGCTTCAAATTAATCGTTCTCGGCATCCATTACAGCCTTGAGTGGGACCCTCCATTCCACCTCTTTGTAGCAGGTGCCCAGGTAGGATTCCAGCTTCGCCTCAGCCTGTGGCAGGCCCATTTCAGATGTTGCAAATTCTTGGACGATTGCCCAGGCCTTGGGATCATATTGGGGAGATCCTGATGGTGAATATGATGAAGCAGAGGTTGTTGTTGAAGATACTGGGGTGGAACCACTGTCGATTGGAGTTGAGGATGGCTGGATTTTGGTGTGGTTCCAGCAGTGTGCAATGGTTGCTGCTGTAACTTCTTTCCAGGCTTCCTGAGCCATTAGCATAGCTTCCAGCAGATTAATTTTGTAAATATCCTGTTCACCAGCTTCCTCCAAATTGAGCGCATGGAGGCAGTAAGCCTGCCAGTAATGTGCCTTTAAACAGCAAATGATTCCTGCATCGCAAGGTTGGACATATGATGTCAGATTGGGCTTGAAAAACTCAATGTGAATGGGTTGGGGTTCGTACGAAATGTAATGTCCTGAAAAGTTGTCCAGTAAGAGCAGAATGCAGCGATTTTGCTGGCGCATTTCAATGTCCAGATTTTTAATCCACCTATAAAGAATGTTAGACCTTAATCAAAGTCAGGGAGATCATTCAAATACCTCTCAAAAATCTCCATTGTCATCCAAGCCTTCTTATTATTAAAATATTGAAACCCCAAGCTTATGGTAAGCTTGTGGTATTTTGCCTCTGAAGCATTGGGGTTTCATGGATTTTCCTATGAAGCAAAGCGGCAACTTCTCACTGCCATCTGCATTACATGCAACACCAAGAGTGATGCGGAATTTATCAGACTTCTTTCCACTCATTTGCTGTGTAGCAAGACCTCTATCTGGAGGAGCACTGTTCAATACTTTTAGCACAGTAATTTGCAGCAAATCAGAT
>Ga0157379_10002792_pt1 | contig 14719 bp, 19 predicted proteins | sample S25metaG_FD_121802 | JGI IMG/M metagenome (GOLD analysis project Ga0157379, IMG submission 121802) | Switchgrass rhizosphere microbial communities from Kellogg Biological Station, Michigan, USA - S2-5 metaG | ecosystem: Host-associated > Plants > Roots > Rhizosphere > Soil | place: USA... | reverse complement strand
TTATCTCTAGTGGTGGCTCATTCGGGGATGCGCTCGCTCGGGATTGTATCATATTAGCTCACGTAAGTGATCCCGCCGATGAAAAGATCGAGGGGCTAACCTGTCTATAGAACATTTTGGAGGCTGGTCCGAGTCAAATTACCAATGAATATGCGGACATCTGGCAATCGTTTATTCCCTTTTCTTCATATCAGGTTTTCCAACGGGGTGCCTACTATTCCACGGACATCATACCCAATCAGGTCGGAGCCATTAGCTTGAATACGCTATATTTCTACGAGAAGAATAAAGGTAAGGGATTTCGGACCTGAAGATTGCCTCTGGTTGAATGGTTACAGTGGTGGATGGATGCAGGTATAAAGACCAGGACGACCCGGGCAATCTCGAGTTTGATTGGATGGATGTACAGTTGGGCCTGTTCAGAGACCGGGGGATGAAGGTAAACTTGACAAAGTATTCCTGGCTTTCCAAGATTGATCTTCTCCAGGTGTGGATGGTCGGCCACGTTCCGCCTTCGGCAAGCAACTATTTCCCTGAATGTGTCAGTTCGCGTTGCTGGAGTAACTATGCAATTATGCTCACTGATTACCGGTAAACTTAGTATCGCCGATATGTCGAATTATCACTAAGATACCAAGACACGATTCTCGGGCACCTTTACGGGGTGAGTGGCTTAATTAACGCGTACGGCGACGCGTCGCGTCTGACCAGTTATACAGCACATGAATGTTGACTTTGTAGGTGGAGTTTATGGGGTGAAACTTGACTTTCTAATTCGGGTGCTAGTTCTTTTTCTTGAGGGGGGAAGATCTGCTACAGCCCCCCAACTCGATCAGGATACAGAAAAAGGATAAGCCTCACAAGGACTTGAAACAACTGTTTAAGAATTTACCCAAGATCTCCAAGTTGGACCTGGACGAATGGGCGGTAGTGAATGTCGCGCCCAGCATTGTAGCGAACCCGTACGTGCCTGCGTTTCGGGTATTTTCTTACAACACAACGGCGGAAGACCAGAAGAAAGAGAAGACGGGCAATTCGCGAAAACACCAACATGGAGAGAAACCAAAGTGGTGCAAGAAGGTCAACTCTGAAAGCTGGGCATGTCGGGAACCCAACGAACGCTGGCATTCCGATGAGGATGCGCCTTCGCGAAGAAACACACTCTGGTCAGGCCTAGGATTTGCGCAGGTGAGTGAGAGATCGATCCTGTGGCTAGACAGTGGTTGACATGGTGATCGGGTGCACGTGCTGTAGTATTGGATGCCGAGGATGGGGGAAGCAGACGCGGACAGAATCCCGGTGTGGGAGCTGAGGTACTTGACATATGAGCTGAAGGCTTTGCATCCCGAGCAAGAGGGGGCATTGTACCCTGTCCCCCCGCATCTACTGCCGTCGGAACTGCAGGATCCAGCGAACCTGAGTGCAGGGAGGGAACTCGCGCCCTACGAGATGGCAGACCTGACGATCCAGTCGTGGCTGGAACTGGCCCGAAGGATGGGCCGGAAAAAGAAGCTGTGGAAGCTCTTTAAGAAGTACATGTATTTCGGTGGATGAGTCCCTGGGAATCCCTGGGAAGGAGACACGTGGGAGAGATGCGGGAGGAGCCGAGATGCTGGGTAGACAGCGAGGAGGGGGGGAAGCTCAGCGATGTCGCTCTGTGCTCGTTCTGTGGACTCGGTATACAGTGTAGATGTACATATAATTGCATGTATTGGATTGTGATGCGAGGATTTCCGCCGACAGCTGAGTGTTTCGAGTGTATACATACACACCAGTCCCCGCGCCTGATCCCCACTCTTGTTCTTTCCCGTCATCCTCTTCCACCGCACTTGCTTGCTGGAACCTCTTCTCATCCACCCCTCTGTCAGTCAAACATTTTGTTTGATTGTGATATTCTGCGCGTCTCTCTCACTGTCGGCAGTTGTCAAGGGAGCGACCGGACAGGATTTTCCATTCTAGTTTAAAGGCCTGATTGCTGTCCTCTGTCCTTGCAGGAGACGAGCAAGCCTCCGTCTCTGCACGACCTACCCTTAATCTTTCAACCAGCTAATAACAATCTATTCCTCAACAAATCCGGCTGGCCCGTAGATCCACGATCCTTTCTCTTCGTATTCGCATCCAACCATGTCCGTCATGGCCACCCTCGACTATCTCTCCGACCCACACTCCCGCTCTGCCTCCGTCTCCTCTTCCTCCGACGCTTCCAGGCCCCCCTCATCGCACGACATCTACAACCATCACCACCGTACACAGTTCCCCTATTCCAGTACGTCAAACATCCCAGACACCCACACCCGTCACTCGTCAGCGTCATCGACCGTGTATTCCCTAGCGTCAACAGGCATCGCGACCCCCGGCGACTCCCCACCCGCCGCGCCCCACACCGTCGCTTCAAATGCTGCGATCAAGAACCAGATGGCAGTAAGAAACCCTCATCTTCGACATGCCGCGCGGGCTGCTGCCTCGCCCTACTCTCGCGAAGCACATTCCCTTTCAGGATCAGAAGCAGAACAGGACGATCTCGCCATGTACTTGTCGTCCAGCGCCCCAGCAGACTACTCAAGTATGTACATGCAGCCTTCTCACCACATGCCTCCTACCGCTGCTCCGCACCATTTGGCTGCCCATCCCCAAGACCCAGCTTCTGCCGCCGCCTCCTTCGGTCGCATGTCGCTCAGCACCGACATGACTCTCGAGCACCTCGCTGGCAACGTTCGCGCCGCCACCACCACCAGTGCCTCCGACCGTGCGAAACAGATCTTTGTCCAAGCATGGTACGTCTACTCACGCTTCAGGGGGGTCAGGCTTCTGCCTGTCCATCACATCCTTGCTGCTTCTGTCCTTGCTGATCTCATCACAGGCTCAGCGCCAATTATGCCACCTATCCTGATGGAAATGTACCCCGGCAAGGCCTCTACTTTTCATATCGACGCGTTTGTGAACAGTATCAGATTCCACATATCAACACTGCCACCCTCGGAAAGGCAATTAGACTCTGTTTCCCAACAATCAAGACTCGCCGTCTCGGCGTCAGAGGAAACAGCAAGTATCATTGTGAGTTTCAAAATAGCTTTGTCCACGAATAATTTCATTGATGTTTCGACAGATTGTGGCATCCGTCCCGCCACCGCTACCGAGGCCGAATGGTTGCAAGAGTACATCCGCCGCTCCAATAATCATGCTGGACTTCCCGCTGCGAACATGGCGGCCCGCCCCAATGCAGGAGGCCAGATGAATCAACAGTCGTACACGCGCGAGGGTTCCCGCTCAGATGGGGATGATGATGATGATGATGGATCAGAAGGCAATTCTTCCAGCGGACAGCAGGCCAAGGCCCCTTCCAAAAGCAACAGTCTTTCACTGCCCGTCAAGAGTCCCACGCTCTATCCAATGGACATCAGCGACAAGACGCCGACCACGAATTCTTTGCAGAGTCAGGCCGCCGCCCGTCCCAGTGATACTTCATTTGGACAGACACCAGCTCAGATTCGCAGGCGTAGTACTGGACCTCCTGCCGTCCAGCCCTCTGCTTTTGGACAGAATCCCGCCTCCAATGGTGTCTCCTACTTGGGAAACCACCAATCCGGCTCTGTTCGGTCCCTTCCGAACTTCCCCAACATTGATGATGCGGTTGGCACAAACTCTTCCTCTCCTCAAGGGGTGATCGCACGGGAAGTGTGGCGCTGGTTTGAAGACCATCTTGATTCGCTATTGGAGAACGTCCGCTCATTCAGATTCGACCAGTTCGAGATCAGTGTGCGCGCCTTTTGGTCCAGTTTGAGTGGTGATCATAAGGAAGTGGTGCATGCACCAGCAGTGGCGGGATTAATGGCGCGCGCTGATGCGCTTGTATACGATGTGAGTTCTATAATTCAGTTGACGAGATCTTGCATTTATTTTGTATTTTAGGAAATTTTGGAGACGCTTCGCTCTCAGATCCTTGCACCGATTCCAGCCCATTCGTTGGCCGGTCTCCGCCAGTTGGCGACACAGATGGAAAAGACCTTGCTCCAGGCGCTAGACAACTATGGTCCAACATTCGTTGAGCCCAAGGTCGAACTCGGTGCGCGTTTCGGCCACCTCGTCAGTAAGTACCAAAAAAAAATTCCCGTGCCTTGACAAGAATTAATTATCTTCCCACCAGTGCGCTTCTTGGACATGTTCCAGGTAACACAAGCCCTCACAACAGTCCTCAGCAACCCGAAGCAGCTCGCGGATATGCGCCGTTCATGGAATAGCGTCGATTTCGACTCGGTACGCAACCAGGCTGCCCTCGTCTGCAATTGCCGCCATGAGGATCTCGTGCAACTTCTCGAAGTGGATTTCGTCAAAATGATGGATGCACTGCCAAGCACGAGTGAGCCGGTCCGCACCGTGATGGCGTGGGCCGATGAGTGCTGTGAACGGTTAATGGGCCATAGGGGTGGGGCTGGGGCGGAAGATAGGGGGACTTTGAGTTCGAGGAGTGTTCTGATTCGGTGGGGATATGTCACTAGTCAGATCATGCGTGATTTGGTGAGTTATCTTCCCATGCTATTGGGTTTATCCCTGGCTGACGGATTTGGAAGACAATTCGCAGTGACCCTGCTTTTGGTGCTTTCCAGATTTTAAAGCTATTCCTCGAGTGAGTTACCTGGATTTTAGTTGAAGTTTCAATGCTAATCTTTTCCTAGCGATTGGATTGCTCTCAATGTCTTGCGCAGTGTCGCTCTCTCGACCAACTCCGTCCAAGCGTCTGTCGAGCCGGTTGTCCAACAGGCATTCTTCACTTTGTCCCCAATGGCAGGACAAGAATCCTTCTCCACAGGCCTCGACCGTGCCACACACATGAGCCACACCCCCACTACATCCAGCATGCTCGCCGCGCTCAACGATCCATTCCCGTCAGGCGGTTCCCTTGACCCGACAAGTACGTCGTTCAACCCTGCGTCGTACTCCTATATGGACACCACACCCTCACACGGAGACGGCTCGTCCCAGGGATCAATGAACTTTAGCGAATTCGTCCCCGGGTCTGATAATGCGTTTGATGTGGCCGGATTCTCCCAGGACTTGGGCATGAATGCAGGGACAACCCCTGCTTCCCAACATAATGAACGCGATGTCGTCGAGGAAGCTGTCAAAGAGGAAGGCGTGTAAAGAGACGTGAAAGACGTCTGTCTGCCTGGCTTGTTTCGTCTTTGGAACTTTTATTGTGCTTGTTTTTTGCTGTTGAGAAAGAAAAGGGCGGCGGAATATTACCAAATTTTATCATTTGCTGCTTGTCCCAGGCTTGCTTCTCCCTTCTTCCCCTTGTCTTTATCTTGTCATCCCCCTTCGGTTTAATGCGTCCTTTACATTTTACCAGGTAAAGGCTATCCATCCCTAGTCTCCTTCGTATATCCAGCGGTGGCCACTGTCTATACTCCCGGCCCCTATCCCACTACCCGGTGTTCCGTTTCCGTTTTTTTTTTCTGTTTTGCTATCTACTCCCGCTGTCATCAAAGTGTATTCCCATCCTGTTTCTATTCCTATCCGTCTCGTATCTTTCTATTACTTGTTTCTTACCATGGCTCGTTACTTAGGGTGTATCCCTGATGCATAGCAACGGCCGCGCATCACCCCCTAACGTATTTGATTTTTTATTTACCTCCTTTGACTTTTCTTTTCATGCCGTAGTAGCGATAATAATTAGAACAGATGCGTTCCGGTTACCCACCTGTCCTTACTCCCTCCACTTCCTGTGAAATAGCAGATTTGATATTATACCGCCGCAAGTAGGGTTTGATCATCAGTTGAAAAGAGTGGGAAGAATAATCTGTTGTTTGGGAAAGGAGAGAAAAAAGTAATATGTAGTAACAAAAAGCAAGGAATCCTAACTGCGCAAAATATCCAACCATAATATCCGACCGTATGTAGAATGCAACGGGATTTTTGCACCGCCCTTCTCTCGCCCTCCTTATGCACTAGCCTCCACGGTAGGTGCCTCTTCGTTTCCCTCGACGCTTTCCAATTTCTCGTCTACTGCGGGGGCTGGCACGCTAGTTGACGCGACGTCACCATTCGCAGGTGTAGGAACGGGTTCGGGTGGGTGCTCGCCATGGCCATTTGCGATGGGTTCGCCTTTATTTAGCTTCTTCACCTGTGCCTCCGCTTTGGAGACATTCTCTTTAGTGACCCTATCTTGGTTTGCTATATGACATCGAGTCAGAACCTAAAACCGTATGCAACAGATGAAAACTGCACACCTTCGTACCATGCCTTCTTCGTCTTCAAGTCCTCAACGGCACGAGGGAGTTCGAGGGTAGACGATGGTGGCGGGATCGAGAGTTCAAGCAATGCGGTGAGTGTGGCAAAAGGAATATTGAGCGACGTATTGACTGCAGGTTGCGAGGCCTTGGTACCCTTCTTGCCCTTGCCCTTTCCACCAACAAAGTACGACTCCTCGTCCTCGCCCTTCTTCTTCCGCGCCACGAGACCCTCTGCGGGCTGCTCGACCTGTCGCAGCTCCAATTTCGGTACGCCTGCAACAGCGGGCTGTACAGATGTAGAGAGCGTCGTCGGTGCGGGCACAGGCGCAGAACCACCGGCAATTTTGGCATTAAAGTAGTCAATGAGAGTCTGGCAATCCTCGATTTTGGACTGGAAGGCTGGCATGAGAGCTTCTTCGAGAAGTCGGTCCGCCTGCTCTTTGCGCTTCGCTTCTTCCTCTGCCTGACGTTGCGCTTTGAGCTTCTCAGCGCGGCGAGCACGATCCTCATTGACCTTTTGCCAGTACTTGTCGCCTGCTTCCCGGTATTTTAGTGCCGATTCTCGCTTGCGAGCATATAGGGTATCCAGTTCGGCAGACAGAGCGTTACGCTCGTCGTATAGCTTGTTACGGCCTGCATAGAGCTCATCACCTTGCTTCTTGAGGTCGTCGAGCTCAGTCTTCAAGGCATCAAAGCGGTCAGAGATCGCCTTCGCTTCGGGGTCATCAAGTTGTTTGCGAAGTTCATCGGCACGGGCACGGTCAGCGTCGACGGCTTCCTGCTCAGCTTGGAATCCCTCGACCGTTTTCCGAGACCGTTTCAAGTTGCTGATTTCCTGAATAGCCCGCTTTTCGTCACCAAGTTTCAAGTTACCAGATTCGATTTGCTTTTCCAAGTTTCTGAAATGTAGTGCTTAGCATATGTAGGTCCATAATCCGGAGGCAAAACTCACTTGACCTGGGCATCAACTTCAGCGACAGTCTTGAAGGGTGTTTTTTGACGAGCCGCTTGGAGATCTTTGGTCTGAACAGAAAACTTGAGTATATACTCGAATCCGGGGGAAATATTTCGTACCCTCTTTTGAACACCGTCTTGGATCGCCTTGAGCTGGTCGAAAAGCTTACCGCGGGAAGCCTTGCCAGTCGACTGTTTGGCCCGAATGTCATCCATTTCAGCCCGAATAGCAGTTCTCCTGTCATTAGCAGGGCTGTTCTTCGAGGCCATGCCGATTTTCTCCTTGACAGCATTCTAAATATCGCTCAGCAAGCATTCGCTCACACCATGACAAGCAGTGTACGCACCAACTTGGTTTGTACGGCCTCGATTTCCCGCTTGATGCTTTCCTGCTCCCCATCATACGCAGCCTTGTCGGGTTTTCCAATGCCAGTCGTCTTGTCCGTGTCGTCATGAGCAGGCGTAGACTCCTTGGATGCAGCGGGCTTTGACTCGGGGGCCGGTGAGGACGCTTTACTATTAGCAGCTGCGGCAGCAGCAGGCTTCTTAGCTTTGGGAGGCATTGTCAAGGATATGCGTAAGGACCAGGACCGGGCAGGGAGAAAGGAAGCGCTAGGGCACTTGGGTATGGAGTCGTCTAATGAGTGAGAAGAGTTACAGAGCGACGTGGCGAAAGGCGCCCAATGCACTTTTACTCCCGTTCAAATTCGTTCACTGAATAACAACGCTACCACATCTTCCTTCACACAATCATATCAAGTATATTCGTGCTTATTAACGGAATATTTTATCTATATGTTCATGTCATACAATGTGCCTTCATGGATACCCCCACCGAAGCGTTGTGATCAACAGCCCAACAGCTAGAAATGGCCCTCATCGCTAGACTGGTACGTGTCTAATTACTTGAAAATATAGAATACCTATCAAGGCTTTTTTGCCTCGGTTTCACCAACGGGCATCAATGAGATTAATTCGCTGGAGTTTATCCTACAATTTGAGGTCATTCAGCCTCCGCGGTCTCTTGGATTATACAGGTAACCACTGTCTCCTCCTTTCGATACTTATTCCACTCCGACATGTACATCAGGACTCTTGAGCCCCGTAAAAAGAATCTGGCATAACACATTCTGAAAGTTCATCGCTCCTGCGTAATTGAGTTGTCATGAATTGGCATGTGTCCTTCTACTGGTTATCTCATCTACAGATACATGGATATCATACAAAAGCGAAAAATGACCAAGAATGAAAATGCGTAATGAATGCAAAATAGATTAAACTATTGTCCCATAATAGACGGATACCTCGCTCGAATTGATGCATCCTCTACAGGATAATCAGACGTGGAACTATCGCTGCTCCACGCCTCATCCTCCCTATCCACAGTAGGGAACTTCGCACTATTTCTCCCAAACCCTGACAAGGTCGAAGGAAGGTTGACGAAAGACCGTTTTTGGAACCGTGAAAATATACCAGAGGCCCGGGTTTGGGGTTGCGACGGAATTGACGCCTCGGGAACCGCAGGTTTATCATGATCCTGAGGATCTGTGACCCCCTGATCACTTGTCGATTCTGAAGGCTGGATATGGGGGGAACCAGTACGACTGAGACTATGACGGCGGGAACGGCTCCTGAAGAATCTCGGAGAGCCCTGCGTGAAAGCAGCCTCCGCATCAGAATCGATAGGCATTTCTGGAGATATCGATCGGCGGATGGGTGTGATAGCGGGGGAACGGCGAGCTTGTAGAGTGTCTGGTAAAGCGCGATCCTTCGGCCTAGGTTGCCGAACTGCCTGTCTACCTTTGATAATTTGTTTTTCAATCCGAGCACGGTTCTCGATTATGTGAATCTGGAAGAAAGTGTCATTAATACGAATGTCGAGAGAGGTTTCCGAATGCATACCCTTGGCCATGTCACCTTCTGACCAGCATAAATCATTTCTTCTAGTCGTTGAGGTGAGGGATCATCGAGGATATGAAACCAATCGGATATAGTTGTGCGAGGCCAAATTCTACTTCGTAATGAGCCAAATATAGTGACGGCCTCAAGAAAAAATCTCACGTAACCACACCCTCAAATCGTTGCAGGAAAACACTTGACCAATCTTGTCCAAGAAGGGTGGGCAACAATTCCAAGTCTCTCATAAATTTGAAGTTCTTGGTTAATTCGAGCTTCAGCCACTGTTCTGCTGCCGATAAGATGAAACCTCCACGCCAGCCTTTGATTCCAGTTGGCTATTTATTGGAGTAGCTGAGACGAACAAATTCTTACCTTTGCCTCGACGATGAGCAACAGGTTTTCCTGCTGAACCCCGTGGTCCGAAATGCCAAAGGTGAACCTGACGTAACTATCAGTGATGCTGTTCTGATTTATAAAAAAAAGCACCACGTACATGAGGATTGACCTGGCTAACGATAGGATTGTTGACTACAAACGAAATAATTTTAATAAAAGTCTCAATCAAGAAGTGGAGGCAAACCATTGAACAACAGATTAAGCGACTGAATCGGAATATCGACTCTACAACCGAAGTGAGATTAATCTAGCCACGAATTCAGAGATAGTCAAACATACCTCAAGCTTCCATCTCTGAATCTCGTCCCCCAATTCCAGGGCATTAATTTCCCAGACTTGTCTTTTTGCATTAGTACGACGGGATTCAATATCCCTGGTACAGCAGAAGAGGCCAATAAAGCAGACCAAATAACCTGCAGAAGGGATGTGTTAGGATATTGGGGAGAAGATATTCAGAAAATACATACGCAGTTAGGGGCTGTTAAGTAGTTAAGAAGCTTAGTGGGACTGTGTCTGTCAAAAGGAATAACGGATATGTTGAGGACTCGGCCAGTAAGCTGATAAGCCTCAAGGAATGTCAAAGATCCTCTAGTGAAGAACGACGACTGGAGAGAAAATGGATAAATATTTTTCCCTAGATTTTGTAAAACGGCGCAAACCTTTCTCGCCCAATCGACAGTGTCAAATCTAGCACCCGTCTTTAAGAAACGACGAAACCTGGCCAAAAACATTTAATACAGGACCAGATTAACTAACTTTAAAAAGTATACCAGACACGGAAAGGTTCCTCGCATGCGGTTCTGGACAAATGTTAGACAGCGCAGAATGAAATTTTCAAATTATACCGACATTTTCTCCGCAAGTTGTGGGACTAGCAATTGTTTGAGTTCTTCATCCGACCGAGTGCATACCAATGCGGCAATGAGTCCACCAGCAGACGTCCCCGTAACCACTCTGGGTATCAACTTCGCATCCAACAATGCTCTGATGACACCAAAATGATCTTAAAACAAACATCAACACATTATTCATGACGCGGTAAAGGACAACGCTCACAATATCCAAATGATGCACCTCCTGAAAGACAAAGCGCTGATGAACCTAAGTTCCGGTTGGCACTCTTGAAAAATCGCCGCTTTTCTTCTTGTTGTAGGATTGGCGTTTCACGGACATATTCTAATGCCGAGACCACTTCGTTGACATATTCTGTTTGGGCCAGGCTTAACACGCAGTTCGGTTGAGCGAACGAGAGGCATCACACCTTCTATGCAATTTTTCGTTCCATAGTACGTCTGGAACAATAAAAATCAAATATATGTGGAATATATATGAAAGCTGCTTACCTGGCTGTATAATATAGCACTCTCTGTCCCCGCAAAATTAGCTCGAATACATGTCTCCAGTACACCGAGAATGCCTCGGGCATCATCCTTCTCTCGTAGGCTCTTCAGAGATCGCCGAACTTTGTGAACGAGAACCCAATCATAATAGGGGTCACGATCCTCCTAAGTTGATGGAGGTGTTAGTTTCAGAAAGTTTTCAGAATATCGCGAGGTGAAACGGTGCTTCAAACCTTCTTCCATTCATCCAGTCCAAGATATTGGTCCATAGTCTTTGCAACCTCTTTCCATTCTTCGTATGTCCTTGCGCTTCTCAACTGGTTTCTTAGTCGGCGTTTTTGCCCCCGCCCTGGGAGAAGAACGTTTCAGAGTTGCGGAGGAACGGCAATTAACGAGCAACATACATGCAAATAGCCATTCAAAAGCATTAACTATCTGGCGAACCAGAACGTATAGACCGAATATCGCGTATATATATGCAAAAAGGAGGATCTGAGAAAGAGATTTGAGATTGTGGCGCTGAAGGAATAGCTCAACCGAACTTACAAGTAGTGGCCAGCGGATAATATGGAACATAAAATCATGTCTCTTCTTGGGAATTCGATGTCGTCTTTTCTTCCTGTGAATGAGATTATTTTCGGTAGCCAGAAAGTTGCGCTGTGAGTATCTTACGGTAGGGTAACATTGATGGGTGCAAAATCTGACAATGCAGACACTTTGCGAACTCGTGGGGTAGAGGCAAGGTTTGTATTTGAGGCGGTTGGACTGGCATCTATAGCCTCGATGTCACGGTCATCGCTATGCAGAGCATCACTGAAATCTTGAATATGACTGCATGTACAAAGGTGAGTGGTGCCATAATGAGTTAGAATAGAAGCATACTCTTCATTGACGTAGTCGGTGTGGAAGAGATCCTTTGGTGTTTGAGCCATAGCAAAAATTCGATATTAAGGAGTTAGTGGTGAAAGTCAAGAGAATAGGAGAGTTTACATGTATATATGACGGATTGTTGTCACGAACATTTGGGGCAAATCGGTCACGTCACATGAGCAACTAGGTCCATATTCCCGACCATGTGATATATTCAATCCCAACTGCACCGACGACGTTCCCAAGGCGGACCCAAGCTACACCGATCATCGTACAGAGATGTCCTTTCTGATACACGGACTTCTCGATTTCCCGCCGTCGGATGGCCTTTCAAGGAATTTCTACATGATAAGGCCCAAATAATCAATGGGATATTCAATTGAATTTACCGGAGAATTAATAGAGTACATTCTTGTGTTCAGAACCTCCTGGAATGAACATGAGCGTATTTGCCCAAAAGAAAATGACGTGACTTGACGCGTGACGTAGTACGTTCGGCTATCGCTCCCAGCACTTCACCTTCCATAGCCACGTCTTCCTAATATGTCCTCGCCACCAGCTATCCATCCCAGAGATACAGCCACGCGTGAAGAGCTGTTGGCTGCATCTCAACGTCGAATCCAGACAGTTATCCTTACACCCGAAGAGGAAGCAGAACTCAGATATGAACAAGAGAGAGATATTCGTCAGAATTTCAGACGGCTATTGGACCCAGGTATCATGAGAGGTGTTGAAATAAAGACGGCTTTATCCTCAATCAAGGTTCGAACGCGTTTTGGATATCGTTTCGCTCCCTGACACCAGTTGTTTCGTCAGACATTACTCACAATCGCTGAGAATCTCCTAAATCACCCAGAGAATGAGAAATTCCACCAATTTAAATCGACGAACAATCTAATAAGGAAGAACTTGGTTGAGGTCAAGGTTCGTCATTGTCTTCCTCTGTTTCTGCTCATACAATACTCACCCCGCCTAAAGGGCGCACTCGAGTATGCTGTCGCTGTAAGTAAAAGATCTTAATTAATTAATATTCACTGAGTCATATTATGGACGTAGATGGGATTCAGAGCAACTGTATGCTTTTACCCGATTAAGGAACCGCATCCTAACCTCATCTTTTAGGTAAAAGACCTCCAACCGTTTTATGTATGGAATCCGAAGAGGATGACCGAACTTCGCGTCGGAGCAGCCGTCCTAAAGGAAGCTCTGGAGCGTGAAAGCGAAAAGGAGGAACGCACAGCACGAGCCAAAGCAGAACAGAAACATGTTGTACAACTCCAAGCCAAACAGGTTAGTTGGAGGTTGAAATACAACCATTACGCTCTAATTTCTTTTCAGGTCAAGCTCGCGTTTGAAGACGACAGAAAGCAACGAGCATTACACGACAAGTTGGAGAAGGAACGGCGAGAGGCGAGGGAAGTGGCCGCAGCTGCCGCCGCCGCTACTGGCATTAGTCTGCCTCCAACACCTACAGTTGGACCAATCCGACGGGCATCGCAGTCCCGGCCGATTGACGTCGATTCAGACGAGGAGATAGACACTGATGAGGAAAGACCACCAGGAGCTTTCGCCGGTGTAGGGCATCGACTCACAAATCCACCACCGTATGCTCCTGAGGGAGAGGGAGAGCCAGACCAACAGGAGCAGGAACATCAGTCGAGTTAAGTGCCTTCACATTATTTTCACATTTACTTTCCTTGGAATTTTGGAAAGACGGTTAGTATATTACCAACGTCCTCGCCATCATTGTAAAGTAAAGAGACATCCAGTGTACAAATAAATCGACAGCATGTGCAATAATTACAGAAAGGACGAAGTATTAAGTAAATGAAAGATGCAACATGTTGAATTAGATAAAAAGTGGGTGATCATGAAAAGGGTGAAATTTTCGACCGGTCTAGTTTGGACACTGAACGTGAAGGCACGTGGAATTTCTGGGGGTCCGTATCATTGGCATTTTCCTCTGCAAATGTTTAGTTGAAAACCCTTCAGAAAGTTAAGGAAGCATACCAATATTAGAGAATATCTTCGCTCTGTCATGTACAATGCTTCGTCTATTCAACATCGCGGCATCCGAAGTGGACTTGGAACGGTCCAACTTGTTATTCAGAGAAGCTGAATCAGGTCGTTCACGATTCATTGACCGTACCCGGCTCAACAAATTCGGTGATGATGCAGGTCCAGCTGGTAATCCTACAACAGAGGCACGAGATGCTGGTGCAGCTGGTAATCCTACAACAGATGCACGAGGTGCTGGTGCTAGTGCAGCTGGTAATCCTATAACAGAGGCACGAGGTGCTGGTGCCGGTGCAGCTGGTAATCCTACAACAGACATACGCGGCCCAGATGGTAAACCTACAACAGATGTACGGGGTTGCGCAGGAGAGAACGGCAGCCCTCGTGTTGAGGATGTCGATCGCAAGCTATTAGCCGATGAAGGAGATAATTTCTTCACCGGAGAAACAGGTGAAGCCTTCAAGGATGTCGCGGGAGTCGTGGTCGGAGATCTATCTACTGGTGTCAAATTACTCGTCCTCGATGAAGGTGTCCGACTACTCGACTGTGAATTAAGCGCATCCGTCGAAGTCGACAATCGTAACCGCATAGACGAATCCGATCGTTGACTGATAGTGCTTGATCGCGATCTCATCGTCCGTGGAACAGGCGGTAAAGGTATCGATGGTGGTGGTGTAGGCGGTGGGTTCTCGGGCTCACCGAATACCCTCATATGTAGATCGTGGTGAGTTCGTTTTGGCATTCGACGGGGAAGAAAGACATGAGGTTCCTCAGGTTGGGCATTACCGAAAACCATCATATGCAATTCATGATGCGTCCTCTTGGGCTTCTTGGGCAGTTTATAGGTGAGTTGCTCCGGGACCTCTTCCTTCCCTACCGACACATCCACAGCTGTAACAGATGGTCTCTTCGTCGGCAATGGAGGGATGACTGCATGTACAGACCGCTTGCTTGTTGAGCGACTTAGACGAGTTTCCTGCTCCTTCGAGAATGTCCCATTCGAAATTGTCGGGG
>Ga0157379_10002791_pt1 | contig 14725 bp, 16 predicted proteins | sample S25metaG_FD_121802 | JGI IMG/M metagenome (GOLD analysis project Ga0157379, IMG submission 121802) | Switchgrass rhizosphere microbial communities from Kellogg Biological Station, Michigan, USA - S2-5 metaG | ecosystem: Host-associated > Plants > Roots > Rhizosphere > Soil | place: USA... | reverse complement strand
GATGTCGATATGATTACTGAGGAGAGATATCGTGCGTATCGCGAACCCTACGTCCATCAGTAGTGGACCATTGAAGATCTGACCAGAAGAGGCCTTCCCAGCTATGGTATGAAGCTTGGCATAAACATCCGTGAACATTCCCGTAAGAAATGTGCGTGTTTGAAATGGTTCTGAGTACCGCTTGTGAGTATAGCACATCGCTATTGCCTCGTAGTGACCTCTTATATCACGAGGATCCGTCGACGGAGGAGTTGGATAGCTTTAAAGAGTGTATTGAGACTGTGAATGGCCCACGGAATAGGAAAGAACAACCTTTTGAAGTAGTCCCGGAGATTTCCATCGATCTGTAGTATCTGCTGAATTTCTTTGACGTGTGTTACCTGTGAGCCTTCTGCGGCCTGGATCAAGTTCATGAGCAGGCATAATAACGAGAGCAGGCTGTGAGGCCCTGGACTTGGGTTTAGTTCCTGAAGGAGACCAAGGAGGGAACGAGTAGTGTCAGCGTAGAGTTGACTATCCGTGGTGGGTGTATTCTGCTTTATTATTGTCGTATATAGCACATTAGACAGGATATGAAGCTTTGGGTCCATTTCAGAGGTTGTGTGAAGGTACCTGAAAGTATTGTATATCAGAATCAACTAAATAAACCGAAGCTGCGGCGCCTATACCGACCAAACAGTGTAGAACATAAGACTAATAAAACGTAACAAGTGTTTGTGTCGCGAAGGAAGTGTAGACGTTTCGAATGACCAAACGTCCAATGCAGATAAGACGTCTTCCATGAGTCCAGTTGCATCAGAAATAACCGAGGATGGCGTATCATCCCTAGTGAAATGTTTTTTTTTGGAAGAATAAACGAATGAAGTATCCAAAATAAATTTGCAAACATACTTGCATAAGACCCTGACTTGCCCTCGAAAGCCTTCAGCTACTCTTTCGATGGCCCTGGGGTCATCCAGACTGACACTTCCACTCAGAATATTATTCCATAGCTGACGAAAAGTGCCAACTTTAAATGCGGCAATAGGGTAGATCATCCCCTTCAGAACCTGTGCTCCTAGACGCTTGGCACCCTTTCCGAGAGAGTATCCGGGACCAGGGACTCCAGAAGACAAGTTAGAGGAGGATGGGATGGACGGGATGTAGCTCTTCCGTTTGATTTGAGGAAGAGGGGGAGTATGAAGAAGTTGAGGTGACGGTTGTGCCAGAGTCGCCTCTCCTCTCAACTTTTAAATCCATCAGTTACTCCAAATATACACGAGCTCGTGTTTATGAACGTACTACAGTTGATACCCAGCTCTTGAGTTCATCATCGGTCAGGGTATAATGATCTGCTCTTTCGCTTGTAAAGCAACGTGTGTGTTCAGGTGTGCCACAGCCAAATCTTGAAATTAAAAGTCTCGAAACGAGTTCCCTATCTTCGGCATCCTAAAGCGAATCGTCAGTAGCCATTCCACTAATTACGAGTCTAAGAAAAAAACTCACCGAAGAAGACTGGAGAGAAGTACTCCCGCTTGAGTCAGAATACATCTAGCTATTACTTGGAAACCAAGTAATGAGAGATAGAAAAAAAGGGGCGACGAGTGTGGGAGGAGAGTATTGAAGTATTGACACGGCAGTGCAGCTGGCGGTGCTGACGTGCATCCGAGAAGCGGAGAACTTCGGGGCAAGATCACATTTTCTCAGGTTATATTGAGACAGCAACGGCTCAATCGACACATGGAAGTTTATATCACCCCCAATACGACCATAAACTTCCTATTTATTTTCTACAAAAGATCGGCTCACTAACTTGAAATTCCCGTGCGAGTCGGAACGTGCGCCTATCAGGCGACGACTCTACTTGTACAGATCTCGTGCACCCTCGTGGTGGATCGCCTGTTACAGTCTCTCCCATCATTGGTGGCAGTGACGGTTGGCCTCAGCGTTTTCCGATGCAGGAATATCCGGGGCGGGTATGCCAGATTAAAGCTCACACGCTTCATTTCCATGAAATATGGATGTGCGAATGCGATGTAATCATTACAGTAAACTTGTTCTATAATTATCCAGAAAGAAATTATGCCTCAATTTCTTCAAATTCAATCTCGACGAGTTCCTTCCCTTCTTCAACCATCTCCCCCTTCTTACACCCCACACTCTTCACAACACCTACACTATCAGCTCTCAAAACCGTCTCCGTCTTCATACTCTCCAAAATAACTATAGCCTGTCCACGTTCGACCTTTTCGCCGGGGGACACCTTAACCTCGACCACCAGACTCGGCATTGGAGCCCGAATACCCCCTCGGGCAGCTTTAAGCACGTCCTTGCCTTTCTCTTGCAACCATTTGGGTGCGGGAAGTAAAAGAGTTATCTTCCGTCCTCCGTAGAAAACATTCAGACGCTCCGCAGTCGCTCTTGAGACAGAGCCCACAGGAGGCGTGGGAGGTGGAGGCTGGGAGACGATGGTGGTTTTCAGAGTCACATCATTGAGAACCGAAGAAAGGGTAGCGGGACCGGAGAGGGTCGCTTCGACAGACCTGAACGTATCTTCACTGGAAGAGGTGGAAACGATGATATCGTACATGTTGCTGGAGACTGGCACGACGCGAACAGTTGTTATACCCCCGTTGGAATCCGTCTGGAAAGGAATTATGCGCTCGTATTGTTCTCCTCCAAAACGTTTGGCGCCTAAGGTTTGCCATGGTGAACTCTTTGGTTCCACGGATGGCTTATCCCGTATCGCGGCATAGAGACCAGCTAGAGCAAAGACTTCAGGCTGGATGTGTGAATTATCCGGGAATAGCTCAGCGTGGTGTTTCTACACAATAATTAACCTCAATAATAGCACGGCGCAAATAAAAGGGTCTCACAGGAATAAATCCCGTCTCAACTTCACCACCAATAAACGCAGGATGGCTTGCCAAACTATGCAAAAACTCAATATTCGTCGACACTCCAACGACGTGGTATTCCCCCAGTGCCTTCCTCAAAAGTCGTAACGCCTCCGTCCGGTCCCGTCCATGCGTCACTAGTTTCGCAATCATCGGATCATAATAAACCTCGATATTCGAACCTTGTTCGAAACCTTGCTCGAGACGAACGTTTTCGCCGGGAGTTGGAGTTGAGAGGTAGACAAGAGGACCAACATCGGGCAAGAAGTTGTTTCTAGGATTTTCAGCGTATATTCGTGCTTCGAATGCATGGCCGATTATGGGTATTTCGGATTGTTTGAGGGGCAGGGGATTCCCTGCAGCAACCTATGCCATTTAGTAGGATTTATAACATTCCAGAATTCGGAATTGCATACCTCCAATTGCCATTGAACAAGATCTTGTCCGGTGATCATTTCTGTTATTGGATGCTACGTAAAATGTAAGTTCGTGCCAGAAATTGAGAGGATGTCTGCGTACCTCTACTTGTAAGCGGGTATTCCTGTCCAAATGTGAGAATTTATCAAGGAATAGAGAGAAGGAAAACTACATTTCCATGAAATAGAATTCATGCGTCTCGTTATCAAATATAAATTCAACTGTTCCTGCACCGACATACTTCACTGCTTTAGCGGCAGCAATAGCTTTGGCACTTAAGTCAGCTCTTGTCTCTTTGGCCAGTCCAGGAGCGGGTGCCTTATATTAAGAATAAATAAAGTATCTTCGAAAGAACAAGACAAAGGCTCACCTCCTCAATAATCTTCTGATGCCGTCGCTGCACTGAACAATCCCTTTCCCACAAACTAACAACATTACCCATCTGATCACCAAACACCTGCACCTCGACATGTCGAGGTTGTTCGATATATGACTCCACAAGGACCCGTTCATCCCCAAAAGACTTTAAGGATTCTCGTCTCGCAGACTCGAGAGCTTCCACGAATTCATCTTCGGAGCGGACGATACGCATGCCTTTGCCTCCACCGCCTAATACTGCTTTAATGAGGACGGGGAAACCCATGGAAGTGGCTGCGTTTAGTAGTGTTTCGGTGTCTTGAGCTTCGCCATGGTATCCGGGAACACAAGGGACGTCGGCGGCTGAAAGACTTAGTTCAGAATAATATCCAAAGAAAACCAAAATCGTCTTCTCACCTATCATTATATCTTTCGACTCACTAGATATGCTTATGAGCGATGGTCCCAGAATATATTAATAGGACTTACCTTTTGGACCCCATACTTCTAATAGCACTGGCAGGAGGCCCAATGAATACCAGACCTTCCTCTGCTAAACGGTCTGCAAACGCTGCATTCTCACTCAAGAAGCCATAACTAGATAGGAACTAGTTAAACATTGAATAATCTCTGCGAGACGTGAATTACCCTGGATGAATTGCCTAATGACAGATAAGAAATGGATCAAATACAGAATAAAAATAGTAAATTACCTGCGCGCCCGTCTTCTTCGCAATGTCGATGATCTTATCAGCTCTTAGCTAGAATGAACTTAAGTTCAAGTTAACAAAGGAAATAATTCCTCGTACATAACTCTCTGACGAGGGTGCTGGCCCAATACAGTACGCTTCATCGGCCTAGTTTGACAAATATTAGATATTACTCAAAGGAGTTGGTCATCATTTTACGCACCATTCTGACATGCAAAGAATTCTTATCCACCTCACTATACACGGCCACAGTTTTGATGCCTAGTTTCTTTGCTGTCCGAATCACACGACATGCTATTTCACCTCTGTCAATTTTTTAGCATTATAGTTACTCATAAAGCAAGGACAGATATACCGATTGGCAATCAATATCTTGTCAAACAGAGGTTTACGATCAGCTCCAGGTTCTGGGACTTCCAAAGACGCGTCTACAGCTGTATATAATATTTTCAGACATGGCACGCGCACTGGATGTTGTTTAAGAACCTTTAGCATATCCTCTTTTAGGTATTATAACAGAAGCTCTTTTAGCATTGCTCCGGATCTTCGAATTATTGCTGGAACTGCTGGATCTAACATTACGCGAAGTAACAACTGTAGGTATAAGTGCAAGTCCAGAGCTTGTTGGTATAGAAGCGATAGTTTTGAGATAACGAGCAGGTCCTTTGGAGAGCATGGCCGATGAAGGTGAGAGCAAGTGTTGAAGCTATGTTCCGTCCGCTTCTCGGCCGTGGCCAACGCAGTTATGCAGGTCACGAGAGGTCACGACCAGCGTCGTAATTGCTGATGTAATTTTATCACGTGAATTGCCTTTTCAGGCATTTTCCAATTCCAGACGAAATGCTGACTGAGCCAACGACGTCGAGCAGCTCCAGCACGCCATCGACAAACCTTTGCCTCTTGCCATGCCTCTATCTGTTTCCCATTGGCCTCCGGAGCTCTCTGAAGAAGACTTACACTCGCTGACCCTACTGGCGACGACGTACGCGTTGTCTCATGGATTGCTCTACCTTCCCTTGACAGATTCACCACCTCCGACACCAACTTCAGCTATACACGCTCCTATCACACTATTCCCTACACCATTTCCGCGACATCTATTCGAGAATGCTATCAAATTGCAAGCCGCTTGCAATGTCTTGTATGCTCGTGTAGCCACGGATGAGAAATTTCTCGATCAGATTATGGGCGCAGAAGAAGGTGTGGGCAAGGCAGACGATTTTGTTGGGACTCTTTGGAAGGGGTGGAAGAAATATGGGACTGCCCAGGTGCTTTAAATATATTGATTTAAATATGCAAGGGTATTGATGCGGATATCTAAGAAAATGCAACTAGGTCTATTCCGTTCAGATTATTTATTACACGAAGATAAAGACTCGCATGCAATCTCAATCAAGCAGGTAGAATTCAACACAATTTCCTCGTCATTTGGCGCGTTATCATATCGCGTCGCAGCACTCCATCGGTACGATTATCCACTCTTTATTTTGGAAGAAGGCTATAAAATCCAATGTTAGATATCTCTTAGCATCCACCGATTATTATGAATCAAGCCCCCTTCTTAAATCCCCCAATTTCCCTCCGAATAATACTTTGCGATCTCTTGTTGAAGGAATGGCTGCTGCTCATAAAGCTTACGGACAACCCGAGTATACCTTTTTCCTGCTCAATGCTCCCTCACTAAATCCAGATTTTCAGAGCCAAGATATTATTTGTCGTTCAAGATGGCGAGCGCAATGTTTTCGACCAACGTTGGTTAGAATACGAACTGTTAGAAAAGTGCGTAAAAGTATCATCCCCTCCTTCCAGATATTTATATTATTTTTACCAGACACTCAATTCACGTCCTCCGACAAACTCTCGATCAGCTAGCCACATCCGCGACTCTCTCGACAGATCAAACCCTCCTAATCACCCTCCCTGATCGCAAAGCACCCAGCGAAGTCTCCCTCGTCTACTTTCGCGCTGGATACACCCCCACAGACTACCCCTCCCAAACTCAGTACGAGACCCGTTTCCTCCTTAACAGTTCTCGTGCAATTCAATGTCCATCCATTGCCCTCCAACTCGCAGGCGGAAAAAAAGTTCAAGAAGTGTTAAGTCGACCAGGTGTAGTCGAAAGCTTCTTATTAGATGAATCAAGAGGTTCGGAGCGATTCGCGCCTGAAGATGTGGAAGAACTCCGGTCAAGTTGGATGGGAATGTGGTCCTTGGACCTGAATGGCGATGAAGGTGTCAAGAAGGCTCGGAAAGAAGCCATGGACCTCGTCTTAAAGCCTCAGCGCGAAGGAGGCGGAAACAACGTCTACAAGGAAGCTATTTCTGGGTTCTTAGACGGTCTCAAGGAAGGTGATCGAGAGGCTTGGATAGCGATGGAGTTGATTAGACCGCCAGAGGGGATTCACAATTGGCTTGTTAGAGCTGGCGGTGGAAGTAATGGAAGGGTGAAGGCGGATGTAGTGAGTGAGTTGGGTATCTTTGGCTGGGCGTTGTTTGGAGAGGGACCGACGGTGCAGAAGGATGCGGGGTGGTTGGTGAGAACTAAAGGGAGGGAGAGCAATGAAGGAGGCGTCGCGGTTGGGTTTTCGGTTTTAGATTCTTTGGTTTTGGTAGATGAGTAATCCGGGAATCATGTCGGACACTTATTTTAAGTGTATCTGATAACATGGAAGTCATATCACAGAGATGGACATCAAGAGAAGATCGGGCTATTTATCATCTAAACTTAACAGTGAGGAATCACACCCCTTTAAGAAACATTAATAATCCACTATATCTTGTGCCACTTTGCCTGATCGTACCCCTCTGCCAAACTAAATTCAAATCGTTGGATAATCGAACAGACGATTGTGCTCATTTCAATGGTGCTAAGTTCTTTTCAAGGCCGTTTTTTGGCCGTAGTTGAAGGGAAGAAGGCAGGAGTGATTTAGTAAATGTCCAGAACTTTCCACGGCTCAGGAAGAAAACTTCTCGGGGTCAGGAGAGAAACACTTGGGGTTTCAATGGACTAGGGTAATACTTCGTTTGGGTGTAATTTATCTTACAGATAGTTGGAGATATACCAGAATCTGGACAGTGGTTCCTTCGGGTATGAAACTAAAGTCTGTGACACCATCAGGCCCACTCAATTATGACAAAAACTCACTTTTTACCTCCCAGTACTATGCCTCCAGTCCCTTCAGGAAGTCGGGGATGAATACCATTGGGAACTACAGGATACAGGCTGAGTGTCTTATTGATTGAACGGGCTTTGTCAACGAGGGAAAGCCTAGACTTACATAACAGTATTTGAATATTTCGTATCTCTGGTCCCCGGGGTAGATCAACCTCTTTCGGATGTTCTCGGTTCTCGGTTTAGAATAAACATCTGGGTTGGTAGTGATGATGAAGAATAAACCTCCAAGCGCTGTGCCGATAGCTTCTGATTTTGTTTGCTATACATTAATGACAGGTAAGGGGAGGCCGCGGACGGAGATGGGAGCCCGCCAGAACAACTTCCTTTGCTATTGCGAGACCAACTACCAGCGAACGCGTCAGCAGCCAAGGCAAAGTACAAAGCACCTTGACGGGCCGGCACGGAAAGCTCTTCGCCTCGTCGCCTCGCCACACCAGACTACTAGCGGTCGACCCGTCGGTACCATCGGCGAAGTTCAAAAAACTTGCAGCAGACCTCAGCCAACGACACACAAGTATACTTGCACAGCTGCGGAGGGAACACGCCCCGCTGAGCTACCACTTGCACCGGATTGGGACTTGGGGCACCTCTTATGCGCGCATTGTAGAACACACCGGGAGACAGTATTCTACTTTGTAATGGTCCGCCAGGCCTACCAATTCCAGAGAGACGAGATCAGGAAGAAATGACGCAGGAAATCACTTTTTCCAACCATAGAAATGTTAGCCTGGCACACCGACTCCGTTTAATGGCTGTCTTCCAGAAGTATGGTGGTAATAATGGAAATTCGATTAGGCTCACGCTACTCCCCCTTCCGAACGACGCAGCAGATGGAACATTGGCGTCTAATCCATGTGTACACCTGTGGGCGCAACTTCATCCACGATCCCTTATTGATTCTTATGGCCACCAAGTATGCCGTATTTTGTTAAACAAATTGCCACATCTTTCTGACACGTGATAGATCTCTAGCAAACTGCATCTTTTGCAAAATAATCAAGGGTGAGTTTGCACTAGATTGGATTCGAACATTGTTTCATTTTATTGTTCACAGGCGAGATCCCCAGTCTCAAGCTTATTGAGACTGATCTAACGTTAGTAAATTAAACTTCGTGAATCATTCCGTCAACTAAACCCCTGCAGATACTCATTTCTCGACATTGGTCCTATTGCAAAGGGGCATGCTCTTGTTATTCCCAAATGTATGACGCAATTAGTCCAGTCTCGTTATCAGTCACCAAATGATTAATGAGCACACAGACCACGCAGAGAAGATGCATGAAGTTCCCAACGAGAACCTGGTAGAAATATTACCTATTGCAAAGAAGATCGCAACCGCGCTAGGATGTGAAGAATATAATATTCTCCAGGTACGTACCCTTAGCATAACAACTCCGCTGTGAGGCTTATTACAACCATACCTAGAATAACGGGCCTCTCGCCCATCAGGTATGATTATTTTATTTGAGAAAGGATGGTTTTCTCATGTCCAAACTACTTAGGTTGTCAAGCATGCCCACTTCCATGTGATCCCCAAGCCGAATGCGGAGCAAGGCCTCATCATCGGATGGCCAACTCAGAAAACGGAGAAGGAGGAATTGCAGAAACTACAGCAGGAATTGTTAACTAAACTTTAAGTGTACGTGTAATGTGTGATATTTGGTCCAATGAAAAGATGCAATTCATCGTTATCGTAATGAAATCGCACCTACACTTTGATATACTCCAGTCTCCGGATCTTTTTTGCCCATGAGACATAACTGAAGCTCCTTCACAGACCAAGAGCCCAGATCAATTTTTAGAGGCTCACCAGCTCCCTCGAACTCTTCTTTCAGGATATTGCTAAACGCGGGTGATTTTATCACACCTTCGAAAGAAAAAGGTACCCTTTGGTTCCAGCGCTTTTTGAGTTTCTTTTCTTTTGATTTCTCTTTTCGGTAAACGGTATTTATGAGTGTGCAATGAAGCTAGATATTGGTGAGTTCTACCATGACGACGGTAAGGCATGCTTTTTGATCTTACCTTCAGGGGGCGGTCATCTACAAGCATTCCAGCATCGTTGAAAGTGCGATGGATCAAGTCTATGGACGTGATTGAGGCTGAAGTCGCATTGGAGCAGGGAGAAGGGCATACCACAAACTTCAGCCAGTCTTTTCCCCTCGTCACTATCCGGATCTGGTCCTGCCCACATGACATGTGACTGGTCTAGCTTTTGGTTCGGCTTATTGCGCATGACATCCATCCGATGTAAAGGAACCATGAGGTCTCCTTTTTTACCCAGGATTTTAGACAAAGGATCTTGCAGAGTTTTAAGAAGCTGAATGGCATCATCCACCGTGTGTTTCGGAGCGCTAGGAGGGGGCAGAGTTTGTGTTGTGTCCGGTACTGGATTCTTGAGAGTGTCTTCAAGATTAGCCACTTCTTCTGCAATTCCAACAGATTGCGGAGTGGAACGGCGCTTCCCAGAGGCCAGACTGAGCACGCCCAATGTTACATGCAAGCTTCCAGGCTTTATGATGATCGAATCGTGAAGGCCATGAATAGGCGGTGATGAAGCCAGAAGAGCTGCAGATATTTCTGACCACCTCTTGTTCAAAGCGTCATGGTGACCCTGCGAAACGATGGATTTAGAGTTTAACCATGTTCATAGGGACACTTACAACTGGTAGGGACAAAACTGGTGACGATAATCAGATGAAAGATGATTAGATGAAGTGCCAGATATTTAATCATTTCTTACAATGAGTTAATCGTGGCTTTGAGTTATTGCCTTTTTTGCTCACTTGCAGTTTCGTCGATGTCTCCCCTTTGGGTGGCGCAGGAAACTTGGATGTAGATGGCTCTTCGCCGCGCGACATGGTATTGATTCTGAGAAAGCCACTTCGTGATTGAAATTTGACGGAGTTATGCCGAACTAAACGTGGCAGGACTGGAGTTGGATGCAAGGTAGTGGAACAATACTGAATGGCTGCAAAACTGCGTGGAGGCAGTTGAGAAACGGCGAGCATGTTACGTAACTTTATTAACTTGGACATTCCCAGTTACTGATGGAGAGATAAAACCAGATCGAGAATAGATAACAAGCCACTGAATTTGCTATATAAACCGGTTCTCTGCACTGCACTGGGGTTTCAAGACTTGGATCCCTCGTTTTGTTTTACTACAACCATGAGTCGACACTCGTCTTCCGCTATGACAAGAGTCAGGTCAACATCCAAAGTGTTATACAACGGATGTTGTCACTGCGGAAGATTCGAGTTCGAATTCTTGCATCCCTCCCTCGAAGACGGCTTCGAGGTGATCAAGTGCAATTGCAGCATTTGCGAGCAAAGGGGCTATTTGACGGTGTATGTTTTACAAATCGCGTTTTCTTGGGTTGACTCTACGCTAATTTAACGCCTTCAGATACATTACCAATGTGGATAAGGATTTTAGGCTCATGCGGGGTACTGTTGACGAACTAAACCGCTACCGCTTCAATAAGGGCGTCGTGAGCCACTACTTCTGCCCAGACTGTGGCGCAGGGATGTTTGGGGAGGCCATTAGCGACGATGGGAGCAAGATGGTAGCTGTAAACGTCCGTTGCGTTCCGTCTTTGAACCTCGACAGATTGAGGTACAAGAAGGTGGATGGCAGATCGGTATAGGAATTACCAATGGCGTGCACGCAATAACCTTCCTTCTTTTTCTCACTATTGTAGACTTCTTGGAACCGAAAGGCTTTCTGTCTCTAGGAGCACGGATGGACTGTATACCACCACATTATCTTAATTATTACTGTTTAATTTCGCTCCGGAGTTTTTCTTTTTGTATCGAAGCAAAGATACATGTACTTTACCTTGTCTGAGACAAAAGAGAGGTCTCGCAGGGAAGCAGGAAACGCTGGTCTGACCGAACATGCATTAACCACGAGGCAAGTGGCGTAAAGGGAAGAAATACTAAAATAGGAAACGTTATTCCCCATGCCATTTTCGGATACAGACAATCCTGCGCTTCTTCTTGTATACCCCCGAGTGAATTCTCTCCGCATTATCCTCAGTGGTTAGTCGGGCCTAGGATGTGAACATAATGGCCATCTCCTGGGAGCTTAACTCCTCTCAACACGAGGCAGCGTCTTGCAGTACGGGTAGACCATGTCACTGATACGTCTTGATAGAATTCATATGGGCATCATTGATGCAGTGTCACTACACCCATGACCTTGTAAAGATAGAAAAGTTGAGCGGGGGGCCTTTTCCGAATTGGTAAGTTGCGGCTGAAATAAGAAATAATTACTCTTCGCCAGCATGGAAACTGGGTCAAAAAGAGGGTTGTATTACGCCACGGAAGGTGGTGTATGACGAATTAAGTTTGTTATGTCGTTGGAAAAGGCACTCCGAGGAGACCTCCGACCTAACGATGGATATGAATCAGCCAGAGGATAGCACTCCTAAAAAGCACTCACTCCTCTTATTTTCAGATTGGAAACCTTTCCCTCAATGATTGTTCTGATCATACTCTGCCTTCGGTTAATATAACTTCCATTCTCGTGAGATCCGAAAGGAGGAAGTCAGGATGGCCTTACATGCCTGGGGGAGTGGTCTCCCAGCAGCAAACCACACAAATTAAGCCTTTGGGCCATCGAAGTTAATCAAGACGGAAGCTCCGCCCATCAGTGCCAATCTATAGCGTGGAGATATAAGCACCTGAAGGCCTGTCTGAGTCCATTGGAGGATTCACCGTGCCGGACGGACGCCAGGATGGATTGACTTACTCATCTTCCTCCGAGCCAAAACCTGCCAGAGCCCATTGCCCGAGAACTAGCATCAGGGGGAACGAAATCCTGTGGCGAGCTGTACTTCGGTAAGTGTGTGAATAAGGGAGAGATGCCCTTTCCCAGCCTTCTTGTTCTATGAGCTCCAGCCATCGATTTGGAAGACAAGAAATGTGGATAACACACAATTACAGATTGAATACCAGAAGATTCGACGTTATCAGGCGGGGTAGAAGACGCCACAGACGCTTAGATACCTTCTCAAGTTATTACCAGAGAACACAAGCATGGTGACTGTTCCTGCCGCAAGATCATAGGGCGTGTAGGATCGTAATATGACGTCGTGGAATTCGAGATCCTATCTAATTCTTGGTGAATGGTTTTTAATCCATTGGCAATCAGGGAGATCGTGGGCCGCAGTTTGAGTCCTAAGCCTTCCGAAGCGTAGCCTTGAGAGACAGAAGAATATAGTGCGGAGAAGGAAGGAGGCACAATCAATTGAGAAAGAATACCAAGACTAGTAATGGCCCGAGAACAGTAAATTATGGAGTGGTGTCCCGCTGATCGGAATTTTTATCCACACCATGTCTATCCAGCGGGGAACAATGGTGGCCAGCATAATTCTGAATTAGAAGATTCTGCGGTTTACTCCAAGAAATCACGACAGAATTGTGAGTACTAATATGAAACTGAAGCGACACCGACGTTTACTCACCAAAGTCAGGCAATCGAGGAAAGAAGGGTTGATAGTGATTACGCAAATGATAAGCGGAAGACGTAAAGCAAGTTCACTATCGAAGAAAGAACCAGTCATTTTTTGGCAGTTGGATGTCCCCGACATACATATGGCACCAGCTAGAAACTGTCTTGTTTGCATGCGGAGGTTTAGATGGGAGAAAATCGAACCCAAAATAGAAACTACACTCAAAGCTGAGCTGAGCGTTAGAGGCTTGGCGGAATCTTCGGGACAAGCGCAAGGGATGTCAAGACGTGAGTTACCACAGATTAAAGGCTACAAGGATGTTGCCAGATTCCGTGCAAGCTCTGAGAATGCAACGGTTGTTTTCCGAGTCTTGGCTTGGACGGCTATTTCGTTTCCTCTGAGAAAGGCGGCAATGGCAACGCGGTCCAGAGCTAACGAGAGCCAATCATCTAGACACAGCAGCCAAGAGCAACCATAATTAACTTGAACGCTGGATGAAATACTTACATGGGTGTTTCCCGCATTTTGCAAGAGTTTCATCCATTTCCTCTGAGTCCACGGTCTGAAATCCTTTTGAGCCACTCATTGCACTTTGCTTCCCTGCAAATCTCCCTGGATTTCCGTCGATGACGTCCGAAAGAGAAGTATTGCACCTCGGGAACACAGCATTTGAGAGATCATTGAGGCAGTTCGGTGGCATCATATCTTACACGGCGATAGTTGATTGCTAACGAACATCTGGATGGGAAGCGGAAAGATGCGCTCAGGGTACCACAGTTCTACAACTCCATGGACGAAAAAAAAAGATAAAAAACTGGTGAGTACTTTGATAGAGACAATTTTGGTCGTATTTACCTTCGAAGAATATCAGCTTCTTCAATAAAACCTGTAACAAATGATCTTTCTGAACTTGAGAAGTGAGATGGCAGCATCAAGAAACTGCATATGATCAGAGGGAGTTGCCCCGGCAACAGCGGCATCGACCTAGGAAGCTCCCAAAATAGTAATGGTAGCCCCATGTGGACGGCTGAGGTAATCTATTATCTTTAGCACTTTGATGGAATTGATGGTGGGCTTGGGCCATAAAGGCCAAGTGGGAAACGATCTGGTCTCTTCATTCCTTCTTCTCATCCTCTTAGTCGTACACTTGACGTGTTACGCAGTTCTATCTTTTACTCTCCACTTACGACTGCATTCAAATACTCGCTACATTCTTAGCATTGCATATCTTTATTTTCTCAGTTAATTAATCATGAAGTACTCCACTGCCGCACTCTTTGTTCTCGTTGCTGGTGTCACATCCATTCCCATTCGTCGTGATGTCGACCCCAATCTCGTTCCTGATTTCGGCCACCAAGCTGGTTTGAACCCCACTGGTATGTTTTACAACCGGTCAAAATGAATATTTACTTATTTGACATTTAACTGTAACAGGTACCGGCGATTGCGATGGAATTTCCGGACCCAACGGCGTCATCAAGGTTCCATGCTCGTGCCCCCCAGACAGGCAAGCGTTCATCAACGTGAGTCCGGTATACATACGAAGCACACTGAAAATACTAATTTTCGGTCCAGTCCCTGAATGCCAACGTCGCTGCCGGACATGCAGTCAACAATCCAGGCATTGCTGTCTCTTTCCCCACAGATGATAGCCAAGGCTCGAAACTTGCCCGAATCAACGCAGCTTTAGTCACATTACAAAACTTGAATGGTCCCGGTGTTGGATGCCCTGCGT
>Ga0157379_10002789_pt1 | contig 14729 bp, 10 predicted proteins | sample S25metaG_FD_121802 | JGI IMG/M metagenome (GOLD analysis project Ga0157379, IMG submission 121802) | Switchgrass rhizosphere microbial communities from Kellogg Biological Station, Michigan, USA - S2-5 metaG | ecosystem: Host-associated > Plants > Roots > Rhizosphere > Soil | place: USA... | reverse complement strand
CGTGATGGACGGGCGCGATGCGATGCTCGCGGTCGGCATGAACGGCGACCCGCTTCCGGTCGAGCACGGGTTTCCGGTGCGGATGGTGGTGCCCGGCCTGTACGGCTACGTGTCGGCGTGCAAGTGGGTCACCGACATCGAGGTCACCACGTTCGCGGACAACCACGCCTACTGGACCACCCGCGGCTGGGACCAGCAGGCGCCGGTCAAGACCGAGTCGCGGATCGACATCCCGACCGGCGAGGCCCCGGTACGGCCCGGCCGGGTCCCGGTGGCCGGGGTGGCCTGGGCGCAGCACAAGGGCATCGACGCGGTCGAGGTCCGGGTGGACAACGGCCCGTGGCAAGAGGCAAAGCTGGCCACGGTGCCGGGCATCGACACCTGGCGGCAGTGGGTGTTCGAGTGGGACGCCACCGCGGGCAGCCACGTGCTCCAGGCCCGGGCCACCGACAAGACCGGCTACACCCAGACCGCGGTGCAGGCCCCGCCGCCGCCCAACGGGGCCAGCGGCTACCCCGCCGTGAACGTCACCGTCACCGGCTGACGCGCGTCAGGCCGTCACGGAGCGTTAGCGCGAGCGTCTCACCGCTGCCGCTGGCCGGCCGAAGCGGGACGCGGGCTGCGGGCCCCGGCCGGCCGTCGGCATAATCGGGACCCTGCCGCGCTGATCTGCGCGCCGACTCCGGAGGTGCCCGTTGGCTGACCCGCGAACCGGGATGACGGCCCCGGCCGCAGACCCTCCGCTGCCCGACGGCCTGGACGGCCTGCTGGCCCCGCTGGCGGCCGCCTTCCACCGGCAGGGCGGCCAGCCCGGCCTGGCCTACGGGGTCGTTGCGGGCGGCTCGCTGGTGTACGCCGGCGGCCTGGGCGAGCAGTGGCTCGGCGGGCCGGTGCCGGGCGCGGGCACGGTGTTCCGCATCGCGTCGATGACCAAGAACTTCACCGCCGCGGCGGTGCTGCTGCTGCGCGACGAGGGCGTGCTGGCCCTGGATGACCCGGCGGGCAAGTACGTGCCGCAGATCGCCAGCATGCGGCTGGCCTCGCCGGACTCCCCCGCGATCACGATCAGGAACCTGCTCACGATGACCGCCGGGTTCCCCACCGACGACCCGTGGGGCGACCGGCAGCAGGGCCTGCCGCTGGACGCCTTCGACCAGATCCTGGCCGGCGGGCTGTCGGTCAGCTGGGCGCCCGGCACCCGGTTCGAGTACTCCAACCTCAGCTACGCCGTGCTCGGCCGGATTATCACCGCGGTGACCGGGACGCCTTACTCCGACTTCGTGTCCAGCCGGCTGCTGACCCCGCTGGGCATGACCGCGACCGGCTACGAGCCCGGCGGGTTCAGCCCGGACCAGCTGGCCCGCGGCTACCAGCGGGCCGGTGACGCCTGGGACGAGCAGCCGCCGGCCGGCAACGGCGCGTTCTCCCCGATGGGCGGGCTGTTCAGCAGCGTGGCCGACCTGGCCCGGTGGGTCAGCGGGATGGCGGGCGCGTTCCCGCCCGGCGAGGAGGCCGACGGCGGGCCGCACCCGCTGCGCCGCGCGTCCCGCCGGGAACTGCAGCTGCCGCAGCTGGGTATGCCGCCCCGGCCCGCCGGGCGCCTGCCCGGCGGGGCGGACTCGGGCTGCTACGGGTTCGGGCTGTTCATCGAGGACGACCCGGTGCACGGCCGGATCGTGCAGCACAGCGGCGGTTACCCGGGTTACGGCAGCCACATGCGCTGGCACCCGGCCACCGGCCTGGGCACGATCGTGCTGGCCAACGGAACGTACGCGGGCGCGCCCGGTCTCGGCGCCCGGATGCTCGACGCGCTGCTCACCGCGTCCGCGGCGCAGGCCAGGGCGGGCACCGCAGCGACCGGCAGCACGGGGCCGGCCGCACCGGCCCGGCTGACCGTGGACGGGCCGGCGCCGTCCGGGCCGTGGCCGCAGACGCTGGCCGGGCAGCAGGCGGTCATGGACCTGCTCGGCCGGTGGGACGACGCCGCGGCCGCGGCGCTGTTCACCGAGAACGTGGCCTGGGACCGGGCGCTGGACCGCCGCCACCGGGACATCGCGCAGGTCCGCGAGCGGATCGGCGATTTCCGCGCGGACCCGTCCCGGCCCGCCTCCTTCGACACCCCGGCCCAGTGCCGCTGGTGGCTGCGCGGGCGCCGTGGCGCCGTGGAGGCCGAGATCAAGCTCAGCCCGGAGCGCGAGCCGCGGGTGCAGTACCTCACCGTGGCCGTGCCGCCGGCCCCGGGCGGCCCGCTGAGCACCCTGGCCGGCGCGCTCGTGTCGCTGCTGAACGGCGGCGCCCAGAAGTGGCCCGCCGGGGTGACGGCCGCGCCGGACGTGGACACCGGCCTGCTGCTGCGCCAGCTGCGGATGGCGGCGGCGTGGGCCGGGCCTTGCCAGCTGACCGGCTACACGGCCGGTGACGGCGCCGCGTCGGCGACCGCGGAGCTTGCCGGCGCCACCGGCACGCTGAGCCTGTCCGTCACCGCCGACCCGGCCACCGGCGTGCTGCTGCAGGCCGAGGTCCTGGTGGTCCGCTGACGGGCCAGCGGGAACCAGGTCAGAGCGGCTGGTACATGATGTGCAGCCCGGTCAGGCCCTGGGTGGGGTGGCGGAACCCGTCAGGGACGGTGCACAGGATCGCCATGCCGACCGACTGCCACAGCGCCACGGCCCGGGTGTTGCTCGCCGCCACCGCGTTGAACTGCATTCCCCGGTAGCCGTCGGCGCGGGCCGCGGCGAGCACGTGCTCGGCCAGGGCCCGGCCGACGCCGCGGCCGCCGTGCGCCGGGTCGACCATGAACCCGGCGCTGGCGATGTGCGCGCCTGGACCGCCCTTGTTCGGCCCGCTCTCGGCGGTGCCCAGGATGGTCCCGTCCGGGCCCACCGCGACCACCGCGCGGGCCGGAAACGGCCGCAGCCAGTACTCCCGGGCGTCGTCGGAGGTCATCGCGGTGTCCCAGCAGAAGGTCTGGCCGGCCCGGACGATGCCCTCCATGAAGGACCACATCGCGGGCCAGTCCGCGGGGGTGGCGGGTCTGATGATCACGCTGCCCAGGATCGCCGCCGGGCGGCGTATCTGGCCACTGGTTTCCGCCCGGCGGCGTATTCGGGCGGGCGTGCCCGGGCCGGGAACCCGCCGCTACCGTAGGGATCATGGCCTCCTTCCGGCAGCCCGGCATGATCATTACGGACCGTTCCTTCACCGTGCCGCTCGACCATGCCCAGCCCGGCGGGGCGGCGATCGAGCTGTTCGCCCGCGAGGTCGTCGCGCCCGATCACCAATCCGGCAGCCTGCCCTGGCTGCTGTTCCTGCAGGGCGGCCCGGGCTTCGGCGCGCCGCGGCCGGCCGGCGACGGGGGCTGGCTGGAGCGGGCCCTGAAGGACTACCGGGTGCTGCTGCTCGACCAGCGCGGCACGGCCCGCTCCTCGCCGGCCAACCGGCGCACGCTGGACGGGCTCACCCCGCAGCAGCAGGCCGAGTACCTGGCGCTGTTCCGGGCTGACTCGATCGTGGCGGACGCCGAGCTGATCCGCCCGCAGGTCACCGGCGGCGGGCCGTGGTCGGTTCTGGGGCAGAGCTTCGGCGGGTTCTGCACGACCACCTACCTGTCGTTCGCGCCGCAGGGGGTGCGCGAGGCCCTGCTCACCGGCGGGCTGCCCGGCCTTAACACGCACGCCGACGACGTGTACCGGCAGACCTATCCGAAGGTGGCCGAGCTGAACCAGGCGCACTACGAGCGCTACCCGCTGGACGTGGCCCAGGCCCGGCGGATCGCCGCGGCGCTGGCCGGCCAGGAGACCCGGCTGCCCAGCGGCGCCCGGTTCACCGTGGAGGCGTTCCAGACCCTGGGCCAGCTGCTCGGCGGCGCGGACGGCAGCGCCGAGCTGCACTACCTGCTGGAGAACCCGTTCGCGGGCGGGGTCCTGTCCGACGACTTCCTGTACCGGGTGCAGGACCGGCTGAGCTTCGCCTCCGGCCCGCTGTACGCGCTGGTGCACGAGGCCTGCTACGGGCAGGGCCGGGCCACGGCCTGGTCGGCGCAGCGGATCCGGGCCGAGTTCCCCGCCTTCGACGCTGCGGCGGCGCTGGACGGGGACGCGCCGGTGCTGTTCACCGGGGAGATGATCTACCCGTGGATGTTCGAGCACGACCCGGTGCTGCAGCCGCTGCGCGAGGCCGCTGAGCTGCTCGCGGCCAAGGACGACTGGCCGCGGCTGTACGACGAGGACCGATTGGCGGCCAACGAGGTGCCCGCCGCGGCGGCCGTCTACTACGACGACATGTACGTGCCGCTGGCGTTCTCCGCGCAGACCGCGGCGACGATCCGCGGCCTGCGGAAATGGGTGACGAACGAGTACCAGCACGACGGGCTGCGGGTCAGCAGCGGGCAGGTGCTCGACCGCCTGCTGGGCATGGTGCGGGGGAACCTGTGACCACCCCGCGGCCGGACGCGGTCACCCGGTTCACCGGGTTCGCGGGCGCCTACGACGCGGCCCGGCCGCGGCCGCCGGCCGAGGTGGCCGAGGTGATCGCGCAGTGGTGCGGGCGGCCGCGGCCGGATGTCGTCGACCTGGGCGCGGGAACCGGGCTGGCCACGGTGATCTGGGACGGCCGGGCCGGGTCGGTGACCGCGATCGAGCCGTCGGCCGACATGCGCGGGATCCTGGCCGGGCGGATCGCCGCGCTGGAGGCGGACCGTGCCGCGGCGCCCGCCGGCCGGACGGGCGCCGGGGCGCCGACCACGTTCACGGTGACCACGGGCACCGCCGAGGACACCGGGCGGCCGGCCGCAAGCGCGGACATCGTCGCGGTGAGCCAGGCCATGCACTGGTTCGACCCGGCGCGGGCGCTGCCGGAGATCGCCCGGGTGCTGCGGCCCGGCGGGGTCCTCGCCGCGTTCGACTGCGACTGGCCGCCGTGCACCGACTGGGAGACCGACGCCGCCTACGCCGCGTTCGAGGAGCAGACCCGGGCCGTGGACGTGGCCAGGGAGATGCAGCCGCCGCGCGCGGAGAAGTCCGGGCACCTGGGCCGGATGCGGGCCAGCGGGCTGTTCCGGTTCGCCACCGAGATTGCGGTGCACAGCCGGCAGTGCGGCGACGGGCAGCGGCTGGTGGACGTGGCGCTCAGCCAGGGCGGCGTGCAGGCGCTGCTGAAGGCCGGGGCGACCGAGGGCGAGCTGGGCCTGACCCGGCTGCGCGAGGTGGCCACCCGGCGGATCCCTGAGCCCCGGCCGTTCTGGTGGACCTACCGGATCCGGATGGCGGTGCGCTAGCCGGCGGGCAGGCCCCACTCGGCGCGCAGGCCGGCTAGCAGGCGGTGGAAGTCCGGGCAGGTCTTGGCCACGCACTGCGGGTCGTCCAGGGTGATGCCGGGCGTGCGCAGCCCGATCAGGCTGCAGGCCATCGCGATCCGGTGGTCGGCGTAACAGGCGATGTGCGCGCTGTGCGGCTGGCCGGGATGGACGGTGATCCAGTCCGGGCCGGTCTCGCAGCGGATCCCGCAGGCGCGCAGGTTGACGGCCATCGCCTCGAGCCGGTCGCTCTCCTTGACCCGGACGTTGCCGACCCCGGTGATCGTCACCGGGCCGTCCGCGAACGGGGCGATGGCGGCCAGCGTCGGCATCGTGTCGGAGATGTCGCGCATGACGAACTCCCCGCCGGACAGCTGCCCGGTGCCGGTCACCGTGATCACGTCGTCAGAGGCCTCCACCTGCGCGCCCATGGCGGCCAGGATCCCGGTGCCGAAGGCCAGGTCACCCTGGGCGGACCGGCGGCCGAGGCCGGAGACAGTCACGGTGTTGCCGGTCAGCGCGGCGGCGGCCAGGAAGTACGAGGCGGTCGACGCGTCCGGCTCGATGGTCAGGTCCGCGGCCTGGTAGCCGGTGGGCTCGAAGGCGAGGATGCCGTTGCCCCCGGCGTCGGCATCGCGCCGTGCCGGGGCGCCGAAGCGGGCCATCATCGCCAGGGTCAGCTCCACGTACGGCGCGGACACCAGGTCGGTCACCCGGATCCGCAGGCCCTCCGCGGTCAGCGGGCCGAGCAGGCACAGCGCGGTGAGGAACTGGCTGGACACCCCGGCGTCCAGGGTCACGTCGCCGCCCTTGATGCCGTTCGCGGTGACCTTCAGCGGCAGGTGGTCGCCGTCCGCCGCGCTGATGTCCGCGCCCAGCTGGCGCAGCGCGCCGAGCAGCGGGGCCATCGGCCGGGCCCGCATCTGCGCGCTGGCGTCGATGGCGTACGTGCCGTGCCCGGCCGCGCAGAGCGCGGGCAGGAACCGGGACGCGGTCGCTGCGTCGTGGCACCACACCGCGCCGCCCCCGGCGGGCGGTCCTGACGGGCTGCCGGTGACCGCCCATTGCCGCTCGTACGCGGCCAGCGAGTAGCCGAGCGCGGTCAGCGCGGCCAGGAAGGCGCGGGTGTCGGCAGCGCGCAGCGGCTCCCGCAGGACGGTCCGGCCGGACGCGGCGGCGGCCAGGAACAGCGCCCGCGCGGTCATCGACTTCGATCCCGGCAGACGGACCTCGGTCATCAGGTGCCCTTGCCTTCCCGTGTGATGGTGCTGCCGACCACCTTAGGGCAGCGGGAGGCTGGCCCGGGTCTCCCGCAAGAGCCGGCCAGTTATATAGTTGCCGTTAAGCAACTGTTCCGGGATCTAAGCTGAGTGAGGTCGTGGCGGAAACCTCTGGCCGGGCGGTCCGGCCCGCACCGGGTGGCGACGGCATCGGCGGCCGCTACAAGTGGGTCGCGCTGTCCAACACCACGCTGTCGGTGACGATGGCCACGATCGACGCGTCGATCGTGATCATCGCGATGCCGGCCATCTTCCGCGGTATCCACCTCAACCCGCTGGCGCCCGGCAACGTCAGGTACCTGCTCTGGATGATCATGGGGTACCTGCTGGTCACCGCGGTGCTGGTGGTCACGCTGGGCCGGCTCGGCGACATCTTCGGCCGGGTCCGGATCTACAACCTCGGCTTCGTGGTGTTCACGATCGCCTCGATCGCGCTGTCCCTGGACCCGTACTACGGCAGCGCCGGCGCGATCTGGCTGATCGGCTGGCGGATCGTGCAGGCGTTCGGCGGGGCGATGCTGATGGCCAACGCGGCGGCGATCCTGACCGACGCGTTCCCGGCCCGGCAGCGCGGCATGGCGCTGGGCATCAACCAGATCTGCGCGATCGCCGGCCAGCTGATCGGGCTGCTGCTGGGCGGCATCCTGGCCGCCTGGGACTGGCGGGCGGTGTTCTGGATCAACGTGCCGATCGGCGTGTTCGGCACGATATGGTCCTACACCAGCCTGCGGGAGATCGCCGCGACCCGGCGGGCCAGGATCGACTGGATCGGCAACGTCACGTTCGCGCTCGGCGCGGGCCTGCTGCTGATCGCGATCACCTACGGCATCCAGCCCTACGGCGGCCATGCGACCGGCTGGACCAGCCCGTTCGTGCTCGGCGGCATGGCTCTGGGGGTGGCCCTCCTGATCGCGTTCTGCATCGCCGAGACGAAGATCAGCGACCCGATGTTCCGGCTGAGCCTGTTCCGGATCCGGGCCTATGCGGCGGGCAACATCGCCGGCCTGCTGGGCTCCATCGCCCGCGGCGGGCTGCAGTTCATGCTGATCATCTGGCTGCAGGGGATCTGGCTGCCGCTGCACGGCTACGACTTCGCCGACACCCCGCTGTGGGCCGGTATCTACCTGGCCCCGCTGGCGTTCGGGTTCCTGCTGGCCGGGCCGCTGTCCGGCTACCTGTCCGACCGCTTCGGCCAGCGGCCGTTCACCACCTCGGGGCTGCTGCTGTCCGCGGCGGCGTTCGGCGGCCTGCTGCTGCTCCCGGTCAACTTCCCGTACCCGGTGTTCGCCCTGCTGATCTTCCTCAACGGGGTGGGCTCCGGGCTGTTCGCGTCGCCGAACACCTCGGCGATCATGAGCAGCGTGCCGGCCAGCCACCGGGGGGTGGCCTCGGGCATGCGGGCCACGTTCCAGAACTCCGGAACCTCGCTGTCCATTGGCATCTTCTTCTCGCTGATGGTGGCGGGCCTGGCCGCGTATCTGCCCCGGGCGCTGGCCGCCGGGCTGCGCAGCCAGGGCGTGCCCGCCGCGGTCGCCGCGCACGCCTCGCACCTGCCGCCGGTCAGCACGCTGTTCGCGTCGTTCCTCGGCTACAACCCGGTCCAGAACCTGCTCGGCCCGGGCGTCCTGGACAAGCTGCCCGACCGCAACGTCCAGGTGCTGACCGGCAAGGAGTTTTTCCCGCACCTGATCACCGGCCCGTTCCACCACGGCCTGGTGATCGTGTTCTCCGCGGCGATCGCGATGTCGGTCACCGCCGCCGCGGTCTCCCTCCTTCGCGGCAAGCAGTACTACTACGAGGCACCCCCGCCCGCCGCCACCGTGCCGGTGCCCGCGCCTGCTTCCGTGACCTTGGGTGCCAGCAACGGTAAGAATGGCCGTCTGCCCACCGTCCCGGAGGTACGTGATGCCGACGCGCCTGGTCCACCTCGCCTTTGACGCCAATGACGTTGGCCAGCTGTCCCGGTTCTGGGCGGCCGCACTGGGCTGGGAGGTCGTCCACGAGGACGACGAGGCGGTGGTCGCCCCCGCCGGGTTCGGGTATCCAGGACCCAGCGCGGTGCCGCTGGTCTTCGTCCCGGTGCCGGAGCACAAGGCGGTCAAGGACCGGGTGCACCTGGACCTGGCCACGAGTTCCCTGCAGCACCAGGCCGAGCTGGTCAGCCGGCTGACCGATCTCGGCGCCCGGCCCGGCGACGTCGGCCAGGGCGACGTGCCCTGGGCCGTGCTGGCCGACCCGGAGGGCAATGAGTTCTGCGTGCTGGAGCCGCGGGACGTGTACTCCGGTACCGGGCCGGTCGCCGCCATCGTGACCGACTGCCACGACCCGGCCGCGATGGGCCGGTTCTGGTCAGAAGCGGCCGGCTGGACGGTCTGCTACCAGGAGCACGACTATGCCGGGCTGCGCTCCCCGGCCGGCACCGGGCCGTTCCTTGAGTTCATCCAGAAACCGGACGCCAAGCGGGTGAAGAACCGGCTGCACCCGGACCTGGCCCCGGAGAAGCCCGACGACCGGGACGCCGAGCTAGCCCGGCTGCTGGCGGCCGGGGCAACCCGGGTGGACGTCGGCCAGGGCGAGGCGACCTGGGCCGTGCTGGCCGACCCGGAGGGCAACGAGTTCTGCCTGCTGACGCCGCGCTAGGCGCTGACCAGGCTGAAGGCCTCGTCTCCGCGGATGGCCATGCCCCGGGCGTGGGCCCGCTCGAACTCTTCCTGGCCGATAAGGGCGCACACCTGAGCGAGGCTGTCCCGCCGGTAGCGCGCTTCCAGCTCCTCCCAGGGAAGCCCGGTCCGGCTGAGAAAAGCCTGGGCGACGCCATGAAGCACGGCGGCCCGCGGCCCGTCGCCGGCATCGGCGGCCAGGCACGCGAGGCCGAGGCTGGCGTACGCGATTCCGTAGTGGTCGCCGTTGCGGCGGCTTCTGCGCAGGGCGCCACGGAAGCTATCGCGCGCGCCGCCGGGGTTGCCGTCCTGGCGCAGCACCCAGCCCATGTTGATCGACAGGTGCGGGTCCTCGGTCTTGATCGCGTGCATGGCGTCGGCCGCCTGGAGCAGGTAGGCCCGGGCGGCCGGGATGTCGCCGGCGCGCAGGGCATGCACGCCCGCGTAGTTCGTCAGGTGGTAGGCGAAGAGATGGTCGCCGGTTCGCAGTGTGCCCGCGATCGCCTCGGTGAACAGCGGCCCGGCGTGTGCCGGGTCGGTGAGGGCGTAGCAGTGCAGATACCCGGTCAGGCTCTCGCCGAGAAGTACCTCATCACCGGCCTCGCGGGCCAGCTGGACCGCTTCCCGCCCGGGGCCGATCCCCTGCTCCGGCTGGCCGGCGTGATAGCGGGCGGCGCTGAGGGCGATGAGCGATTCGATGAGCAGCCGTCTGCTGCCGAGCCGGCGCGCGATCCCGATGGCCTGCTCGCTGAGCTGGCCGGCCCGCGCTGCGTCCGTGTAGCGGCCCGCCAGGGCCGCGGTGGCCAGCGCTGACCCGTACAGCTGCGGGTCGGCCCCGGCTTCTGGCCGGTCCAGGGCCGGCATCAGCAGCGCCATGGCTTCCTCGCCCCGGTCCCGCGCCAGCCAGTAGCGCCGCAGCGCCACACCCAGGCGCAGGACCTGCCCGGTCCCGTCCGGGCGGCCGGCCGCCTGCTCGGCGGCGCGGCGCAGGTTCGCCCGGTCGGCGTCCAGCCGTGCGAGCCAGGCGCCCTGGCCAGGTCCTTCCAGGTGCGGGGCGGCGGTCTCGGCGACCGAGAGGTAGTGCGCGCCGTGCGCGGCCGCGGCGGCGGCCTCCTCGCCGGCCCCGGCGAGGCGCTCCGCCGCGAACTGGCGGATGGTCTCCAGCAGCCGGTAGCGCAGGGCCGGGCCCGTCGGCTCGGCCGTCACCAGGCTCTTGTCCACCAGGGAGCCGAGCAGATCGGCCACGTCGAACGCCTCGATGTCCCCGAAGCTGCACGACGCTTCGGCCGCCTCCAGATCGAAGCTCCCGGCGAACACCGCCAGGCGGCCAAGCAGCACCTGCTCAGGGCCGCTGAGCAGCGAATAGGACCACTCGACGGTCGCCCGCAGGGTCTGCTGCCGTCGCGGGGCGGCGCGGTCGCCCCCGGTGAGCAGGCGGAAGCGCTGGTCGAGCCGCTCGGCCAGGCCGCCCAGCGACAGCGACCGCAGGCGGGCGGCCGCCAGCTCAATGGCCAGCGGCAGGCCGTCGAGCCGCCGGCAGATCGAGACGATGAGCGGAGCGGTCTCCTCGTCCACCACGAGGCCAGTGCCCTGGGCCTGCGCCCGGGCGGCGAACAGGGCCACCGCGTCGGAGGATGCGGCCGTCGGCAGGCCGGCCTCGCCCGGCCCGGGCAACGACAGGGGCGGCACCCGGTAGACGGCCTCACCGCTGATGCCGAGCGGCTCGCGGCTGGTCGCCACCAGGCGCACCCGCGGGCAGTGCCGCAGAATGGCATAGGCGGACTTGGCGCAGGCACCGATCAGGTGCTCGCAGTTGTCCAGCACGATCAGGATGTCCTGCGGGGCCAGCGCGTCCAGCAAGGCGTCCAGCGCGGGCCGGCCCGGCTGGATCGCGGTCCCCAGCACCTCGCAGATGGCCGGGGCCACGGCGTCCTCACCGGAAACCGCGGCCAGCTCGACCAGCCAGGCCCCGTCTGCTGACCCGCCGGGCAGCTGTGCGGCCACCTGGAGGCTCAGCCTGGTCTTGCCGCTCCCCCCGGCGCCGGTCAGCGTGACCAGCCGGCTGGCCCGTACGAGCTCCCGGATCTCGGCCAGCTCTCGCTCCCGGCCGACGAACGCCGCCAGCTGGGCCGGGAGATTGTTCGGGAACGCCGGACCGCCCGGGGTGCCAGGTGCCGGCGGCGGCCCGGCCGGCGGGCCCGCGGCCAGGTCGTCCGGGGGCCTGCCCGGCGGCGGCGCGGGAGGCTGCCACTCGAGGGCCGGGTCCTGCGCGAGAACGGCGGCTTCCAGGCGCCGGAGCTCCGGGCCGGGCTCCAGCCCGAGCTCGCCGGCGAGCACGGTGCGGCACCGCTGGTAGGCGCGCAGCGCGTCGGCCTGCCGGCCGCTGCGGTAGGTCGCCACGATCAGCTGCTCCCAGCGCCGTTCGCGCAGCGGCCGCGCGGCGACCATCGCCTCCAGCTCGGTGGCGGCCTCGGCGTGCCGGCCCAGCGCCAGCCACGCGCCGGCCCGGTCCTCGGCGGCCAGGTCATAGGTCTCGGTGAGCCGGGTCACCGCGGCCACGGCCCACGGCTCGGCGGCGAACTCGGCCAGCGGCTCCCCGCGCCAGAGCGCGAACGCGTCGTCCAGCCGGGCCGCGGCGGCCGCGGGCTGCCCGGACGCCAGGTCGCCACGTGCCTGGCGCGCCATCGCCTGGAACCGGAGCGCGTCCACCTGCTGGTCGTCGACGCGCAGCACGTACCCGGGCTCCTGGGTCACCAGTACGGTCGCGGGCGCGCGCGGCAGCCGGCCGGGCTCGAGCACCCGGCGCAGCTGCGAGACATACGCCTGCACCGACGCGATCGCCGCGGCCGGCGGGCCGTCCCGCCACAGCAGGTCGATCAGCCGGTCCACCGGGACGACACGCCCGCCGTCCACCAGCAGGATCGCCAGCAGCGTGCGCTGGAGCCGCGGGCCGAGATCGGCCTGCTGGCCGTCCCGCTCCACCCGGAAGGCGCCGAGCACCTCGAAGCACAGGCGGCTGTCGCCGGTCATCTCCGGCACCGGTCGGGACCCATCAGCTCATTTTGGCACGCAGTGTGATCGCCGGGCCGGCTTGGCGCTGACTTGGTTCCGGCTTGGGTGCCCGGCCAAGCCGGCGCACCGGCAGGCATCAAGAGGGCCGGCTGACTCTAGGGCTGCACGGCGACAAGGCCAGTGCCACCAGAAAGGAACCTGATATGTCAGCCTTCGCAGCCCGCTCTACTCTTGCGGCCCCTTCGCTCACGCCCCGCCTGCTGGACCCCGCCCTGGCTGGGAAGATACTGCTCCCCAGCGACGGCGGCTTCGATGAGGCCCGGCGGGCGTGGAACCTCGCCGTCGACCAGCGCCCGGCCGCCGTGGTGTTCCCCGAGTCAGCAGCGGAGGCCGCGGCGGCCGTCCGGTACGCCGCCGACCGCGGTCTCCGGGTCGCCGCCCAGAGCACCGGCCACAACGCCGGGCCGCTCGGGGCGCTGGACGACACCGTGCTGCTGCGGACCGGGCGCATGCGCGGCATCCAGATCAACCCGCGCACCAGGACCGCCCGGGTCGAGGCCGGCGTGGTCTGGCTCGACGTCGTGCACGCCGCCGCCGCCCACGGGCTCGCGGCCCTGGCCGGCTCGTCGCCGGACGTGGGCGTGGCCGGGTACACCCTCGGCGGCGGCCTCAGCTTCCTCGGCCGCAAATTCGGCCTGGCCGCCAGCAACGTGACCGCGATCGAGCTCGTGACCGCCGACGGCGCGATAGTGCGCGCGGACCACGAGAACGAGCCCGACCTGTTCTGGGCCCTGCGCGGCGGCGGCGGCAGCTTCGGCGTCGTGACCGCCCTCGAGTTCAGGCTGTTCCCGCTGACCCACGCCTACGCCGGCGTGCTGTGGTACCCGATCGAGCGCGGGCCGGAAGTGCTGCACACCTGGGCCGGGCTGACCCGCAGCGGCCCGCCGGACGAGCTGACCACGGTGGGCCGGTTCCTCAACTTCCCGCCCGTCCCGCAGGTCCCCGAGCCGGTCCGCGGCAAGTCCTTCGTGGTCGTCGAGGCCTTCCACGTCGGCGACCAGGCCCGGGCCGATGAGCTGCTCGCGCCGCTGCGCGCCCTCGGGCCGGTCAACGACACGATCACCCACGTGCCGGTGCCCGCGCTCAGCCACCTGCACATGGACCCCGAGGAGCCGGTTCCCGGCGCCGGCGACGGGCTCATGCTCGGCAGCCTGCCCGCCGAGGCCGTCGATGCCTTCGTCGACGCGGCTGGTGCCGGGGCCGCGTTCCCGCTGGTGTCGGCCGAGCTGCGGCATCTCGGCGGCGAGCTCGGCCGCGCCCGGCCCGGCAACGGGGCCCTCGCCTCGATCGACGCGCAGTACGCCCTGTTCGCGGTCGGAATGGCCCCCGTCCCCGAGCTGGAGCGGGCAGTTATGGCGCAGGTCGGGACGGTTAAGCAGGCCCTCGCCCCGTGGGCCTCCCCGCAGATGTACCTCAACTTCGCCGAGACCCAGGGTCCCCGCGCCCGGTTCTGGACCGAGCACGCCTACCAGCGGCTGCGCCGCATCAAGGCCGCCGTGGACCCCGGCGACATGATCCGCGCCAACCACCCCGTCCCGCCGGCCCGCTGATGCCGGGCGCGGCGAAGGCCCCGGGGACGCCATCCGTCCCTGGGGCCTTTTCCTGCCCCGTGCCGCTGGCCTGCCGCGGTGACAACGCGGGGCAGCCTTCCCGCGTCTTTGCCTGCAGGGTGCCCGCACCGGCGGCACCCGGCCCGTTCCAAGGGGGATTCCGATGAAGTTCGCTGCCTTCCGCCGTACCCTGGCCGCCGTCGCCGGGACGGCCCTGGTCTCGTCCGCGCTGCTGGTCACCGCCTCGGCCCCCGCCCCGGCCGCCGCCACCCAGCCGGCCGGGACGGCGCCCGCCGCCGCCCAGCCGGTCCTGGTCGACTGCGTGGGCCACGCCAAGGTCAAGCCGTCCCAGCAGGTGCTGGCCTGCGCCGACGGCGCCGACGTGCTGATGAAGCTGAACTGGTCGCACTGGGGCGCCCAGGCGCTGGCCACCGGCAGCGAGAAGATCAACGACTGCACGCCGACCTGCGTCGGCGGCACGTTCCACAAGTTCCCGGTGATCACCGTCCTGTGGCGGGTCCGCCCGCGGCCGCACCACTCCGGCCAGATGATGTTCACCCGGGCCACGATCATCTACACCGGCACGATCCCGGCCGGCCTCCACCGCACCCGCACGATCCCGCTGTTCGGCTAGCCGCCAGCCCAGCGCTGGCCCGCCCGGCCACCCGGCCGGGCGGGCCAGCCAGCCTTCTACAGGTCCTTGGCGAAGTCGGCGCTGAGCCAGTGCTCGGGCGTCATCCGGATCGCGACCTGACTGCCCGGGTCGCCGGCCATCGCCATGTACGCCTCGCCGCCCTCGTCGCCCAGATACCGCTGGGCGATGGCCAGCCGCTCGGCTTGATCGATGTCTTCGATGACAGCGGGCCCGGTCACG
>Ga0157379_10002788_pt1 | contig 14729 bp, 13 predicted proteins | sample S25metaG_FD_121802 | JGI IMG/M metagenome (GOLD analysis project Ga0157379, IMG submission 121802) | Switchgrass rhizosphere microbial communities from Kellogg Biological Station, Michigan, USA - S2-5 metaG | ecosystem: Host-associated > Plants > Roots > Rhizosphere > Soil | place: USA... | reverse complement strand
TTTCCGGTCGACCTCACCGCCGACGTCTGCCGCGAGCGCGGCGTCGCCGTCGACACGGCGCGCTTCGATGCGCTGCTCGCCGAGCAACGCGACCGCGCGCGCGCGTCGGCGAAGTTCCGGATGGCGCAGGGGCTCGACTACAGCGGCGGCGCGTCGACCTTTCACGGCTACGAGACGCTGACGCACGACGCCGCCAAGGTGACCGCCGTCTACGTCGACGGCACGCCGGTCGCGACGGCGCGCGCCGGCGACGTCGCCGTCGTCGTCCTCGACCACACGCCGTTCTACGCCGAGAGCGGCGGCCAGGTCGGCGACACCGGCGAACTGAGGAACGCCACCGCGCGCATGGTCGTCGAGGACACGATCAAGGTGCAGGCGGCGGTCGCCGGACATCAGGGCCGCGTCGTCGAGGGCGAGATCTCGGTCGGCGACGTCGTGCAGACGAAGGTCGACGCCGAGCGGCGTGCCAGGACGGTGCGCAACCACAGCGCGACGCACCTGATGCACAAGGCGCTGCGCGAGGTGCTCGGCGAGCACGTGCAGCAGAAGGGCTCGCTCGTCGACGCCGAGAAGACACGGTTCGACTTCGCCCACAACGCGCCGCTGACCGACCACGAGATCCGCCGCGTCGAGCAGCTCGTCAACGCCGAGATCCTCGAGAACCACAGCACCTCCGCGCGCGTCATGCCGATCGAGCAGGCGCAAAAACTCGGCGCGATGATGCTGTTCGGCGAGAAGTACGGCGACGAGGTGCGGGTCCTCGACATCGGCTCGAGCCGCGAGCTGTGCGGCGGCACGCACGTCGCGCGCACGGGCGACATCGGCCTCTTCAAGATCGTCGCCGAGAGCGGCGTCGCCGCCGGCGTCCGCCGCGTCGAGGCGGTGACCGGCGACAACGCGCTCGCCTATCTGCAGTCGCTCGAGTCGACGCTCGGCCGCATTGCCGGCGAGCTGCGCAGCGCTCGCGACGAAGTGCCGGCGCGCGTCGGCCAGGTGCTCGAGCACGTCCGCGCGCTCGAGAAGGAGCTCGCGGCGCTGAAGGGTCGGCTGGCGTCGTCGCAGGGCGACGACCTCGCGCAGCGCGCGGTCGACGTCAAGGGGCTGAAGGTGCTGGCGGCGCGCCTCGACGGCGCCGACGCGAAGACGCTGCGCGACACCCTCGACAAGCTGAAGGACAAGCTGAAGACGGCGGTGATCGTCCTCGCCGCGGTCGACGGCACGAAGGTCCAGATCGCGGCCGGCGTCACCGCCGACAGCACCGCGCGCGTCAAGGCCGGCGACGTCGCCAACTTCGTCGCCGCGCAGGTCGGCGGCAAGGGCGGCGGCAAGCCCGACATGGCGATGGCCGGGGGCAGCGACCCTTCGCGGCTGCCGGAGGCGCTCGCGTCGCTGCCGCGCTGGCTCGCGGAGAGGGTCTGAATGGACATCCTCTTCCTGGAAGGCCTCGAGGTGCCGTGCCGCGTCGGCTGCACCGATCCCGAGCGCGCGACACCGCAGTCGCTGCGCGTCTCGATCCAGCTCTACTGCCCGTCGCTGCGCGACGCGGCGCTCGCCGACGACCTCGAGCGCACCGTCGACTACCGCCTCGCCGGCGAGCTGATCGACGCCGTCCAGGGCCGCGAGTTCCTGCTCATCGAGCGCGTCGCCGAGACGCTCGCCGAGGTCGCGCTGAAGAACGCGCTGATCGAGCGCGTGACGGTGAGCGTGCGCAAGCGTCCGCCGGTGCAGGGCCTCGAATGGGCAGGCGTCGAGATTACGCGCGGCCGCGACGACGCGCCCGGCACCTCGCCCTGAAGTGAAGGTCGTCAGCAACACCGCGGTGGCGCTCGACGGCCGCATCAACACCCGCGAGCGGCGCTTCACCTTCCTCGGCAGCGAGCGCGACCACGCGCGGATGAGCGCGCTGCGCGCGACCGCCGACGCGGTCCTCGTCGGCGGCGCGACGTTTCGCAACTGGCCGCACCCGGCGCTGCCCGATGCCGGCGATCGCGCGGGCTGGACGAAGCGGCCGTGGAACGTCGTCCTGTCGCGCTCGCTCGACGTCCCGCTCGACACCGACTTCGTCCGCGAGCCGGCGATCCGGCCGCTCTTCCTGACGCGCGCGGCGGCGGCGCTCGGGCGCAACGTTCCCGCCGAGGTCGATGCCTGGCCGGGCGACGGCGATCCGCCGGTGTGGTGGATCGTCGACCGCATCGCGGCGCGCGGCGTCGAGACGCTGCTCGTCGAAGGCGGCGGCGACCTCGTGTTCCAGTTCCTCGCCGCCGACGCGCTCGACGAGATGCACGTGACGCTCTGTCCGCTCGTCGTCGGCGGCGACGCGCCGACGCTCGCCGACGGCATCGGCTTCGACCGCGCCGACGTCCGCCGCCTGCAGCTCATCGCCAGCGACGTCGAAGGCGACGAGATCTTCCTCCACTACCGCGTGCTGCGCGGCGGCGAACGATGACGATCACGATCCGCCGCGCCCGCGTCGACGACGCTGCCGCGCTCGCGCGCCTGATGGGCCACCCGTCGGTCTACCCAGGCCTCATGCAGATGCCGTACCCGAACGAGGAGGCGCACCGGGCCCACCTGACCGAAAGCCTGGCGCCGGGCAAGCCCGACATCCTTCTCGTCGCCGAGCGCGGCGGCGAGATCGTCGGCTCGTCCGGCATGCACCCCGGCGGCCCGAGCCCGCGTCGCCGCCACGTCATGCATCTGGGCATCTCGGTGCGCGCCGACGCCCAGGGGCAGGGCGTCGGCAGCGCGCTGATGCAGGCGATGTGCGACATCGCCGACCGCTGGATCGGGCTGCTCCGCCTCGAGCTCAGCGTCTACGTCGACAACGAGCGCGCGATCGCGCTCTATCGCCGCTTCGGCTTCGAGATCGAGGGGCGGGCGCGCGGCTACGTGCTGCGCGACGGCGCGTACATCGACGCCTTCCTGATGGCGCGCATCCACCCGGCACCGCCGACGCTCGCTGCCCAGCCGCCGACGCCATGACCGTGCTGCGCGCCGCGGTCGCGATCGTGCTCGCTGCCGCGATCGGCCAGGCCGCGGCGCAGCAGAGGGTCTCGTTTCCGAGCCAGGACGGTCCCGGCAATGCGCCGGTGGTGCTGATCGGATACTTCTTTCCCGCGCCGACGTCGCCGGCGCCCGCGGTGGCGCTGTTCCACGGCTGCGGCGGCGCGTACGACCGCAGCGGCGCGCTGGCGAAGCGCATGCGCGAGTACGCCGAGCTGTTCAACGGCCTCGGCCTGCACGCGCTCGTCGTCGACTCGCTGACGCCGCGCTACGAGAAGGAGCTCTGCACGCAGCGCACCGGCAAGCGCCGCGTCACGCAGGCGAATCGCCGCCTCGACGCGCTCGGCGCGATCGACTACCTCGCCGAGCGCCCCGACGTCGACGCCAAGCGGATCGGCCTGATCGGCTGGTCGAACGGCGGCAGTACGGTCATCTCGGCGACCAATCTGCGCCACCACGACGTCGCCGCCGCGGTCAACAAGCCGGCGTTCGCGATCGCGTTCTATCCGGGTTGCGAGGCCGACCTGAAGCGCGGCTACGAGCCGGCCGTGCCGCTGCTGATGCTCGTCGGCGAGAACGACGACTGGACGCCCGCGAAGCCTTGTCTCGCGCTCGCGCGCGCGTCCGCCGAGCCGCGTCCGGAGGTCGTCGCCTATCCCGGGGCATGGCACGGCTTCGATTCCGACGCGCCGCTGCGCGTGCGCAAGGACGTCCCGAACGGGGTCCATCCGGGGCAGGGCGTCCATGCCGGCGGCAACCCGGCGGCCTGGCGGGACTCGCGCGACCGACTCGTCCGCTTCGTCGGCGCCCATTGAGCTTGCGGCGAGCTAGGATGCAAGCGTCACTCCGCCCGAGGGATTCGCCATGATCGAGCCCCGCGACCGCGTCGCCAACCCGGCGCTCCTCGTCGTCGACATGCAGAACGATTTCGTGCGCGTCGGCGCCGCGCTCGAGGTCGCCGACGCGCGTGCCACGATCCCCGCCAACAAGGCGCTCATCGACTTCTTCCGCGCGCGCAAGCTCCCGGTCGTCTACACCAGGTTCATCACCTTCCCCGCGCCAGTGCTGCTCTGGGAGTGGTCGCCGCAGGCGTTGCCGCCCACCAAGTGCTGCTGGAAGGGCCATCGCCGCTACTACCCCGACATCGGTCGCGAGGAGGAGTGCACCGCGGTGATCGACGAGCTCGCTCCGCTGCCCGGCGAGCACCAGATCGAGAAGTTCAACTACGGCGCGTTCTATTCGACGACGCTCGACCCGATCCTGCGCTCGATGGGCGTCGAGTCGTGCGTCGTCACCGGCACGGTGACCCAGATCTGCGTCGAAGAGACGGCGCGCCAGTCGTTCCACCACGGCTTTCGCACCACGCTGGTCCGCGACGCGGTCTCGTCGTTCGCGCCTGACCTGCACGCCGCGACGCTCAAGAACTTCGCGAGCAAGTTCGGCTGGGTCGAGGACAGCGCCGCGGTGATGCGACTGCTCGATTAATGGCGGCGGCGGCGGCGCCCGGCCGACACGGCGCCGCGCTCGCCGCGCATCGTCGGCACGCTGCACTGCGCGCCGCGCGCAGCGCCGGCATCTGGGGCCTGCTCGTCCTGGGCACCATGCTCGCCGCCGTGTTGGTGCCGGGCTTCGCGACGGCCACCAACCTCGGCAACGTCGTCACCCAGTCGGCCGCGCTCGGCCTCGTCGCGCTCGGCCAGACGTTCGTGATCGCGGCCGGCCTCATCGACCTCTCGGTCGGCCAGCTGCTCGGCCTGACCGTCGTCCTCACCTGCGCGCTCAGCGACGGTCGCGGCGAGCTGCTGCTGCCGGTTGCGCTCGGCGTGCTCGCGCTCGGCGCCGTCGTCGGCAGCCTGCACGCCTGGCTCGTCAACAAGCTCGCGATCGAGCCGCTGATCCTGACCTTCGGCTCGCTCAGCATCCTGCAGGGCGCGATCTTCTCGTACACCGACCGCAGCGTCGGCCGTGCACCGGAGGCGCTGCGCTGGATCGCGAACGAGCGGCTGCTCGGCTGGCCCGTCGCAGGAGCGCTGCTCGTGCTCACCGCGCTCGGAGCGCACCTGCTGCTGCGGCGAACGCGCTTCGGCCTGCGCCTGCTCGCGACCGGCGACGACGGCGAGAGCGCGCGCAGGGCGGGCGTGCCCGTGGCGCGCATCCGCTGGGGCGCGTTCGTGCTGTCGGCGCTCGGCGCGGTCGCCGGTGGCCTGCTCGTCGCCGGGCGGCTCGGCACCGGCTATCCGAACGCGGGCCAGGGCTTCGAGCTCGACGCCATCGTCGCGGCGGTGCTCGGCGGCACTTCGCTCGCCGGCGGCCGCGCATCGATCGTCGGCACGATCGGTGCCGTGCTCTTGCTCGGCGTGATCGCCAACGTGCTCAACCTGCTCGAGGTGTCGGCGTTCGTGCAGACGCTGGCCAAGGGCGCGATCGTCGTCGCGGCGATCATCGCGACGCGCGCACCGCGCTCGCAGGTCCGGCCAGGCGCCGCGCACGCGCCGGTCGCGGACGCGTGATGGCCTCGCGCTTGGCGACGCAGGCGCTGCGCGAGCTCGTGTCGCGTTGGGCGATCCTCGGCGCGCTCGCGCTGCTCTACCTCGCGGCCGCGATCCTCTCGCCCGATGCGTTCCTCGAGCCCGCCTATGTCGGCAACGTTCTGCGCCAGGCGGCGCCGGTCGCAATCGCTGCGATCGGCACGACGCTCGTGATGATCCTCGGCGGGGTCGATCTCTCGATCGGCGCGATCATCTCGCTCTCGGCCGTGTTCTGCGCTGTGCAGATGGGCGGCGACGCCGCGAACGTCGGCCCTGCGCTCGCCGCGACGCTGCTCCTGGCGGCCGGCCTCGGCGCCGTGAACGGAATGCTCAACATCGCGAGCCCGGGCTCGTCGTTCATCCTGACGCTCGGCTCGGCGCTCGCGTTCTACGGGCTCACCCAGCTCTATTCGGGCGGCACCGCGCGCGGCATCGTCGCGCCGGGATTCCGCGAGTTCTTCAACCAGCGCCTCGGCGACGTGCTGCCGGTGCTCGCGCTCGCGATGCTGCTGATCGCCGCCGCGATGGAACTCGTGCTGCGCACGACGCGCTTCGGCCGCCAGATCTACCTGATCGGCAGCAACCGCGAGGCGGCGCGTCTCGCCGGGCTACCGGTCGGCGGCGTGACCTTCGCGTGCTACGTGATCTCGGGGCTTTTCGCCGGGCTCGGCGGCATCGCGGTGCTGGCGCGCTCGGGGGTGTCGAGCACCTTCACCGGCCGCGGTTTCGAGTTCGATGCGCTCGCGGCGATCGTGCTCGGCGGCACCGTCTTCAGCGGCGGCCGCGGCACGATCGTCGGCACCGTCGCGGGCACGCTCGTCCTCTTCATCGCCTTCAATCTCGTCAACATCCTCGGTTTCAACTACAACCTTCAGCTGGTGCTGAAGGGCGCGATCATCATCCTCGCCTCGGCCGCGTACGCGTGGCTGGGGCGCGAACGTTGAGCGCGCCCGCCTCGTCCGCCCACACGCACACTCCGGAGGACCAAGACCATGCGCAATCACCCATCCCGAAGGACCTTCGTCGGCGGCTCGCTCGCCTTCGCGTTCGGCGGCTCCTCGCTGCTCGCCCCGCTCGCCGCGCACGCGCAGGTCGACCGTGCCGCGCAGAAGAAGCAGATGGCCGAGCCGGTCGACACCGCGAAGTTCAAGAAGGCAGGGCCGTACACGATCGGCGTCGCTGCCGGCTACATGAGCAACTCGTGGGTCGTGTTCTGTCTCCAGCACGTGCGCTGGGAGGCGTCGCTGCACAAGGACGTGAAGGACGTGATCGTCACCGACGCGGCGTTCAACCCGGGCAAGCAGGTCGCCGACATCGAGGACCTGATCGCGAAGAACGTCAGCATGATCATCTACTGGCCGGTCGACGAGAAGGCGATCCAGCCGGCGCTCGAGAAGGCGATCGCCAAGGGCATCCCGACGATCAACGCCGGCGGCGGCTTCACCTACTCGCCGGGGACGACGTCGAACGCGTTCATCGACCAGTACGTGCTCGGCGAGATGGTCGCGCAGCACTTCATGACCGACCTCGGCGGCAAGGGCAAGGTGTTCGCGATGCTGCCGATCGCCGGCACGACCGCCGCTGTCGACCAGCTCGCAGCGCTCAACGACGTACTGAAGAAGCATCCCGGCGTCGAGCTGCTCTCGGCCGAGCACGGCGACTGGAACCGCGCCAAGGCCAAGCAGATCAGCGAGAACCTGCTGCAGCGCTACCCGAAGATCGACGGTGTCTACTCGCCCGCGGGCCAGATGTCGATGGGCGTCGTCGAGGCGTTCGAGGAGGCCGGTCGCGCGAAGAGCCTGGTGATGTCGCCGGGCGACGAGTACAACGGCTGGATGAAGTGGGTGGTGAAGAACAAGAAGGGCGGCGCGGTCACGTTCCCGACACGCGCCGGCCAGGAGGCGACCAAGCTCGGCCTGAAGATCCTCGCCGGCCAACCGGTGCCGCGCGGCCTCGTGATTCCCTCGCAGTACATCGCGCCCGCCGAGGCCGCCAAGTACGCCGAGATGGACAAGCCCGACGACTGGTGGGCGAGCAACCTGCCGGCCGGCTTCAAGCCCAAGGCCTGACGACGGCGGCGATGACGCCCGGCGCGGCGCGCGACGCGACCGGCGATCGCGCGCGCGTCGCCGACGCGCCGCTGCTCGAGCTGCGCGGGCTCGGCAAGCGCTACGGCGCGACCTGGGCGCTCGAAGGCGTCGACCTCGTCGCGCGCGCGGGCGAGGTCCACGCGCTGCTCGGCGCGAACGGCGCCGGCAAGTCGACGCTGCTGCACCTGCTCGGCGGCATCGCTGCGCCGAGCGCGGGCGAGATCCGCCTCGACGGCACGCCGGTGACGTTCGCGTCGCCGGCAGATGCCGCGCGCGCCGGCATCGCGTCGGTGCACCAGGAGCTCGCCGTTCTGCCGCAGCTCACGGTCGCGGAGAACGTCTGGCTCGCGCGCGAGCCGCGCACGCGCGTCGGCGCGCTCGACCGGCGCGCGCTGCGGCAGGCGACCGTCGAGCTGCTCGAGGGCCACGGCCTGCCGCTCGATCCCGACGCCGTGACGGGCAGCCTCAGCGTCGCCAACCGCCAGCTCGTCGAGATCGCGCGGGCGCTGTCGGCGTCGGCGCGCATCCTCAGCCTCGACGAGCCGAGCGCGGTGCTCTCGCTCGCCGAGCGCGACCGGCTGTTCGAGATCGTGCGCCGCCTGAAGGCGAGCGGGCTGCTGGTCCTGTTCGTGTCGCACCGTCTCGACGAGGTCTTCGAGATCACCGACCGCGTCACCGTGCTCCGCAACGGCAGGCAGGCGTTGGCGGCCGAGACGGCGCGCACCTCGCGCGACGCGTTGGTGCACGCGATGGTCGGCCACGCCGTCGTGGCACGCCCGGGTCCGGCCCGCGTCGCGGGTGAGCGCGCGGTGCGCTACCGTGTGCGCGTCGATGCCGGAGAGCCGCCGCCGGTGGAGATGGCGATCGGGCCGGGCGAGATCGTCGGCTTCGGCGGCCTCGTCGGCGGCGGCCGCACCCGCCTCGCGCGTCGGCTCGCGGGTCTCGAGCCCGGCAGCGTCGCGACATGGCGCGCGCCCGACGGCGAGACCTTCACGCTGCGCTCGGCACGCGACGCCATCGGCCACGGCATCGTCTACCTCACCGAGGACCGCAAGCGCGACGGGCTGTTCCTGGATCTGCCGGTCGTCGACAACGCGAGCGCGGCGTCGCTCGCGCGCATCGCGCGCGCGGGCTGGCTCTCGCGCCGGCGCGAGCGTGCCGCCGTCGCGCCGACGCTCGAGCGGCTGCGGCTCGTGGCGGCGTCGCTGTCGATGCCGGTGCGCGCGCTTTCCGGCGGCAACCAGCAGAAGGTGCTGTTCGCGCGCGCCCTGCTGGCGCGCCCGCGCGTGCTGGTGTGCGACGAGCCGACACGCGGCGTCGACGTCGGCGCGCGCGAGGAGATCTACGCCTTGCTCGAATCGCTCGCCGCGCAGGGCGTGGCAGTGCTCGTGGTGTCGTCGGAGCTCAAGGAGCTGATCGATGTCTGCCACCGCCTGCTGGTCGTCCGCGCCGCGCGCATCGTCGCCGAATTGCCGCCAGGTGCGCGCGAGAGGGACATCGTCGAGGCGGCAGTGCCGGCCGCGTCGCGCGCAGCCGCGGCGTGATCCGGCGTCGCCGCCGCGCGCGCCGCCCCATCGACCGCGCTCGCGCCGTAAGACCTCAGCGCGCGTCGGCCCAGAACACCGCGAACCAGCCGTCGCGGTCGCACCAGTGGCGCGGCGTCGCGAAGCCGGCGTCGAGCAGCAGCGAGCGAAAGCCGTCGACCGTGTGCTTGCACGAGTTCTCGGTGTGGATCCGTTCGCCCGCATCGAAGCGGCGGCCGCCGCCGGGCCAGGCGACGGCGATCTCCTCGCTGGCCTCGAGGTGCATCTCGATGCGCGCCCTGGCGACGTCGTAGAACGCGACGTGGCGCCACTGCCGCGGCGCGAAGTCGCTGCCGATCAGCCGGTTCAGATGGCTGAGCGCATTGCGGTTGAACGCCGCGGTGACGCCGAGGCTGTCGTCGTACGCGGCCTCGAGGATCGCCTTCGGCTTGACGAGGTCGACGCCGATCAGGAGGCCCCCGCCGGCCGCGCGTGCGCGGACGCGGCGCAGGAACGCGAGCGCGTCGGCAGCCTCGAAGTTGCCGATGCTCGAGCCGGGATAGAAGAACACCGGCCGGTCGTCGCCGACGAGGTCGACGGGAATGTCGAGCGAGCTCGAGAAGTCCTGGCCGAGCCCGGCCATCGCGATGTGCGGCTGCTCGCGCTGCAGCGTGCGCAGCGCGTCGCGCAGGAAGTCGACCGAGATGTCGACCGCGACGTAGCGCTTCGGCTCGAGCAGCGCAAACAGCCGCGCTGCCTTCGCGCAGTTGCCGGCGCCGAGGTCGATCAGCGCGATCCGCGCGCCGATCGCCGCCGCCATCTCGGCGCCGTGGCGGGCGAAGATCGCCGCCTCGGTGCGCGTCGGGTAGTACTCGGGCAGCTCGGTGATCGCCTCGAAGAGATGCGAGCCGAGCCGGTCGTAGAAGAACTTCGGCGCCACGCTCGCCGGGCTCGCGAGCAGCGCGGCGCGCGCGGCGTCGCGCTCGGCGTCGTCGTCGGCCAGCCAGGTCTGCACGAATCGGGGAGTCTTCGGATCGGCCATGTCGGCGGTCGGGGCAAGCGCGGTGCCGGGCCGCGCACCTTAACCCGGGATCGCCCAGAATGCAGGCCGATGGTCAACTCCAGCAACTCCCGGCCGGACGAGCGCAGCGGCGATCGCGGGCCGCCGACCGCCGCGGCTGGCGGCGACGCCGCGGCGAGCGGCGAGCTCGCCGGACGGCGCCTCGTGCTCGGCCTGTCCGGCGGCATCGCCTGCTACAAGGCCGCCGAGCTGACGCGCGAGCTCGTCAAGGAAGGCGCGACGGTGCAGGTCGTGATGACCGCGGCCGCCGAGCAGTTCATCACCGCGGTGACGCTGCAGGCGCTCTCGAACCGCACCGTCTATACCAGCCAGTGGGATGCGCGCGAAGCGAACAACATGGCGCACATCAACCTGACGCGCGACGCCGACGCGGTGCTCGTCGCGCCGGCGAGCGCCGATTTCGTCGCCAAGCTGCTGCACGGCCGCGCCGACGACCTGCTCTCGCTGCTGTGCCTGGCGCGGCCGATCGAACGCTGCCGGCTGCTGGTCGCGCCGGCGATGAACCGCGAGATGTGGGCGCATCCGGCGACGCAGCGCAACTTCGCGCAGCTCGCGGCCGACGGCGCGACCGTGCTCGGCCCAGCGAGCGGCGACCAGGCGTGCGGCGAGATCGGCGACGGCCGCATGCTCGAGCCCGAGGAGCTCCTCGAGGAGGTCATCGCGTTCTTCCAGCCCAAGCTGCTCGCGGGTCGCAGCGTCCTCGTCACCGCGGGGCCGACGTTCGAGCCGATCGATCCCGTGCGCGGACTGACGAACCGCTCGAGCGGCAAGATGGGTTTCGCGATCGCGCGCGCCGCCGCCGAGGCGGGCGCCGACGTCACGCTCGTCGCCGGTCCGGTCGCGCTCGCGACGCCGCGGCGCGTCCGCCGCATCGACGTCACGAGCGCGGTCGAGATGCACGCCGCGGTGATGGCCGAAGTCGCGGCGAGCGACGTCTTCGTCGCCACCGCGGCGGTCGCCGACTGGCGCGTCGCCGACGTCGCCAAGGACAAGATCAAGAAGGTCGAAGGCGGCGGCACGCCGACCTTCGCGTTCGTCGAGAACCCGGACATCCTCGCCGGCGTCGCCGCGCTGGCGAAGCCGCCGTTCTGCGTCGGCTTCGCCGCCGAGAGCGGCGACCTGCTCGCCAACGCGAGCGCCAAGCGGCGGCGCAAGAACGTGCCGCTGATCGTCGCCAACCTCGGCCCGGCGACGTTCGGCCGCGACGACAACGCGCTGACGCTGATCGACGCCGACGGCGCGCGCGAGCTGCCGCGCGCGTCCAAGCTCGAGCTCGCGCGCCGCCTCGTCGCCGAGATCGCGGCGCGGGTCGGCGCGCCGAAGCAGCCGACTGCAGCGACGACGTCGCCGGCTTGGACGTCATGACGCACGTCGACGTCCGCATCCTCGACGAGCGCATCGCCGATCGCCTGCCGGCGTACGCGACCGCGGGCAGCGCCGGCCTCGACCTGCGTGCATGCATCGACGCTGCCGTCGTGCTCGCGCCGGGCGCCGCCGAGCTGATTCCGACCGGAATCGCGATCCACATCGGCGATCCCGGCCACGCCGCGATGATCCTGCCGCGCTCCGGGCTCGGCCACAAGCACGGCATCGTGCTCGGCAACCTCGTCGGCCTGATCGACTCCGATTACCAGGGGCCGCTGATGGTGAGCTGCTGGAACCGGAGCCAGGCGCCGTTCACGATCGAGCCGTTCGAGCGCATCGCGCAGCTCGTCGTCGTTCCGGTCGTGCAGGCCGAATTCCGCGTCGTCGCATCGTTCGACGCCAGCGCGCGCGGCAGCGGCGGGTTCGGCTCGACCGGTCGCGGCTGAGCGTGCGCGCAACCCGCGCCCGGGCGAAGGCCGTGGCGCTGCGCGTGATCGCGAGCAGGCGGTCACGCCGACGCAGGTCGACTGACCCTCAGGGACACCCGGCAGGCATCACAATCTCGGCGCCATGCACAAGCAGCTGATCGTCGGCGTCGTCGCCGCCGTCGCCGTCGTCGTCGGCGGCTGGCTGCTCGTGCGCGGCAAGGACGAGGCGGCACAGGATGGCGCGGCGCCGGCGGCCGCCGCCACCGCTGCGAGCGGACCGCCGGTCAGCGTCACGACCGTGCTCGTGCAGAAGCGCGACGTCGACGTGATGCTCGAGGCGACCGGGACGGTGCAGTCGATCAACAGCGTCGACGTGCGGCCGCAGATCGCGAGCGTCATCACCAAGGTGCACATCAAGGAAGGGCAGTTCGTCCGCGCCGGCGATCCGCTCTTCACGCTCGACGCGCGCAACGACGAGGTCAACGTCGCCAAGGCGCAGGCGCAGCTCGCCAAGGACCAGGCCGCGCTCGCCGACGCCGAGCGGCAGCTCGCGCGCAGCCGCGACCTGTTCGCGCAGAACTTCGTCTCGCAGGGTGCGATCGACACCAACCAGACCCTCGTCGACTCGCAGCGCGCCGTCGTCGCCGCCGACCGCGCCGCGATCGCCGCGGCGCAGGTCGGGCTCTCGTACACGCGGATCGTCGCGCCGACGGCCGGGCGCGCCGGCGCCGTCAACGTCTATCCCGGCAGCCTGGTCCAGCCGACCGGCGGCGCGCTCGTCACCATCACCCAGCTCGATCCGATCGCGGTCGCGTTCAGCGTGCCGCAGCGCAACCTCAACGACGCGCTTGTGGCCTTGCGCGGCGGTGGCGGCACGGTGACCGCGGTCGTGCCGGACAGCGGCACGAAGCTCGTCGGCAAGCTCCAGTTCATCGACAACAGCGTCGACCAGGCGTCGGGAACGGTGCGCGCCAAGGCCGAGTTCGCGAACAAGGAAGAGCGCCTCTGGCCGGGTGCCTTCGTCGTCATCCGCCTCGCGGTGCAGACGCTGCGCGGCGCGAGCGTGCTGCCGCAGGCGGCGATCATCCAGAGCCCGCGCGGCAAGATCGTCTACGCGGTCGACGCCGCCGGCAAGGCGATCCCGCGTCCGATCGAGGTCGTCTACGCGAGCGGCGAGGACGCTGCGGTCACCGGCGTCGCGCCCGGCGAGCGGATCGTCCTCGAAGGTCGTCAGAACCTGCGCCCGGGCGCGATGGTCGTCGAGCGCGTGGCGGGCGAGGGCGGTCCGCCGCGCGGCCGCCGCGGCGGCGCGTCGACACCGGCGTCGGGAGCGGGCAATTCGATGCCGGCGGGCGCGTCGGGCGCGGTCGCGGTGCGCGCCAGCACGGCCTGAGCGCCGAGGCGAAGCGATGAACCTCTCCGAGCTCTTCATCCGCCGGCCGGTGCTCACGGTGCTGCTCAACGCCGCGATCGTCGTCGCCGGCGTGATCGCCTTCGGCAAGATTCCGGTCGCGGCGCTGCCGAGCTACAACACGCCGGTCATCAACGTCTCGGCGCAGCTGCCCGGCGCGAGCCCGGAGACGATGGCGACCTCGGTCGCGCTGCAGCTCGAAAAGCAGTTCCAGACGATCCCCGGCCTCAACGTCATCAGCTCGACCAACACGCTCGGCCTGACTTCGGTGACGCTCGAGTTCGAGCAGGGCCGCGACATCGACGCCGCGGCGGTCGACGTCCAGGCGGCGCTGCTGCGCGCGCAGCGCACGCTGCCGATCGAGATGACGATCCCGCCGTCGTACCGCAAGGTCAATCCGGCCGACGCGCCGGTGCTGTTCCTCGCGATGACGTCGCCGTCGCTCAGCCTCTCCGACCTCAACGACTACGCCGAGCACCTGATCTCGCCGACGCTGTCGACGCTCGACGGCGTCGCCCAGGTCGGCATCTTCGGCCAGAAGCGCTTTGCCGTCCGCGTCCGCGTCCAGCCCGACGCGCTCGCGGCGCGCAACATCAGCCTCGACGAGCTGACGAAAGCGCTGAGCGCGGCGAACGCAAACACGCCGGTCGGAACGCTCGAGGGGCCGGCGCAGACGCTGACGCTGCAGGCCAACCGGCAGCTCCGCAACGCCGCCGAGTTCGCCGAGCTCATCGTCAGCAACAAGGGCGGCAACACGGTCCGGCTGAAGGAAGTCGCCTCGGTCGAGGACAGCTTCGAGACCGTGAAGACGGCGGCGTCGTTCAACGGCGAGACGTCGATCTCGCTCGCCGTCTACCGGCAGCCCGACGCCAACACCGTCAAGGTCGTCGACGCCGTTCGCGCCAAGCTCGGCGCCTTCCAGTCGCAGCTGCCGAGCTCGGTGCGGCTGTCGGCGGTCAACGACCGCTCGGTGTCGATCCGCGACGCGCTGCACGACGTCACGCTGACGATGATGGGCACGATCGCGCTCGTCGTCCTCGTCATCTTCCTGTTCCTGCGCCGCTTCGTCGCCACCGTGATCCCGACGATGTCGCTGCCGGTGTCGCTGCTCGGGGCGATCGCGCTGCTCTGGGGCTTCGGCTACACGATCGACAACATCTCGCTGCTCGGCCTCACGCTCGCGGTCGGCCTCGTCGTCGACGACGCGATCGTCATGCTCGAGAACATCATGCGCCACGTCGAGAACGGCGAGCCGCCGTTCCAGGCGGCGCTGCGCGGCTCGCGCGAGGTCGGCTTCACG
>Ga0157379_10002784_pt1 | contig 14744 bp, 16 predicted proteins | sample S25metaG_FD_121802 | JGI IMG/M metagenome (GOLD analysis project Ga0157379, IMG submission 121802) | Switchgrass rhizosphere microbial communities from Kellogg Biological Station, Michigan, USA - S2-5 metaG | ecosystem: Host-associated > Plants > Roots > Rhizosphere > Soil | place: USA... | reverse complement strand
CGGCGGCGCGGACACCCGGGTCTTCTTCGACTCGCGCGTCTCCCGCTCGCGCTGCGGCTCACGCTCACGCGGCTCGCGCTAGCGCCGCTCGCGGGCCGGGGCGATCTCGGGCGCCTCCGCCTCGACCTCCCGGCGCCGCGGCCAGACGCGGCTCACGGCGTCGCCGAGCGCCCGCCCCGCACCGCCCGCGCGCCGGACCATGACCTGCACGCCGCCGACGAGCGACCCGCCGGTCGCGATCATCGCCGTCAACAACAGCCCGGTCAGCACGATCATGACCGCGCCGGCCGTGCTGAAGAGGCGGCGCATCTCGAAGGCGAGGAGCCCGCCGACCCAACCGCCCGCCACCGCCTCGTGTCCCGGTCCCCGCAGCACGGCGAGCGCCGTCGCCACGAGCAGCAGCTGCGCCGTCAACGCGCCCCCACGCGTCAACGAGAGGGCGATCGGCACCCCGCGCAGGACCAGGGTCGCAACCAACACGATCGACGCCGGGACGAGAAGAGCCGCGAGACCGAACGCCGCGACGAACAGATCCGCCAAGAGATACCCGACCGGCCCGCCGGCATCGGATGCGGGATGGGCGGGCGAGTACGTGAGGAAACTGATCGCGAGGTAGCAGGCCCCCGCGATCGCGAAGACGGCCTCGACCTCGTGCCACAAGGTCGCGCCTCCACGACGCTTTTCCTCCGTCTGCCGCGCTACGCGAGCACCCCGCCCCACCGACTCCTCCTCACCCCAGACCAGCCAGCATTGTCACGATCGGCGCGGAAAGCGCAAGCGCCGATCGGGCAAGTCCGCTGAAAGCCTCAGATGAGGCCGGCCTTGCGCATCGGGTCCTCGAACTCGATCAACTCGTCCCAGTGGTCGCGGACGAGCGAGCGCATGAGGCGGTGGGCGACGATCTCGAGCCGGATGCCGTCGGGGTCGGTGAAGAACGTCGCATAGTAGTCGGGCGCGTACTCCGGGTAGAGCTTCGGCTCGCTCGCCGCGATGCCGAGGGCCCGCAGCGCGACGACCGCGGCATCGACGTCGGCGCGCGCCGCGACCCGGAAGCAGAGGTGGTGCAGACCGGGACGATACGGGTCGTGCTCGCCGCCGCGCGCGGGGCGGATGCTGTACTGGGTGACCCGGTTGAAGTAGTGCGCGTGCGGCTCGCCGGCGATGGGTGAGGTGCCCTTCTTGAAGCCAAGAAGGCGCATCACGGCATCGTAGAAAGCGACCGAGCGGGTGAAGTCGCTTACCGCGATGTAGAGATGATCGACGGCGATGACGTCGAGCGCGGGGGCATCCGTCTTCGCCATGCTCACAGCTCCATGACGAAGGGCAGAACGACGGGCCGGCGCTCGAGCGTCTTCTTGAAGTAGCGGCGGAGCGCCTTGCGCATCTCCTCCTTCACCTCGGCCGGGACCGTGCGCGATTCCGGCGCCAGCGCGGCGAGCGCCTCGAGCACGACCTCCTTCGCCCGCTCGAGATAGGCCTGGCTCTCGCCCTCGATCGCGAAGCCACGCGAGATCAGGTCGGGACCGGAGATGATCGTGCCGGTCTGCTGATTCACTGCGAGTACGGCGAGGATCATGCCGCCATCCGACAGGTGCCGCCGGTCGCGCAGGACGACGTCGCCGACGTCGCCAACGCCCTTGCCGTCGACGAAGACCCGGCCGGCGGAGATCGGCTCGGCGCGGCGCGCGCCGGCGCCGTCGATCTCGAGCACGTCGCCATCCTCCAGGATGAAGCAGTCCTCCTGGGCGACCCCGACCTCGGCTGCGAGCGCCGCGTGGCGCGCCAGGTGGCGGTACTCGCCGTGGATCGGCACGAAGTAGCGCGGCCGCGCCAGGTTGAGCATCAAAGCCAGCTCCGCCTGGCTGGCATGCCCGGAGACGTGCAGGTCCGCCGTGGTCTCATAGAGCACCTCGGCACCGCGACGGTGCAGGTGATTGATCACGTCGAAGATCGGCTTCTCGTTGCCGGGGATCATCTTCGACGAGAAGATGACCGTGTCGCCGACGCCGATCTGCACCTGCTTGTGGTCGTTCATCGCGATGCGGGTGAGCGCCGACAGCGGCTCCGCCTGGCTGCCGGTGGAGAGCAAGGTCACCCGCTCGGGCGGAAGGCTCCGCGCCTCCGCGAGATCGACGAGCAGACCCGGCGGGACGCGCAGGTAGCCGAGCCGCTCGCCCGTGGCGACGTTCTGCACCATGCCGCGTCCGACGATGGCGACGCGCCGGCCGGTCCGGGCCGAGAGGTCGAGCACCTGCTGGATGCGGTGGAGGTGCGAGGCGAAGGTCGAGACGAGCACGCGCCCGCCGGCGCGCCGGAACGCGGCCTCGAGCTTCGGACCGAGGCTGCGCTCGGACGGCGTCACGCCCGGGCGCTCGACGTTGGTCGAGTCGGAGAGCAGCGCCAACACGCCGGCATCGCCGAGCGCGGCAAAGCGCCGTAGATCGCTCGGCTGCCCGTCGAGCGGCGTCTGATCGAACTTGAAGTCGCCGGTGTGGACGATCGTCCCGAGCGGGGTGCGGATCGCGAGCGCCACCGCGTCGACGATGCTGTGCGTGATGTGCACCGCCTCGATCTCGAAGGGTCCGACGTGCCAGGAATCACCGGGCTTGAACCGCTCGAGCGGCAGCGCGAGCTTGTGCTCCTCGAGCTTCTGCTCGATGAGGGCGTGCGCGAAGGGCGTGGCGTAGGTCGGCACGACGAGCTCGCGCGCGATGAACGGCAACGCACCGATGTGGTCCTCGTGGCCGTGCGTGAGCACGATACCCTGCAGCCGATCGGGCCGCTCGCGCAGGTACGAGACGTCGGGGATCACGAGATCGACGCCCATCATCGACGCCTCGGGAAACATCACGCCGCAGTCGATCGCGACCGCGCGGTCGCCGTACTCGACGAGCAGCATGTTGAGGCCGATCTCGCCAAGGCCCCCGAGGGGCACGATGCGCAGGGAGTCCGTCATCGTATCGCCGGTCGCTGCCGCGGCGTCAGGACGTCGCCGCCGAGCGCACGCCCGCCGTCGAGACGGCGCCCGGCGCACCGGCCGTTACGGCGCGGCCGTCCAGTCGCTCGACGCAGGCCGTGATCACCGTGCGCACCTCCGCGAGCAACGCGTCGCGGTCGTCGAGCGACCGGCCCGCGGTGGAGATCGGCGGGCAGATGGCGACACGTATCTCGCCGCCCTGCTGCACCGTCCAGGCCGCACGCGGCAGCAGCCGCTCCGTGCCGCTGATGCCGATCGGCACGATGGACGCGCCGGTTTCGAGCGCAAACACGAAGCCGCCCTTCTTGAACGGCAGCATCCTGCCGCCGCCGCGCGTCCCCTCGGGGAAGAACACGACCGAGATGCCGTCGTGCATGCGCTGCCTGGCCTCCGCCAGGCTGGCCATCGCCTGCGCGTGATCGGCGCGGTTCACCAGGATCTGCTTCATCGCCCGCAGCCCCCAGCCGAAGAGCGGTATGCGAAACAGCTCCTCCTTCGCCACCCATCGCAGCTGAAAATCCCACAACGCGACCATCAGCGCCAGCACGTCGAGATTGCTGCGATGATTGGAGACGAAGACGTACGAGCGCCGCGGATCGAGATGGTCGAAGCCCTCGATGTGCACCCGTGCGCCGACGAGCTTCAGGTTCGTCCACGCCCACCACTGCGCGACGCGGAAGGCGAGCCGGGCGTCGCGATCGCACAGCGACGCGAGCAGCACGCCGAGAATCGCCAGCAGCGTATCGACGGCAAAAACGATCAGCCTGACGGCCCCGAGGATCACTACGACCTCCCAGGCAACGCTCCTCGAACGTGCCTGGAAAAATCGTAGCGAGCGCGCCCGGCCATTGTCAAAGGAGCATCAACGGCATCTACCCGGGCATCTACTCGGCGACGTTGACGGGTCGGACGACGGCTGTTAAGCCTCGCACGAAGCCGCTGCAGGAGGATCGCATGTCCGTCAACAAGGTCATTCTCGTCGGAAACCTGGGAAAAGATCCGGAAGTCCGCTTCACCGGCGGCGGCAAGGCGGTTTGCAAGTTCCCGCTCGCTACCAGCGAGGTGTGGAACGACGCCGAGGGCCACAAGCAGGAGCGCACCGAGTGGCACAACATCGTCGTCTGGGGGAAGCAGGGCGAGAACTGCGGCCAGTACCTCTCGAAGGGCCGTCAGGTCTACGTCGAAGGCGCCATCCGCTCCCATAGCTACGACGATAAGGACGGCAACAAGCGCTACATGACCGAGATCATCGCCCAGCAGGTACGCTTCCTCGGCGGCGGCGCGGGTCAGGGTCAGGGTCAGGGACGCGGCAGCGGCGCGGGCGCCCCGCCTCCGATGCCGGAAGAGATGCCCGGCGGCCCCAGCAGCACCGACGACGACATCCCCTTCTGAGCCTCACCATCGGGGTTCACACGCGCGCCGACGGTCTTCTGCAACGTTCGAGCGTTCAGCAGTCTCGCATCGTGTGGGCTACGGGTCGAGTCCGCACACTCCCCAGGGGATGCCCACGTCGTTCGAGCTGTGGTCGCAGGCGACACCGTAGAGCTTGGGCGTCTTGACGAACGACGTCACGTCGACGCGCTCGAAACCCGCGAAGCCCTGGGCGCCATTGCCGCTGACGATGCCGTTCTTCAACCGTACGCGTCGCGTCCCGACCACGCCCGAGTAGCCGTTTCCGGTCGCGTGCACGGTCGTGATCGAGATCATCTGCCCTTCGACGCCGATCTTGCCGTTGTCGTCGGCGGTGAGATTCGACGCGGTGATCTTGCCATTGCCGAGCGCGCTCGACCCCATCGTGATCCCGTACTCGGCACTGTTGCTCACGGTGACGTTCTTCAGTTTCAGCGAATACTGGTAGCGCGAGAAGATGCCGTAGCCGCTGCCGTCGACGACGACATCGTGGATTTTCAGCTTGCCGTCGGTGAGGATGCCATAGGCGGCCATGCCGCGAATCGATCCAGGACCCTCGATGGAGGCGTGCTTGCCGCTCGCGCCGACGCCGATGTCGCCGCCCTCGATCGTGTGGCCGTTCAGCAGCAGCCGGCTGCCGGCTTGCAGGCCGATGATCGGAATCTCGTTGCCCGGAAAGGAGGGGCAGCTGAGGTCGAGGTCGAGAATCGCGGTCTGGCCCGGCAGGACGCTGGTGAAGCATTGCACGATGTGGCCGAAGTCGGCCGATCGGGCCTCGAGCGGGAGGAGCAGCACCAAACCTAGGGCGCAGGCATAGCGCATCGGGGGCCTCCTTTCGGTTGGGACGCTCGGGTTACACGGGCAGCCCGGCGGGCGTCAAGCAAATCTAGAGGCCCTCGTCGGCAAAGCTCACGTAGCGGCCCTCGCCGATCACGACGTGGTCGAGCACGGCGACGCCCATCAGATCGCCGACCTGCCGCAGGCGCTGCGTGATCGCGACGTCCTCGGCGCTCGGCGTCGGATCCCCGCTCGGATGATTGTGGACGAGGATGATCGCCGCCGCCGACTCCTCGATCACCGGCACGAAGACCTCACGCGGGTGCACCAGCGACGCCGTGAGCGACCCTTCCGAGATGCGAACGTCCTTGAGGAGGCGGTTCTTGCCGTCGAGCAGGAGGACGTGGAACTGCTCCTTGCGGAGCGCGGCGAGCCGCGCTCCGCAGTGGCGATAGACCTCGGCGCTCGTCCGCAGCGGCGCGTGACGTGCCACCCGTTGCTCGGTTGCCCGTCGCGCTAGCTCGCCCACCGCGCGCAGCAGCGCGACACGCGCCGGGCCGAGCCCCGGCACCTCGGCGAGCGCGCGCGGCGGCGCCTCGAGCACCCGACGGAGCGAGCCGAAGCGCATGAGGAGCTGCCGCCCGCGTTCCACCGGACCGGCCGCGCCCGCACCGGTCGGCAGCACGATCGCGAGGAGCTCCGCGTCGCTCAGGTGCTCGGGCCCACGGAGCAGCAGCTTCTCGCGCGGCCGCTCGTCGACCGGCCAGTGGGTGATGCGGGACGGCGGTGGCACGCGCCGACGACCGTCGCAGACGCGCGCCGCCAGCTCATCGCTACGGGCAGCTAGCGGAGGCGATAGCGGATCGGCACGTGCTTCGGGCCGCCGACGAACGTCGTCGAGGCGTACGTCGGCTCGGCGGCGAGCTCGATCGACTCGAGACGGGGCAGCAGCTCGCGCAGGAAGGCGCGCAGCTCCATGCGCGCCAGGTGCGCCCCGAGGCAGAAGTGAACGCCGATGCCGAAGGCGAGATGATCGCTCGCGTTCCGGCGCTCGACGTCGAACCGGAACGGCTCGGGGAACACCGACTCGTCGTGATTGGCGGAAAGGTACGAGAGCAGCATGCGCTCGCCTTTGCGGATCGGGACACCGGCGAGGACGTAATCCTCCTGCGGCCAGCGCATGAAGTGCCGAACCGGCGTCACCCAACGGATGATCTCCTCGACGGCGTTGTCGATGCGTCGCGGATCGTCGCGCAGCGCGCGCAGCTGGTCGGGGTGACGGATCAACGCCTCGAGGCCGCCGGCGAGCGAGCTCGACGTCGTGTCGTGACCGGCCGTCGCGACGATCGTGTAGTAGCTGATCGTCTGCAGATCCCCGACCGGCTCACCCTCGATCGTGCCGTTCGCGATGGTGGAAGCCAGATCCTCGGTTGGCCGAGCCCGCCGATCGGCCGTCACGTGCTGGAAGTACGCGCCGAGATCGGCGAGCGCGGCGGCCATCGTCGCCTGCGCGTCGGGCCCACCGAGCTCGGGATCCTCGGCGCCGAAGACGCCTTGTGTGAGCCGCAGCATGAGCGGCTCGTCCTCCTCCGGCACGCCGAGGATGCTCATGATGACGCGCAGCGGGTAGTAGAGCGCGATGTCGGTCGCGAAATCGCAGGCGCCGCCGAGCGCGGCCATGCGGTCGACGAACGCACGCGACAGCTCGGCGATGCGCGTCTCGAAGAGCCGGCGCAGGTTGGCCGGCTTGAACCAGTCGTTGGTGACGGCGCGGTAGCCGCGATGCTCGACGCCGTCCATGTGGACCAGTGTCTTGAGATCCGCGCCGCTCGCGCGCAGGCGCTCGACGCCGCCCGACGGATCGAGCACCACCTGCTTCGTGTTCCAGAAGCGCTCCGGCTGGCGCTCGATCTCCATCACGTGGTCGTGGCGCGTGACGGCCCAGAACGGGGCCAGGCCGGGCGGCTCGACCCGGAGCACCGGAGCCTCGCGGCGGATCGCGGCCGCGGCCGCGTGCCAGCGCGGTAGATCCTCGTAGCGGGTCGGATCGTAGAAGATCGCGCCGTCGGTCATGGCTCCTCCTACAACGCGTAGCCGCCGTCGACCATCAGCGTCTGGCCGGTGATCCAGCCCGCCTGGTCGGAGAGCAGGAACGCGACCGCGTTGGCGACGTCGGTCGCCGAGCCGAGACGGCGCAGCGCCAGGTTACGCTCGGCGGCGGCCAGCCAGCGGGCGTCGAAATAGCCGTCGTCGACCAGGCGCTGATACATGCCGTCGCGGATCGGCCCGACGCCGACGCAGTTGGCGCGCACGCCGAAGCGGCCTTCCTCGAGCGCCAGATGGCGGACGATCGACTCGACGGCCGCCTTGGGCGCGGCGGACAGCACGTCGCGCGCCGTGGCGCGCCGCACCGCCGGCGTCACGAGCGCGACGACGGCGCCACGCTGCTGACGCAGCGACGACAGCGCGGGCACGACGACGTTGAAGCAGCCGAGGACATCGGCCTCCAGCTGCGCCCGCAGCCGCGCCGGCTCTACCGTGTTGGCGAAGAGCATGTCGATGTAGGGCCCCGCCGCGATCACGACCGCGTGGATCGCGCCGACCTCCGCAACGACGGCGGCCGCGGCGCGCTCGTCGCTCACGTCGAGCTGGTGCAGGATCGCTCGCCCGCCGGCCGCCTCGACCGCCGCCTGGGTCCGCGCGGCGGCCTCGGCGTTACCACGATACGTGAGCGCGACGTCGTAGCCGTCACGCGCGAGGCGCTCGCACACGGCGGCGCCGATACCGCCGCTCCCGCCCGTCACCAGGGCCTGGAGGCGCGGGCTCATGCGGCGCGCGACGCGGCGTGCTCGACCGCCTTCAGGCGCGGCAGCACCTTCTCAGCGAAGAGCCGGATGTTCGCTTTCGCCATCGCCGGCGGCATGCCGCCGTAGCTGAACACCGCGATCAGGCCGGCGCCGCCGATGCGCCGCGTGTTCTCGATCGTCTGCTCCACCACCTGCTCCGGCGTCCCCCACACCTGCAGCTCGGCGAGGAAACGTGCGAAGCCCTCGCGGCCGTGTTTCGCGATGTTGCGCGCGAGGCCAGCGTAGTACTCGTAGCCGGGGATGTCCGCGAGCGCGACGTTGTCGAACTCGTAGTGCCCCATCGTCGAGCGGCAGTAGCCGACCACGTAGCGCTCGTACATCTCGCGCGCCGTCTCCGCGTCCTCGTGCACGGCGGTGAAGCTCACGAGCAACGGCCGGGGCGGCTCGGTGCCGTTCACCTCGCGAAAAACGGCGCGGTACGCCTCGAGGTCGGCCAGCGTCTTGTCCCACGGCTTCTGCGCGATGATCATGATGCCGACTCCGAGCTCGGCCATGATGCGCGACGACTCGGGAGAGACCGACGACGCGTAGACACGCCCCTTGAAGGAGCGGAACGGCCCGGGACGGATCGCGACGCGCGGCTGCCGGTAGAGCTCGCCGTCGTACTCGATGACGCCGGTCTCGAGGGCCCGCAGGATCGCCTCGCCGTACTCGACGAAGCGCCGCCGCGACTCGCCCATCGGCGTGCGAAAGCCCTCGAACTCGACGCGCGCGAGACCGCGACCGATGCCGAGGATCACTCGTCCCTGCGACATGTGGTCGAGCACCGTGAAGCTCTCGGCGATCCGCACCGGATCGTGCCAGGGCAGCACCATCACCATGGTACCGAGCTGCACCCGCCGCGTCCGGCCGGCGAGATACGTGAGGAGCTGTGACGGGTCGGGACACATCGTGTAGTCGGTGAAGTGATGCTCCGCCGCCCAGACCGAGTCGAAGCCGAGCGGCTCGGCGAGATCCGCCATGGAGAGCTCGTGCGCGTACACCTCGCCGTCGTCGCGCGCGTTACCGAGATTCTGGAAGAACGTGCCGCTGCCTACGTGCATGGGACCGCTCCTGTGGCATCGAGGCCGAGGACCTCGTGCAGTGTGCGATGGAAGTGGGCGACGCCGGGCTCGTTCCGTCCGAGGACGAGGAACGGAACGGCGCCGGCGCGCAGGTTGGCCTGGATCTTCGCGCACGCCGCGAAGTCCTCGTTGCTCGTCACGCCGTCGATCAGATCGAGGTTCTTCCGCCAGTAGGCGCGCTCGCCGTCGCTCGCGGGCGCCGTCGGCGCATAGAGGGACACGCGCACCTCGCAGGCGTCCGGGTCGTGCAGATCGGGGAAGGACTGGTAGAGCTCGACGTGATCCTGCTGGTAGATGAGCACCGCGTTCGGGAACATCTGGTAGAGCAAGGTCACGTGGGGCAGCAGGCTTTCGCCGGGCGCGAGCCCGTCGAACGAGCGGCGCACGCCCACGATGCGGCAGTGGCGGCCGAAGGCGTCGAAAGCCGAGAGGTTGCCGTGGAAGATCGGCCTGAGCGTCTCCTGGTGCAGGAAGTGGAGATGGTACGCCTCCATGAAGGAGTCGACCGTAAGCTTCCAGTTGGCCGCGAAGCGATGCGCGCGGCGCTCGATCAGGTGGTACGCGCCGAGGTCGAAGCCCGCGAGCTCGGCTTCGGCGCCGCCCAGGTCGTTCGTCGGCGCGGAGCCCGGTGCGAAGCTCACCCAGACGAGCCCTGCCCGCTCGAAGACCGGGAGCGACGCCAACCCGAGATCCGCCGACGCGACATCGTTGAATCCCTCTCTGCCCGGCATCCCCGCGAGACGCCCCTCGCAGTCGTAGCTCCACGAGTGGTACGGGCAGACGAGCGCACGGTCGGCGTGGCCGCGGCCCGTCGCGACGCGCATCCCGCGGTGGCGGCAGGCGTTGACGAAGGCGCGCAGCGCACCGTCGGGCGCGCGCCACACGACGGCGGAGCGGCCGCATCCCTCGAAGCTGAACCAGTCGCCCGGCGCCGCGGCGTCGCCGCTCACGCCGACCAGCAACGGGCCGCCGACGAAGAGCCGCGTGATCTCGCACGCGAGCACCGCCGTGCTCGTGTAGTCACCGGCCGGCACGCGGTAGCTGTGCGGCGCGAGATCGGTCGTGCGCACGTCGCGCAGCGACCGGATGCGCGCCGCGAGCCGCTCTTGCATCGCGCCGTCCATGAGGCATGGTTTCTAACATCAGTTAGAAACCATGGTCAATGCCGTGGAGCGGCCGACGGCACCTTGACCGCGCCGTCTCTTATCTAATACGGGTTAGAATCCATGGGGTTGCCCGCCACAGCCGGCAGGCCGACGGGCTCGAAGTCGGCGCGCACCCGGCAGCGCATCCTCGACGCCGCGGCCACTGCCTTCCGACGCGACGGCTTCGCCTCGGTCACGTTGAAGGACATCGCCGAACGCGCCGGCCTCCAGACGGGCAGCCTCTACTACCACTTCGACGGCAAGGAGGATCTCGTCGACGCGATCCTCTCCGCCGGCACCGAAGGCGCGCTCGTCGCGACGCGCGAGGCCGTGGAGGCGCTCGGTAAGAGGGCCGAGCCGCTGGCGCGCCTGCGCGCCGCCATCGCCGCGCACCTGCGCGTCGTCCTCTCCGAGGACAGCTACGCGTCGGCGAATCTCCGCATCCTCGGCCAGGTGCCGGAGGCGATTCGCGAGAAGCACCTGCGGCGCCAGCGCGCCTACGGCGCGTTCTGGGACGCGCTACTGCACGACGCGGCGGCTGCCGGCGCGGTGCGCGCCGATCTCGACCTCTCCGTGACCCGCATGCTGGCGCTCGGCGCGCTCAACTGGTCGGTCGAATGGTATCGCAAGGGCCGGCGCTCGCCGAGCGAGATCGCCGCGCACGCGACGACGTTGATTCTCGACGGCATCGCGCGCCGCCCGCCACCGGCACCGCGTCGCAACGCGCGCCGCTGATTCGAGCCGCGCAGCCCGCGCTCACCACGTGCCGGGCTCGAACATCGCGTCCTGCTTCGTCCAGCGCCGCTTCAGGATGTCGCGCTGCTCGGGATGCGTGAGGACGTAGAGATCCTTCCGCTCGACGGCGCGCACGACACGGCGCGCGGCCTCCTCTGCGGTGATCGTGCTGCCCACCATGCCCTCCGCGGACGGAATGATCGGCTCGCCGGGATTGCGCAGCTCGGCCGGCCGGCGGGTCACGGAGTTCTCGTTGATGTTGGTCGCGACGATCATGGGGCAGAGGACGCTCACGCCGATGCCGCGCGGCTTCAGCTCACGGTGCAGGGCCTCGCTCAAACCGACGACCGCGAACTTGGAGGCGCAATAGATGCCGAGCCATTGCATGCCGACGAGGCCGGCCATCGAGGCCGTGTTGACGACGTGGCCGCCCTGCCCTTGCGCCAGAAGCCTTGGCACGAACGCCTCGAGGCCGTGCACGACGCCCCAGAAGTTCACGTTCATCGTGAACTCCCAGTCGGCGTGCGTGGACGTCGCGATCTCGCCGAACGTGGCGACGCCGGCGTTGTTGCAGATGATGTGCACGGTGCCGAAGCGCGCCACGGTCTGCGCCGCGAGTGCCTCGACGGCATCGCGGACCGTGACGTCGGTCTGCACCGCCAGCGCCTCGGCGCCACCGGCGCGCAGCTTCGACGCGACCGCCTCGGCGGCATCGAGGTGGAGGTCGGCGAGCACCACGCGCGCCCCGCGCGCGGCGAAGGCCTCGGCCATGGCGGCGCCGATGCCACCCCCACCTCCCGTCACGACCGCTACGCGTCCACGAAACTCGTCCATCGTCGCTCTCCTCAGGCGGGAAGCTACGCGAACATGGCGGGTCGAGGCAATCGGCTCGGCGATCAGTCCAGGCCGGCCAGGAGCAGATCGAGGCCGCGTCGGAACTCGCGCCCGGCATCGCTGGTCGTCGCGGCTTCGGCGATCTCGATCAAGTGCGGGAACGCTTCGGGCGAAAGGGCGCGGACGCGACGGATGGCGGTCGTCGCCGTCTCACCCGCGCGGCGTGACAGCGGCCCGGCCAGCTCCACCTGCGCGAAGCCCATCACCAGCGCCGAGACCGCACGGAACGCCACCAGCAGACGATGGCCGGACCGGCCGCCGCGCGCCAACGCGGCGAGCAGAGCCTCGGCGACCTGCAACGCCGCAGGCGACCTGGTGCGGCGCACGAGGATCAGCGGGATCGCGTGCGGGTGCGCGCGCACGGCGCGCCACATCGCGGTCGCGATGGCGCGCACCTCGGCGCGCCAGTCGCGCCTCCGTCCGGCCGGCCAACGCGTCCGTCCCACGATCGCCTCGGTCACGAGCACCTCGAGATCCTCGCGGCTGCGGACATGATTGTAGAGCGTCATCGCGCCGGTCCCGAGGCGCGCTGCCAGCGCCCGCATGGTGAGCCCCTCGAGCCCGTCGGCATCGAGGAGCGCCAACGCGGCCTGCTGCAGCTGCTCGCGCGTGAACTTTCGTGGCCTGCCCATCACCCTCTTGCTTTACGTACATTGTACGTAAATAATCGAAGGGGCACAAGGAGCGCATCATGACTGGTTCGGGTCTCGGCATGCTCGCGATGGCGTTGGTCTTCGGCCCGGGAGTCCGCTGGCTGCTGCTCATGAGCCGGGTCCGGCTGCCGCGCAACGCGCGGGCCTACGTGGTGGCCAACGTGATCGGTGTCGCGTGCGGCATCGCGGCCCCTTTCGCCGGCACGGGCGGCCCCTCGACGGTCCACGCGATCGCGTCCGTCGGCGGCGTAGTCGCGGCGCTCGGCGGCCTGGGCTTCCTGGCGCTCCTCTCCGCGAGCGGCCAAGGTCCGAACCAGCCGGCCGTGCGCGTCGGCGGACGGCTCCTCGACTTCGACGCGACCGATGACGAGGGACGCGCGTTCGAGCTCGCGAGCCTGCGCGGCCACGCGGTCCTGCTCAAGTTCTTCCGCGGCCACTGGTGCCCCTACTGCGTCGCCGAGCTGCGCCGTTGGGAGGAGCTGCGGCCGGAGCTCGAGGCGCTCGGCGTCCGCATCGTCACGGTCTGCGCGGACACGGCGGGAGCGATCCGCGCCGGTCGCGCCAAGCACGGTCTCCGTGCCGCGATGATCCCCGACCCCGAGCTCGTGATCACCGACCGCTATAATCTGCGCAACCCGAGGAACTTCGCGCCGAAGCCGGGGCTGGTGATCCCGCTGCCGATCCCCACGACGATCCTCGCCGATGCCGACGGCACCGTGCGCTGGATCGACCAGGCAACCGACTACATGCGGCGCTCGGAGCCGCAGCGGGTCCTGGGCGCGATACGCGCCGCGCTCGAGCCGGGAGCCGGCACGGCTCGCGTCCGGCACACGCCCGCCGCCGTCGCGCCCGTCGCCTGAGCCAGCGACACCATCGCGTGGTAATGGTGCCCCATGCCCACGGTGTGGGGGACATTCGATCGCTTTCTCGCCGGTGAGCTCCCGCTCGAAGAACTGGTGGACTGGGTCGCGGGAACGCCCGCCCTGGCGGACCTGTTGGCGCCCGAGGAGCTTCGCCGCCTTCAGCTCATGGATCCCACGGCACCCAGTGCGTTCCGCGATGCGACGACGTGGGTGGCGGCGATCTACGAAACGCACCGTCCGGGCCGGCTCGCGCTCGATCGCGCCGAGCGGATCGCGCGCGGCATGCTTGCGGGGGAGATCGACTGCGCCGCCGGTACGCGAGCGCTTGCCCGGCTCCGCGAGCAGGGCGCCGCGTGGATTCCCGACGCCTTCACCGGGCTTGCCGCCGCCATCGACGATCTACCGGAGCCCTCCGCAAACCCGTTGTCGGACGCCCCAGGCTTCGCAGCGCGCGTCACCGCGGCGCTCGACCTCGGGCGGCGGCTGCGAGCGCCCGCGCTGGTCGCGGCGCGCCGACTGCTCGACCGTCTGAAGGACTGAGCGGCCGCGGTGAGCGACGGCTCACGCCAAGGGCGGATTCGACGACCCGTCAGCTGGCGCGCTTCGCGACGCCGCGCTCGTGCGACTCGCCGCGCCGGCTCGCCCGCAGGCGCGCCAGCGCGGCAACCATGACGTCGCGCACGTGCTCGCGCAGCGTGTCCGCGTCCGCGAAGCCCGCCGGATCGATCGGCTCCAGCACCTGGATGACGATGTCGGCGCGCTCGCGCAGCGTGAGACCGTACTTCGGCAGTGCGTCGAGCGTGCCGTCGACGATGATCGGCAGCACCGGCGCGTGATGGCGCCACGCCAGGGTGAAGGCGCCGTGGCGGAAGTCGCGGATGTTGCCGGTCGGCGAGCGTGTGCCCTCGGGGAAGATCATGATCGAGCTGCCGGTATCGAGCGCCTCGCCACAGGCCTCCATCATCCGCGTAGCGTCCGTCCGGTCACCGCGACGGATGGCGATGTAGCGATTGAGGGTCATGTTCCAGCCGATGAACGGCACGCGGAAGATCTCGATCTTCGAAACCCACTTGAAGTGTTTGTAGAGGCGGAACAGGACCAGGATGTCGAGCAGTGATTGATGGTTGGCGACCAGCACGTAGGTGTCGCCGGTCCGGATGCGCTCGCGATCCCGTACCTCCACCGTCCAGAACGGGAAGACGTACGTGTAGAAGGCCGCCCAGGCGCACGTGTAGATGTGCAGCGCCCGCAACCGGTGATCGAACGGCGCCGTCACCGCCCACAGCACGAGCGCGACGACGAAGAAGATGGGACAGGTGACGAGGATCACCAGCCAGAGACCGAGCGAGGCGAGCAGCT
>Ga0157379_10002783_pt1 | contig 14745 bp, 13 predicted proteins | sample S25metaG_FD_121802 | JGI IMG/M metagenome (GOLD analysis project Ga0157379, IMG submission 121802) | Switchgrass rhizosphere microbial communities from Kellogg Biological Station, Michigan, USA - S2-5 metaG | ecosystem: Host-associated > Plants > Roots > Rhizosphere > Soil | place: USA... | reverse complement strand
GCTGCATGCTGTCCAGTTTGGCCGGCCCGGCTGATGCGCTGCACGTTGCGCAAATCCTCGCAAAAATCCGTGCGCCGCTCGACGCGCCGCGCTTCGAAAGCCGCGTGTTCAGCGCGCGCGGCGCAAAAACCGTCGTGAGCGAATCGGGCATCGAGATCGGCATCAAGGCGCTGCCGAAGGATGCACATTTCGATCTCGTGCTCGTGCCCGGCATCGACCATGAGCGGCCACGCGACATCCTCGATCGAAAGGTGGAATTCGAACCCGAAATCAACTTGCTGCGCGACTTGCACAAGCAAGGTACGCGCATCGCCGCGACCTGCAGCGGCACCTACCTGCTGGCGATGAGCGGCCTGCTCGATGGTCGCCGCGCGACCACGAGTTGGTGGATGGCGACGGCGTTCCGGCGACATTTCCCCGCCGTGCGGCTCGAGGAGCAGGCGCTGTTGATAGACGATGGCGGCTTGATCACGACTGGCGCGTCAACGTCGGTGTACTCACTCGTGCTGCGCCTGATCGCCGAGATCGGGGGCGAAGAACTCGCGCAACAGCTTAGCCGGATGATGCTGCTCGACGCGGAGCGGCAAAGCCAGGCGCCATACGTGAGCCAGGCCATGCTGGAAAAACCGCGCCATTCGCTGTCGGAGAAGATCACGCACTTTCTCGACCGGGAATTGCACAATCAGATCAGCGTGACGCGGCTGGCCGATCACTGCGGCACGAGCGAACGCAGCCTGCTGCGCCATTTCCGCGCCCATTACGGCACGAGCCCCCTCGGCTACATCCAGCACTTGCGCGTGGAGCGCGCCAAGGCGCTGCTCGAAGCGACCCAACTGAGTTTCGACGAGGTGGTGCAGCGCTGCGGATATAGTGACGTGCCGAGCTTCCGCAAGTTGTTCAAACGCGAAACTTCGCTGACACCGGCCGACTATCGCGAGCGTTTCCGCCTGCGCGCGCGCTGATCAGGCGCGCAGCGGCCAGCGCTCGATTTGCTCGTGCGTGGATCGGCCGACATGGCTGTCCATCAGCGCAAAACCGTCGGCTTTCCAGATGATTGGCTCGATCGCGATGTCTGCTGGCAGCGCGCTCTTCGCGTAGGCAATCGTCAGGTGCGGCAGGTACGGTTGGCGCTCCAGATGTTCGCGCAGCCCTGCCACGCGCAATGCCATGCCGAGTTCGGCGTGGAATGAGCGCAGATCGCTTTCCGATTCTGCCGCGCAGCGCAGCACGCACGGCGGATTGAAGCGGCGCGGAAAAGTTGCGGCGCGGTCGAGCGTGAATTCGAACGGCGCCCTGCACACGTTCGCGCCGGCCCGGCGCGAACGTGCGATCGCGTCGTCTGCGTCGAAAAAATCGCCAAGGAATTGCAGCGTGAGATGCAGCTTGGAAGCATTGACCCAATGACCGCGTACGAGTCCGCCAGCCTTGATCGCGGCGACGGTACGCTCAATCTCGACCGACAACGCCGCGTCCGGAAGCAACGCAAAGAACAGCCGGTGGACTTGGGTGCCCATCGAGTCATGTTAACCCGCGCTCGTTGGCGCAGGTTCATTGTCGCGCAACCATGCTGTGACCCGGCCCCGCAACATGGAGCGTTACATGGCAATCTTGCGCTGGCGGAAGCTGTTTGCGGCATTGGTTGTAGTTGTGTGCTTCGGGTGCGCGCCGCTGCATCGCGATGCGGCCAAGCTGCCATCGTCGGCATTGCCCCCCAAGAGCGATACGCCCGCGGCACGCTACGTGCAGTCGGAGGTGTCTGTTCACCAAAGCGAATCGGGCTTTCGACTGCTGACCAACGCCACGAACGCGCTGATGAGCCGCATCGCGCTGGCTGACCACGCCGCGCATTCGATCGACCTGCAGTATTTCATTTTCCAGAACGATGCGACCGGACGGCTCGTCGCGCAACGCCTGCTCGCCGCGGCCGATCGCGGCGTGCGGGTGCGCATGCTGCTCGATGATTTCGGCCTCGATCGGGAATACGACTTGCTCGATGCACTCGATGCGCACGCCAATATCGAGGTACGCGTATTCAACCCATTCCGCACTCGTGCGAAATTGCTGCCGGCGAAAGTCGTCCAACTCGTGCTCGAATGGCGCCGGCTCAACCGACGCATGCACAACAAGTCATTCATTGTCGATGGCACCACTGCCGTAATCGGCGGCCGCAATATCGGCGATGCGTACTTCGACGCGGCCGACACCAGTAATTTTCGCGATCTGGACGTGATCGCCATCGGGCCGGTGGTGCCCGAGGCATCGCGCTCGTTTGATGAGTACTGGAACAGCGATGCGGCAGTTCCGGTCGCTGCGTTTGGCAAGAAACGCGACCCGCAGCGCGACCTCAACCGCGAACGCGATGCGCTGGCGCACGACGCACGCGCATTTGCGCAATCCGATTATGCGCAAGCGGCCATTGACGATTTTCCGAATGGCCCCAGCGCGGACCGCGCCGGCAGCTGGTTCTGGGGTTCGGCTGTACTGGTTGCCGATCAGCCCGAGAAAGTCCAGGCCGAGCGGGACGAACCAGCGCTGCGCATCGGCCCGAAACTGAAGCAGGTCGTTGACGGTGCGCAGCATGAAGTATTGTTGACGTCGCCATATTTTGTGCCGGGGAAAACAGGCACACAGTATCTGTCGAGCCTCGTGCAGCGTGGCGTGACTACCAAGGTGCTGACCAACTCTTTGGCGGCCACCGACGAGCCGCCCGCACATGCGGGCTACTCTCATTATCGGCGCGATCTGCTCGGCGCCGGCGTACTACTGTATGAACTGCTGCCGCTGCCGGGCTCCGTACAAGCACCGACTGCGTACGGCACATCGTCCGGAGTCAGCCTGCATGCCAAATCCGTCGTCGTCGACCGGCGCTACGTGTTCATCGGCTCGATGAACATGGACCAGCGCTCCAAGCTGCTCAATACCGAGATGGGCGTCATTGTCGACAGTCCGAGTCTGGCCAAGGCCGTTGGCGATTTCTTCGACCGCGCGACTGCGCCGACCAGTGCGTATCGGCTCGAACTGAAGGATGGGTCGCACGGAGGCACACACCTCGTCTGGGTGATGCAGGAGAACGGCGCGACGCGGACTTTCGAGCACGAACCCGGGGCTTCCGCGCAGCGACGCCTGGAAACGCTCGTGTTGCGCATGCTGCCGATTGACGGTCTGTTGTGACCACAGCGTCGACGCACCTGCCGTCGGCGCCGTCCAGAGGCTAAAATGCGCAGTCCCCTTCAGTCAGACTCGCAGGAATCCCTATGGGCAGAGGCCCCAGTATCGAAGGCCGCAAGAGCGCAGAAGACGCGCGCCGCGGCAAGCTGTTTACCAAGCTGATCCGCGAAATCACGGTCGCCGCACGCAGTGGCGGCGCCGATCCGGCCACCAATCCGCGCCTGCGCACCGGCATCGACAAGGCACTCGCGGCGAACATGACCAAGGACACGATCGAGCGCGCCTTGAAGCGCGCCGCCGGCGCGGATGCGGACAAGATGGAGGAGATACGCTACGAAGGCTATGGCCCTTCCGGCGTAGCGCTGATCATCGACTGCATGACCGATAACGCGCAGCGCACCGTCTCCGATGTGCGCCACGCGCTCGGCAAGCACGGCGGCAATCTGGGCACGTCCGGTTCGGTCGCGTTCCAGTTCAAGCATGTCGGCGAATTCATGGTCGATACCAGCAAACCCGGCAGCGAGGACCAGCTGCTCGAAGCCGCGCTCGATGCGGGCGCAGACGATGTGCAGAGTGAGGACGGCGAAAGTCTCGTACTGACTTCGCCCGAATCGTTCGAAACGGTGAAAAAGGCGCTCGTTGCGGCGGGCCTATCCCCATCCAAGGCCGACGTAACCTGGCGTCCGGGCAATCGCGTCGCGGTCAACGCCGAAGTCGCCGAGACGTTACGCGACCTGCTCGATTGGCTCGACGAGCTGGATGACGTGCAAGAGGTCTATCACAACGCGGAGCTGGCGGCGTAATTCAGTCCTTTTGATACGTTCCCATCAACTCCGCTTGTGCCAGGACGTGTCCCTTCATCGCGGCTTCTAGCCCGGCCTTGTTGAGCACCTTGCCCGCCGGCAAAGCGATATCGAGCGCGTAGAGCTTGAAGAAGTACCGATGTCGACCGATCGGTGGACACGGGCCGCCGTAGCCGTTGCGGCTCCAGTCATTCGTGCCTTCGGCGGCTCCGGTAGGAACGCTCTTACCGCTCGCCGCTTCGCCGAGCGACGCCGTGGCCGGCGGGATGTTGTACAGCACCCAATGCACCCATACGCGCTGTGGCGCCTTCGGATCCGGCGCATCCGGGTCGTCGATGATCAGGGCAAAGCTCAGCGTGCCAGGCGGCATGCCCGACCATTCCAGTGGTGGCGAAGCATCGCTGCCTTGACAGGTATACTTTTTCGGTATCGGCTGCCCGGCGGCAAACGCCCGGGATGTGAGCGACAACATTGTCCGACCCTCCTGCGCCGCTGCGGATTGCAGTAACGCCCAACCGAGCACAATGGCAAGCCCGCGGTGCATATCAGTTGAGATTCGCGGTACCGCGGAAAGTTTCGCGTGCATCGAATGTTGCATGTCATTCGCCACGTGTGAGCGGCGCCAGTTCCACCTCGACGTGCGCATCGCCGGCGCGCCCCATGGCCTCCCCTGTGCTGGTCCTGATTCGCGTAGCCGCAATCCCTGAGTCCTCCAGTACGTGCACGATCGCACTTGCGCGCTGCCGTGCGAGCGTGCGCGCCTCGGCCGTATCATCATCGGCGCTGATCCGAATCGTTATCCGCGTCATTCGGTATTCGGCGAGCACTTTCGACAACGGTGCCAGCAACGCGCGGGCCGCGTCGTCCAATTGCGCTTCGCCAGAGGCAAACCCGATCCGGCGTGAAAAATCCAGCGCGATGCCGCTGCTGGAGCGGCCCACGATAACCGCGGGATCGACGCTTTGCTGCAAGCGTCCCTGCAGCACATCGAAGTAATATCCCACTTCACCCGGAGCCAACGCATCGGAACGACTCGCCTTGCCCGAAGCCTTCGGTGTTGCCGCAACGTGTTGCGGATGCGTCTGCGGCCTGCTTGGCTGGGCCTTGTGCGCGGCGCATGCTACGAGCAGCAGCGTCATCGCGCTCAGGATGAACAGCGGACACTGCCTACGCAGCACGGCGGTTGCTCGAGCGCAGAAATGCGACGAAATCCCCGACCTCCAAAGGCCGGCTGAACAGATAACCCTGGCCATGAAAAACGCCGTGCTCAACGAGCCAGCGTGCCTGCTCCAGCGTCTCCACGCCTTCGGCCACGATGTCGAGTCCGAGCGATTTGGCCATCTCGATCACATGCACGATCACTTCTCCGGTCGCCGCGCCTGTGCCGATCGCGTCGACGAAGGACTTGTCGATCTTGAGTACATCGAGTTCGAACGTTTGCAAATACGACAGACTCGAATAACCGGTGCCGAAATCGTCCACGGCGATCTGGTGGCCGCGTTCGCGGAAATCGCGAATCAGAGCGCGCGCCGTATCGGAGTTCACCAATGCGCGCTCGGTGATTTCCAGCTTGATGGACTGTGGCGGCAGGCTTGCCGTCTGTAGTCGCGCTGCCAACTCGCGGCCAATACGATCGTTTTTCAGATCATCATGCGAGAGATTCAGGTTGATGCTGACCTTGCCGGCCGCAGCGATGATCTGCTCCAGATCGCCGATTACGGTGTGCATGACCGCCAATGTAATGTCCTGGATCAGCCCGGCTTCCTCGGCCACCGGGATGAACACATCGGGACTGACCCATTGCCCTTTCTCGCGCTGCCAGCGCGCGAGCGCCTCGGCGCCGACGCAGCGCGTCGTGCGCAGGTCGATCACCGGCTGGTATTGCACGCTGATCCGCCCTGCCGCCAGCGCTCGCCGCAATTCGGTCGCCGGCTGCAGCTGATGACGCGAAAAACGCAGGATCAGGTCAATCCAGGCTGCCACGAACAGCAACGCCAGGATGCCGCCGATGAGCAAGGTCGATGCGTGTCGGCTCCAGAAGTTGCCGATCGGTTCCTGCGCGACCACGTCGATCGGCAAGATCTCGTTGCGTGCGAAATGCGAGGTCACCTGTCCTTGTGCACGCTCGACGTTCACGCCGACCGGCAGCGCATCCGGCGAGGGCAATTGCGCATCCCACGGAATCGCCGACAGGCGCAGGTTTTCCACCCACAACGTCGCTCGACGATCCGGCGAAGACGGAAGGTCGAGCAGCAAGCGTGGATCGATGGCAACATCATGGTCCCCATAGCGCATCAGGAACAACTGCACGCCGCCGACTTCGGTCTGTGCGCTCGGCCACCAGGCGATTACGCCGTTGTCGTAGATGCGATCCGCATGCGGTGGCTTGAGTCCTTCCGGCGGGAGGAAACCGACTCCGCATAATCGATCGGCCGCCTGCCAGTAGCCGATGCCGCGGATGTAAGGTCGCGATACCGCGGCGTTCTGCAGCGATTGCATGTGCGCGGTGGAGCACCGCGGCGTGTCGAGCTTGTCAAACCCGGCGAGCATGTCGCGCACATCCAGAATGATGTGTTCAGTGCGTTGCCCGAGCGTCGCGGCCAGACCGCCGGCGTAATCGGCCTCCGATGCGACCGACTCTTTCCACAGCAGCCACAACATCGATCCGAACAGCGCCGCAACGCCGAGCAAGCCGGCGAGTACGGCACCGATCAGGATTTTTTCCCGGCGCTGCATGTTGAGTATCCGGACATCCGCCCCAAGCGCCCTCTCCAATGGCCTTCCCGCCGGCATGATAATCCCAGCACACGTCTCGTTGTCGATTTCGATCCCGCCCGTTCGACGCTCAAGCTGAGAGCCGAACGAACGCGCACACGCGGCTGTCTAACCCGTTTAGAACATAAGGAGATTCCCATGAGCACCAGTTTTCAGCGCATCACGCCGTTTCTGTGGTTCGACAACCAGGCCGAAGAAGCGGCCAACTTCTATACCTCGATTTTCCCGAATTCGAAAATCAACCATGTCGCACGCTACGACAAGGCCGCGGCGCAAGTCAGCGGCCGGCCGGAAGGATCAGCCATGGTGGTCGACTTCGAACTGGACGGGCAGAAGATTTCCGCGCTCAACGGCGGCCCGGTATTCAAGTTCAACGAAGCGCTCTCCATGGTGATCCACTGCAAGACGCAGGCGGAGATCGATCACTACTGGAGCAAGCTGACCGAAGGCGGCGATCCGAAAGCTCAACAATGCGGCTGGCTCAAGGACAAGTTCGGCGTGTCATGGCAGGTCGTGCCGACCGAGTTGCCGCAGCTGATCAGCAATGCGAAAGGCATGCAGGCGATGCTGCAGATGAAGAAGTTCGACATCGCAGCGCTGCGCAAAGCGGCGGCCTGACGTCTTTCAACGCAGCTGGCTGTCCTTGCTGCCGCGCCGGTTGTAGCCACTGAAAGCGGCATCTTCCTTGTCGCGCGCATCTTGGCACGATACGCACAGGCGCACCCCGGGCACTGCCTTGCGCCTTGCCTCGGGAATGGTCGCATCGCATTCCTCGCAATGTTTCAGGCTCGGCCCTTTCGGCGCCTTGCTGCGCGCGCGCTTGATCGCGTCCGCAATCGTCGCGTCGATCTGATCCTGTACGGCGCCATCGCCGGCCCAACCGGTGGCCATCATGAGTTTCCGAGAATTGCTGCCTCGATAATGGAGGTGTTGCCGCGCAGACACAAGCGGCCTCACCTGGATATCTGCATCCCCAGATAGATCAGCGCGCTCGCCTGGTCCTCGCTCCGCGCCCCGAACTCCTTGCCCAGCGCCGCGAGAACGGTCATCGAATCATTCAGCTTCCGACGCAGGCCGAAATTCAGCAAGGTCTGCGGGTCGCCGCGTTTCCATTCGCGATGCACTTCCACAAGGCATTCCACGCGGTCAGATCCGCACGAATGACCCACAACGATGCCGGCCGACCAGAAATCGGCCTCCTGTTGCACGAAGTGCCGTCCCAGGTCAGCTGCGATCTCCAAACCGCTCAATTCGGCCGCGATTTCGGCCGGAAAAAAGAAAGCCTTGTTCCGCGAAGCGACGCCGATGCGCTCGGAATAACCGGAAAGCGACGTCTGAAAACGCGGATATATGGACATCGAAAACGGGTGCGCATCGTTTTTGTCCAGAAAACGCCACTTCACGCCAAAGCTCGAATCGCCCAGCCCGGATCGCAAATGTCCGCCTTCCGCATTCGTGTAGGTCCAGGGGATATCGGCGTTTAGCTGAATGTGCTCCCCCCAGCCGTAGTTGATGTCGGCATCAGGAGCATCCACGTTCCACGCATTTGGCGTATGCGTGCCGACGCCGGCGACGTTGATTTCCCAATGCCCGTCTCCGGGTGTGCCCGGATCATCCGTTGCCATGGGCGGACCGCCTTGGGCGCCGGCCAGGCGCGGGCCTAGCGCGGCAAATACGAACAAGAATCTCAAGTAGCGCATGAGTTGCGTTTCACCAATGTGTGCTCCAAGGACGATCCGAATTCAACCTCACCCTTGCATCCGATATGATAGCGGTGGGGATGCTCCATCGGCCGCCGCCTTCCACAGGGGAAGCGCATGCAACTGCGCCTAAAATTCAATCTGGTCCTGCTCGCCGTGTTCGTGCTCGGAGTTGTCGGTGCAGCGATTTTCTACGACCACTACCTCGAACAGAACGCGCTCGACGAAGTGCGCGCGCATTCGCAGGTGCTCATGGAAACGGCCTTGGCGGTTCGCGGCTACACGACCGACGAGATCAAGCCGCATCTGGATCCGCTGAACGCCGAAACCTTTCTGCCGCAAACGGTGCCCGCGTTCGCCGCCACGGAAGTGTTGCATCGTCTGCGCAGTCGCTATGTCGGATACGACTACAAGGAATCGGTGCTCGATCCGACCAACCCGCGTGACAAGGCCAGCGACTGGGAAACAACGCTGATCGAGCAATTTCGCGCCGGCAGCAGCTCAGCGAAGGAGCTCACCGGGTTCCATGGCGATGGCATTGATCGCACGCTGTATGTGGCCCGGCCGATCAAGATCACGAATCCCAAGTGTCTGACCTGTCACAGCACGCCGGACAAGGCGCCGGCATCGATGATCAAGGTCTATGGCGAGAAGAACGGCTTCGACTGGAAACTCAACGACGTGATCGGCATGCAGCTCGTGCAGGTGCCGGTGTTCTATCCGCTCGAAAAAGCGCGCGAGACGTTTCGCAGCTTCATGCTGTCTCTACTCGCGATCTTTGCAGTGATGTTTGTCGCGATGAACATCGCGCTGTCGGGTTTCGTGATCGAACCGATGGCGCGGCTGAACCACAAACTCGAAGACCTCGCCACAAAAGATTTCCTCACTGACCTGGTCAATCGCCGGCGCTTCTTCGAGCATCTGGAGAAAGACCTGGCCGATGCGCGCGTCCGCAACTTTGGCATTTCCGTGATCATCCTCGACCTGGATTTCTTCAAGCGCATCAACGACACGTTCGGCCACGACAGCGGCGACATGGTGCTGAAGAACGCCGCCGCGCGCGTGCGCGAACTGATGCGCGGTTCCGACTGCGCGGCGCGCTTCGGCGGCGAAGAATTTGTCATGTTGCTGCGCGAAACACGCATCGACACGGCGTATGCGATGGCCGAAGCCGTGCGTGCGAAGATCGCCGACGTACCGTTCGAACTGGTGGGTCACGTCAGCGCGAGTTTCGGCGTCGCCGAGTGGGATCACGCCGAGGACGCGCGCTCGCTGATCGCACGTGCCGACAAGGCGCTGTATGTCGCGAAGCAGACCGGGCGCAACAAGGTCGTGCGTGCCGAAGGTGGCCCTGCGAAACCCTGAGCGCGACCCCGGAAACGCGCGCCTGGCAGAGTTTCAGGCGAATACCACCGTCTTGCCGCCGTCGATCACGACGCGGTGTTCGATGTGCCACTGCACGGCCCTGGCCAGCACGGCGCATTCGATATCGCGCCCGATCGCCGCGAGTTGATCCGGCGTGTGCGCATGCGACACGCGTTCGACGCCCTGCTCGATGATCGGCCCTTCGTCGAGATCGTTGGTGACGTAGTGCGCCGTGGCCCCAATGATCTTCACGCCGCGCGCATGCGCCTGGTGGTACGGGCGCGCGCCCTGGAAGCTGGGCAGGAACGAATGGTGAATGTTGATGCAGCGCCCGGCCAGTGCGCCGCAGGTCGGTGGCGACAGAATCTGCATGTAGCGCGCCAGCACGACGAGATCGATTTTCAGTTCATCGACCAGCTTGAGGATGCGCGCTTCCTGTGTCGCCTTGCCGCGTGCGTCGTCCTTGCCGACAGGCAGATGGTGATATGCGATGCCGCTCCACTCGACGAACGAGCGCATATCTTCGTGGTTGGAGAACACGGCCGGGATCTCGACATCGAGCAAGCCGGCACGCCAGCGATGCAGCAAATTAAAAAGGGCATGTCCGTGACGCGACACGCCGATCAGCAGGCGCGGCTTTACGCGCTCGTCGTACAGTTGCCAGCTCATGCCGAAACGCTGCGCGATACTGGCGAAGCCGGCGCGCAACTGCGCGGGTTGCGGCATCGCGTGCCCTTCGCGTCGGAACACGGTGCGCATGAAGAACTGGTCGCTGATCGAATCGTTGAAATGATTCGATTCGACGATCGACGCGTCGTTGTCGGCCAGATATCCCGAAACGGCCGCAACAATGCCCTTGGTGTCACGACACTTGATGACCAGCGTATAGCGCTCGCGTGCGCTCGGCTTGCTCACATGGCCCCCTGGCGGTTCAACCCATCGGCCACAAGATCATGGCAGCGTGGTGATACAACACGCAAATTGTGCTGCGTAAACCTGGGCAACCGAAGGGATTTTTAACTTCGACTGCCATTCCCATCGTGCTCAATTGAGCGTAGTCTCAACACCCCCGCAACGAACAGGAGCGCCCTCATGGCCCTGTGGAAAGACCCCACCAAGTCGACCAGTCCCTTCCCCCCACCGGATCCAGCGCCAGCGCCGAAATCGGAACTGCCGCCGTTCGTGGACATCAAGGCCGACGCCGCGGCCATGCGCGCGCCCGCTCCAGTGCCCACCCGCGAGAAGGCAAAATCCGAATCGCTGATCGCGCCGGATCTCACGATCGAAGGCAAGATCGAAGGCACCGGTCACGTTCGCATCGCCGGCCGCTTCAAGGGCGATGTCGACGTGCGCGGCGACCTGACGATCGAGTCCGGCGCCCAAGTTACCGGCAGCATCCGCGCCGAAAAAGTCAGCATCTCCGGCGAACTGATAGGCAACGTCGAAACGGCAACACATGTGGAGTTGCTGCAGAGCGGCTCGCTGACCGGGGATCTGAAAGCGGCCACCGCGACGGTTGCCGCCGGCTCGCGCATGCGCGGCATGGCCGATTTCGGCTGGGAAACCAGTGGCAAGAGTGGCCGCAACGGCGCGGATCACAAGGTTTCATGACCGCACCGCGCCCGGCGGGACCCGGCGCGACACGCCATTGTCCGCACTGCCAGGAGATCATCCTGGAAAGTGCGGCGGTGTGTCCGGCGTGCCGGCACCACCTGCGCTTCGAACAGCCGGCGGCGGCGCCGTATGAGAAGGCAACCGCCGTACCCGCGGCCGAGGCGATCACGCCGTTGCGCGTGGAAGGCAACATCCGCAATCCGCCGGACGGCGAGATCTACGAATACTCGATGGTATTGACGATCCGCAACGAGCGCGGCGAGGAAATTGCGCGCCGACTCGTCGGCGTCGGCGCGATGCAGCCGGAGGAACAGCGCACGTTCACGCTGAGCGTGGAAATGGCGCCGGTGATCGACAAAGGCGACAGCAAGCGTCGGCATTGATCTCGTGCGGTCATTCACGACGCCTTCCAGGCAATCGTAAATCTTCTTGACCTGTAAGACCTGCGGAGTAAGACTCCCGACCGGGGACGGAAGCAACTTCGCGTTGCGGACGATTGCTTGAAATCCATTTTCGCGGCTCGGTGCTCAGCACCGCAGGCGTGCTGCATCGTGTTTCTTTGGGGAGAAAGCGGATGAAATCTAGTTTGTTCGGTGTGTTGCTCTTGATTGCCGCGGCTGGCGGCAACGCCTCTCAAGAACCAACAATTGACGCGAAAGCTTCAAGCCACCATCTGCCACCGGGCAAGCCGATCGAACTGCAGCTCAAACACGCCGGCAGCAAGAAGTTCGATCTGCGCAAACTACCGCACACGAAACCCAAGCAACAGGAACGCCCCGAATTCGAAGAACCCGAACTCAATCCGGTCGAACTTCCCGGCGGACCTCAGCCAGCAGCGGCCCTATCGGCGCCAGGTCCCAGCGCGCCGGCACCGGCACCCAACAATGTCTTCGAAGGGCTGGACCGCTTCACCTGGGGTGCCGGCAGTCCGCCTGACACGAACGGCGATGTCGGCCCGACCCACTATATCCAGACCGTCAACACATCGATCGGCGTCTTCCGCAAGAGTGACGGCTTCCAGGAAGCTGCTTTCACTTTCAACACTTTCATGAGCCAGGGCGACTTCGGCAACCTGTGCGACACCAACAACTTCGGCGATCCGGTCGTTCTGTACGACACGTTCGAGGATCGCTGGGTCATCACCGACTTTGCCTTCCTGACGGACATCTCCGGCAACGTGCTCGCTCCGGCGTTCCAGTGTTTCGCCGTGTCGATGAGCGGCGATCCGATCAGCGGCGGCTGGAATTTCTATTCGAGGCAAATCTCCGACAACCTCGACGACTACCCGAAGTTCGGCATCTGGCCGGATGGTCTGTACATGTCGGCGAACATGTTCTCGTTCGGCGCCGGCTCGGCCTTCAAAGGCGCGCGCGCCTGGGCCTTCAACAAGGCGCAGATGTACGCCGGCAGCCCGACCGTCCAGGTCGTGCAGTTCGACATCGGCGGCGGCGACTTCACGGTCATCCCGAGCAATGCGCGCCTGCAGACCGGCACACCGCCCGCCGGCCGCCCAAACCTGTTCGTCTCCACTTGGTTGTTCACGAATGCGCTGACCGTCTACAAATTCCACGTCGATTGGAACAGCATCTCGCTGTCAACATTTACTGGACCGGATACTCCGCTGGCCGCAACCAGTTGGCCGAACGCAGCCGTCGCCAACGCACCGCAGCCCGGCACGGCGACGCTGCTCGATGTACTCCAGATTCGGGCGATGGTGCAGAACCAGTACACGAATTTCGGCGGTGTCGAATCGCTTTGGCCGACACACACGGTACGGCGCGCGAATACCACGGGTTTTGCCGCCCCGCGCTGGTATCAGGTGGATGTCACGGGTGGCACGGTGGCCGCAAACTTGCCGCAGGCCGCGACCTGGGACCCGGACGGGGCGAACACCAATCACCGATTCATGCCGAGCGTCGCGCTGGACCGTGCCGGTGACATGGCGATGGGCTACAGCGTATCCAACGCCACGACCGTATTTCCCTCGATGCGATATGCCGGGCGCCTGGCAGCCGACCCGGTCAACACGTTCAGCCAGACCGAGCAGACCTTCTTCACGGGTACCGCATCGCAGACAGGCTCAACGCGCTGGGGCGATTACAGTTCAATGACGCTCGATCCCGACGGCTGCACGTTCTGGTATGCGAACGAATATGCCAACCCCGCGGACCAGACCTTCAACCATCGTTGGTTGACGAAGTTGGGTTCGTTCGGGCCGTTCCCGGGCTGTACACCGGTCGGTGCCGGCGGCGATATCTCCGGCACGGTGACCGTCAATCCCGGCGGCGCGCCGATCAGCGGTGCGACCGTGCAGCTTGGCGCGCGTTCGACGACGACGGACGGTTCCGGCAACTACACGTTCGCTGGTATCCCCGCTGGAACTTATCCCACACTCGATGCAAGCCAGCCAGGCTTCGTCAGTGCGTCGGCGTCAAGCATCGTCGTCACGGACGGCGGCACGACGATCCAGAACTTCTCACTGACCGCGGCTCCGGCCAGTGCCTGTCTGACTGATACCACGCAAAGCGATTTTCTTGAGGGGGTGTCGTCGGCGACACTCGATCTCAACACAAGTCCCGGCGATGCGCTGCTGTCGAACGCGCCGGCCAGTGATCAGGCAAACACGGCCGGCACTACTACCGGGACGGGCTTTGGCACTCCCAACTGGACCGGGATGACATTCATTTCGGCAGTCAGCGGCACGCTCGCCAAAGCCGATATCCAACTCTTCTGTAGCGGTTGCGGAGCGACTCCCCCCAACCTTACGCTCTCGGTTCGCAATACCAGCGCCGGACTGCCCACTGGCGCCGATCTCGCCAGCACGACGGTTCCCGGCTCTGCTTTTGCGAGCGGCGGGATCACGCTGTATACGGCGAGCTTCGGCTCGCCGGCGACTCTGGCTTCCGGAACGCAATACGCTCTGATCTTGCGGCCCGTATCGGTCCCCGCAGGTAGCGGCTATTTCTGGATTCGTTCCTCGCCGAGCACGTACGCCAGTGGTTCGCGCGTGCTTTCGGCAGACAGTGGCGGGACGTGGTCCGCAGACACGACCCGAGACTATAACTTCCGAACCTACATGCAGACCGGCTATGCGGCTTCCGGCAATCTGATCTCTGCGCCGAAGGACAGCAACCCGGCCGGCGGCCTCACGCCGATTTGGTCGACGCTCTCTTGGAACGCCACTACTCCGGCAAATACCTCCGTCCAGTTCCAGGTTGCAGGTTCGAATAACGTTGGCGGTCCGTTCAACTTCGTCGGGCCGGACGGCACGGCCGCGACGTTCTTCACCACCTCGCCCGTCCAGCTCTCGCCGCAGTTTT
>Ga0157379_10002782_pt1 | contig 14750 bp, 11 predicted proteins | sample S25metaG_FD_121802 | JGI IMG/M metagenome (GOLD analysis project Ga0157379, IMG submission 121802) | Switchgrass rhizosphere microbial communities from Kellogg Biological Station, Michigan, USA - S2-5 metaG | ecosystem: Host-associated > Plants > Roots > Rhizosphere > Soil | place: USA... | reverse complement strand
GATCTGCGTGAACTCCGGCTGGCGGTCGGCGCGCAGGTCCTCGTCGCGGAAGCACTTCACGATCTGGTAGTAGCGGTCGAAGCCCGCCATCATCAGCATCTGCTTGAAAAGCTGCGGCGACTGCGGCAGCGCGTAGAAGTGGCCGTGGTGGAGCCGCGACGGCACCAGGAACTCGCGCGCGCCCTCGGGCGTGGACTTGTAGAGGATCGGCGTCTCGATGTCGACGAAGCCGTGCCGGTCGAGATAGCCCCGCGCCGACATTGCCGCGCGGTGGCGCAGCATCAGGTTGCGCTGCATCGCCGGGCGGCGCAGGTCGATGACGCGATGGGCGAGCCGCACCGTCTCCGACAGGTTCTCGTCGTCGAGCTGGAACGGCGGCGTCGCCGACGCGTTGAGGATCGTGACGTCGTGCGCGAGGACTTCGATCTCGCCGCTGCGAAGGTCGGCATTGACCGTCCCCGCCGGACGCGGCCGCACGCGGCCGGTGACCGCGATGCAGAATTCGTTGCGCAGCGACTCGGCGGTGGCGAACGTCGCCGCGCGATCGGGATCGCAGACGACCTGCACGAGGCCTTCGCGGTCGCGGAGATCGATGAAGATCACGCCGCCATGGTCGCGACGGCGATGGACCCAGCCGGCGAGCGTGACGGTCTGGTCGAGATGGCGGCGGTCGATGAGTCCGCAGTAGTCGGTGCGCTTCAAGCGATTCTCCAGCGTGGGGCGAGCATGGCGGGTGGGGGTCGTGGGGCCGCGGGCGCGCTGCGCTAGCCGGTGCGGGCGAGAGTCCCGACCGGCGGCCGCCTGCCGGCGCGGTCAGTTTCGGGAATCGGCGACGGGTGCGGCGGCCGCGCTCGGCGGCGCGTCGACGCGCGGCGGCAGGACGGGCGTGGTGACGCGCGGCACGACGACGCCCATCGAGATGATGTACTTCAGCGCTTCGTCGACCGTCATGTCGAGCTCGCGCACCTGCGCCCGCGGCAGCATCAGGAAGTAGCCGCCGGTCGGATTGGGCGTGGTCGGGACGTAGACGCTGACGTGATCGCCGGGAAGATGCGGCGCGATCGCGCTCGCCGGCGTGCCGGTGAGAAAACCGATCGTCCAGCTTCCCGGCCGCGGGAACTCGACGAGGAGCGCCTTGCGAAACGCGTTGCCCTTGTCGGAGAGCAGGGTGTCGCTGACCTGCTTCACCGACGAATAGATGGACTTGACGAACGGGATGCGGCCGAGCAGGCGCTCCCACGCGCCGATCAGCCGCTGGCCGAAGAAGTTTGCGGCCACCACACCCGTCACGAGCAGGATCACGAACGCGACGACGAGCCCGAGGCCGGGAATGTCAAAGCCAAGCAGCGCACGCGGGCGCGCGCCCTCGGGCAGCACCAGCAGGATCTGGTCGAGCGACGTCAGCAGGAAATGCAGGACCCAGATCGTGATGCCAAGCGGCACCCAGACGAGCAGTCCGGCGATCAGATAGCGTCTCATGGCGTCGCGGCGCGCGCGGTCAGTCCGTCGTCGTCGTCGGCTTGGGGTTCGCCGGCGCCGGCGCCGGCGTTTCGCTCTTGGTCTCGGCCGGCTTTGCCTTGGTTTCGGCGGGCTTCGCCGTATCGCTCGATGCTGCGGTCGACGCGGACGGCGCGCCCTCCGCGGCGTCGGTCTTCGCCGGCGCCGGCTTGGCGGGCTTCCCGCCGTTGCGGAAGTCCGTCACGTACCAGCCCGACCCTTTCAAATGGAAGCCGGCAGCCGAGACCATCTTCGTCAGCGTGTCCTTGTGGCACACCGGGCAGGTGACGAGGAGCGGATCCGACAGCTTCTGCAGGGCCTCATGCTCGTTCCCGCACGACGAGCAGCGATATTCGTAGATCGGCATGGTGATCCTCGCGGTGCAACACGAGTGCGTTTGCGACCGCACAAAACGCTTGATTCGAAAAGGTAATTATAGCCGAAACCTCTGGGTTCCGAGGTCCTCGCGCGCTGCGGCGGCCGGTCGTCGCAAAATAGTGCCGCGGCGCACGTTTCAAAGTGCCTTATGCTGTGAGACGAGCGCGTGATGAGGCGGGCGATGGCGGATTTCTGGATCTGGTGGGTGGCGGCGGCGTTGCTGGTCGGGCTGGAGCTCGCCACCGGGACGTTCTACCTGCTGGCGGTCGGCGTGGCATTCGCGCTCGGCGGCGTGGCCGCCTGGCTTGGCGCCGAAACTCCCGCCCAGATGCTCATCGGCGGCACGCTCGCGGTCATTGCCGTCGCCATCGCGCATCAGTGGCGCAGGAAGCGCGGCACGCCGGCGCCGCAGCCCGCGCTCGATCGCGGCCAGGCCGTGCAGGTCGAGCATTGGCATCCGGACGGCACTGCGCGCGTCGTCTATCGCGGCACGCACTGGAACGCCGAGCTTGCGGCGAGCGACGCGCCGCGCGCCCCGACGATGTATATCCTCGCCACGCGCGGCTCGACGCTCGTGCTCACCGATCGCAAGCCCTAGCGCGGCACCCGCCGCGCGCACCGCATTTCGGAGCGTTACCCATGGGAATCGGATCGTCGGTCTTCACGTTCGCCGTCTTCGTCGTCGCGCTGATCGTGGTCGTGCAGGCGATCCGTGTCGTGCCGCAGCAGCATGCGTGGGTGATCGAGCGCCTCGGGCGCTTTCACGCGGTGCTCGAGCCGGGACTCAATTTCGTGATCCCGTTTGTCGACCGGCTCGCCTACCGCCACGACCTGCGCGAGATCCCGCTCGACATCCCGCCGCAGGTCTGCATCACGAAGGACAACACGCAACTGCAAGTCGACGGCATCCTGTACTTCCAGGTCACCGATCCGAAGCTCGCGTCGTACGGCTCGTCGAACTACGTGCTCGCGATCACGCAGCTCGCGCAGACGCTGCTGCGCAGCGTGATCGGGCGGATGGAGCTCGATCGCACGTTCGAGGAGCGCGACCAGATCAATGCGTCGGTAGTGAGCGCGCTCGACGCTGCCGCGTCAACGTGGGGCGTCAAGGTGCTGCGCTACGAGATCAAGGATCTCACGCCGCCCGCCGAGATCCTGCGCTCGATGCAGGCGCAGATCACCGCCGAGCGCGAGAAGCGCGCAGTGATCGCGACCTCCGAAGGCAAGCGGCAGGAGCAGATCAACCTCGCCGAGGGTGCCCGCTCGGCGGCGATCGCAAAATCCGAAGGCGAGAAGCAGGCGGAAATCAACGTCGCGCAGGGTCAGGCGGGTGCGATTCTGGCGATTGCGGAAGCGAACGCCACGGCCATCCGTCAAGTGGCGCAGGCGATCGCGGAGCCCGGCGGCATCAGCGCCGTCAATCTCAAGGTGGCCGAGCAGTACATCGAGCAGTTCGGTCGTCTCGCGCGAACGACCAACACGCTGATCCTGCCGACGAACGTGGCCGATGTCGCCGGGGTGATCGCGACGGCGCTATCGGTGGTCAAGGCGACGCCGGTGACACCGGCGCGGCCGGCACCTTGACCGGCGCGTCGTCACAACGCTGAAGGAAGCCTGATGGAGCTCCATGGCGGTTCGTTCGTCGTGACCGGCGGTGCGTCCGGGCTGGGCGCTGCCACTGTGCGCATGCTCGCCGCCGGCGGCGCGCGCGCAGTGATCGCCGACCTCAAGGAGGACGACGGGCACGCACTCGCGGCCGCGCTCGGCGATGCTGCATGCTTCGTGCGCACCGATGTGTGCGACGAGGCGAGCGCCGCCGCCGCGGTGGCCGCCGCGGTCGAGCGCTTCGGCGGCCTGACGGGCCTCGTCAACTGCGCGGGGATCGTCCACGGCGAGAAAGTCGTCGGCAAGGACGGGCCGCACACGCTGGCCGGCTTCGCGCGCGCCGTGAACATCAACCTGGTCGGCACGTTCAACATGATCCGCCTCGCCGCCGATGCGATGTCGCGCGGCACGCCGAATGCCGGCGGCGAGCGCGGCGTGATCGTCAACACCGCCTCGGTGGCCGCGTTCGACGGCCAGATCGGCCAGGCGGCGTACAGCGCGTCGAAGGCGGGGGTGGTGGGGATGACGCTGCCGATCGCGCGCGAGCTCGCGCGCTTCGGCATCCGTGTGATGACGATCGCGCCGGGCATCTTCGAGACGCCGATGATGGCGAGCCTGACGCCCGACGTGCAGGCGGCGTTGGGCAAGATGGTCCCGTTTCCGCCGCGTCTCGGCCGGCCGGACGAGTTCGCGTCGCTCGTCCGCGAGATCGTCGTCAACCCGATGCTGAACGGCGAAGTGATCCGGCTCGACGGCGCAATACGGATGGCGCCGCGCTAGCGCTCCGAGGTCGGCGACGGCCCGACGCCGATCGGCGGCGGTGCGAGGTTCACGATCCGCTTGAAGAGCTTGCCGTATTCAGCGCCCGCCTTCGCGCCGAGCAGCGGATCCTCGTTGTCGCCGAACGCGGCGTCGATCGCGGCCCAGTCGTCTGTCGTCAGGTGCACGCGCGCAAGAGGCAGCACTTCGTTTTCTTCGGCGCGCATGTGATCCCAATGGAAGCTCGCATAGGTCTGCGTTGCTTCCGCAAACGACGCGAAGCCCGGCGCGCCGGCGCCGCGGTACTCCGCCAGCGCGGCTTCGAGGGTCGCGATCTTCTCGGCCCCCGCTCGATGCTCGGCCTCGAGCCGGTCGAGAAGCAGAGCGGCAGACGGCAGCCGCTTGCGCAAGCGCGCGAACAGGAATGCGTCTTCTTTCGGATGATGGAAGCGCTCCTGGAACGTGTCGATGTAGTGGATCATCGCGGCGAAGAGCTCGAAGTTTGGCGCCGCGCCACGCAGGCGGATCTCCCGCACGAGGTAGAGCATGCCGTGGAGTACGGCAGCCAGCGAACGGTGTTCGTCGTGGATGAGCGCGATAGCGCGCACAGCGGCTCCTTCGCCGTTCGTCGCGGTCACGCTGATGTCGGCCGCACGATCGAAGCCTAGCGCGGACGCCCCCGCCGCTGTTTGACGCATGTCAAAGGCGCGACGAGCGCGCCGGGCGATTTCGACGGGTCAGCGCAGATAGCGGCGCCGGAACTCGCGCGCCGGGACCGCAGCGCCGAACAGGTAGCCCTGCCACGCATCGCAGCCGAGGGCCCGCAACGCCCGGAGCTGGCCGTCGGTCTCGATGCCTTCGGCGGTCGTCGTGAGGCCGAGGCTCTTCGCGAGCGACACGACCGCGCCGACGATTGCGGCGTCGTCCGGATCGTCGACGACGTCGCGGACGAACGAGCTGTCGATCTTGAGGCCGTGAATCGGCAGCCGCTTCAGGTACGACAGCGACGAGTAGCCGGTGCCGAAGTCGTCGACGACGATGCGCGCGCCGAGCGCAGCGATGCTGCCGAGCGTCTCGACGTTGGAGTCGATCTGGTCGACGAGCACGCTTTCGGTGATCTCCAGCACCAGGCAGGCCGGGTCGAGCTTCGAGTGCTCGAGAATCGTCGCAACCTTCTGCGCGAATGCACGGCCGCCGCGCAACTGGCCGGCCGACACGTTCACCGCGACCGACAGCGGCGGCCGCCCGGGCACCTGCCATTTGCGCGCCTGTGCGCACGCGGTGGCGAGCGCCCATTCGCCCAGCGGCTCGATGAGTCCCGTCTCCTCGGCGATGGCGATGAACCGTTCCGGGGACACGTCGCCGCGCTCAGCGTGGCGCCAGCGCGCAAGCGCTTCCATGCCGATCAGGCGGCCGGTGGCGAGGTCGAGCACCGGCTGGTACGCGAGCGTGAGGTCGCGCTGCGCGAGCGCGCGGCGCAGGTCGTTTTCCAGCGACAGCCGCTCGACGGCACGCGCGTTCATCTCACCGGAGAAGAAGCGGTAGGCGTTGCCGCCGGCTCCTTTGGCGTGGTACATCGCCGTGTCCGCGTGCTTCAGCAGCATGTCGAGATGCTCGCCGTCGCCGGGATAGAGGCTGATGCCGATGCTGCACGACGTGACGAGCTGGTGGCCGTTGACTACGTAGGGCAGCGCGAGGCACTCGAGGATCTTGCGCGCGATGGCGGCAGCGTCGTCGGCGCCGTGCAGGCGCGACGCGACGACGACGAACTCGTCGCCGCCCGGACGCGCGACCGTGTCCTCGTCGCGTACGCAGCCGACCAGCCGCTCGGCCATCTGAACGAGCAGCGCGTCGCCGATGTGGTGGCCGAGCGAGTCGTTGATGGTCTTGAACCGGTCGACGTCGATGAACATCGTCGCGACGAGGCCGTGATCGCGCCGCTCGGCCGCGATCGCGTGGTTGAGACGGTCGTGCAGCAGCGCGCGATTGGGCAGGCCGGTCAGCGCGTCGCGCGTCGCGAGCTGCTCGATGCGCGCCTCGTGGCGCTTGCGTCCGGTGATGTTGGCGCCGGTGCCGCGGTACGCGACGACCCGGCCGGCGTCGTCGCGTACAGCTTTGCCGCTGACCCATTGCCAGACGGTCTCGCCGTCCGCGGTGATAGTCTGGTGCTCGAGGTCGGTGAACGCGCCCCCTTCCGGCATGTTCGCCGCCAGCCAGCGGGCGACGCGCTGTGCTTCGTCCGGCGGCATGAGATCGCTGGGCCGGCGACCGAGCAGCTGCTCGGTCGGATGGCCGAGCACGCTTTCCGCACGCTTGGACAGGTAGCGATAGCGCCAGTCGGCGTCGGCCTCCCACACATATTCGCCGGACGCTTCGACGACGTCGCGGAAGCGCCGCTCACTGTCGCGGATCAGGTCCTCGGCGCGGCGGCGCTCGGTGATGTCGCTGGAGATGACGTAGTAGCCGCGCGCCTGCCCGGCGATGCCGTCGAACGGGACGAGCTCGACGGCGACGTGGCGATCGCCATCGTCTCGCTTCAGCGTGCGCTCGTACTTGACCGTATAGCCGGCGAGCGCGTAGTCGCAGTGGTGCGAGATGCGGGCGAAATTGTCGCCGAGGATCTCGCGCGCATGCAGTCCCAGCACCTGCTCGGGTTCACGCCCGTAGAACGCCGCATACATGCGGTTGGCGTAGCGGCAGTGCTGCGCGCCGTCGAAGTACGCGATCATCACGGGCGCGTGGTCCTGCACGAGGCGCAGCTCGGCGAGGCGCCGGTCGAGCGCGGCCTCGGCACGCTTGCGGTCGGTGATATCGGCGTTGGTTCCGATGATGCGCAGCGCGTGCCCTCGCGCGTCGCGCTCGGTGACCGTGCCGTGGCTGAGGATCCACTTCCATTCACCGTCGCGCGACCGCACGCGGTGCTCGGCAACGTATTCGGAGGCACGGCCTTTCACGGCTGCCATGTAGCGAACCCGGAGATCAGCGCGCTCGTCGGGATGCGTGAGCGCCAAGAACTCGCGTAGCGTCGTCCGCGTTTCGGCAGGCGGGGCGCCGGTCAGCGCCGCCCAGCGCTCCGAGAGGAAGAGCCGCCCCGAGGGGACGTGGTGGTCCCAATGCGCGAGGCGGCTGCCGTCGAGCGCCAGCGCGAGCCGCTCGCGCGCCTCGCATTCCTGCGCAAGGCTGCGCTCGCGATCGGCAAGATCCGCAGTGAGCATGGCGTTTTCGCGCGCCAGCTCGTTGATGCGTGCTAGGAGGCGTGCCGACGCCGCGGCCGCGACGCCGACGTCGTTCGCCACGGGCGCAGCGAGCGCGAGCGCCCGGCACACTGGGGAGGGGTCGGCGGCAGCCCGGCGGCGACGTGATCTGGGAGCGGACAAGTGACGCTTTCCGGCAGGTGCAGACGGCCGCCGCGTGCGATCAGCGTGTCCTTCCGCGATTACGGGTTTCCCGGAGCAGCAACGCAAGCCGTATGCCACCGTGCAGGGCACCCGCCGGGAGGCGTTGCCCGACGAAGGGCGCCGGCTTGCGCTGCCGGACGGGCGTCAGTCGCGCCGCGCGAGCGCGAACGCTGCGGCGATCATCCCGATGAAGAACACGAACGTCCAACCCGCGATCGAGAGGCCGAGGAACACCCAGCCTTTCTCGGCACACTCGCCGCTGCCGCCCAGCACCTTGCCGATGACGTCCGACAGCGGCAGCGTCTCTAGCATGTAGTTGAGTCCCATGCCGCACGAAGGCACCTGGTCCTTCGGCAGCGACTGCAGCCAGATCTGGCGCCCGGCGAAGCCTGCGCCCGCGCCCGCAAACAGCAGCGTCAGCGCTGCGTAGGCGCCGGCAAAGCGCCGTCCCGGGTTGTGCACGAACGCGATCAGGAACACGAGCCCTACTGCGCACACGGCCACGCGCTGGAACATGCACAGCGGGCAGGGGTCCAGTCCCTCTCCGTACTGCAGCCAGAACGCCCAGGCCATCAGCCCGGCGCAGACGAGGAAGCCGATGAGGTAGGCGACGCGCCGCGGGGGCAGAAGCAGGAGCGCGAGCGACACGACGCCGACGGTCATGATCGCCACGCGCCAGCCCGACTGCGCGAGCGAAGGCTCGGCGCCGAAGCGCCGCAGCAGATATTCCTGCGCGATCAGCGCCGCGCAGAGCACGAGGCCGGCAAGCGGCCAGGGTAGGGTGGCGTAACGATTCATGCGGAGGTTCTTTCGAGAGCCTGGTCGAGGTCCCAGAGGATGTCGTCGACCGACTCGAGGCCGACGGACAGACGGATCATTTCGGGCAACACGCCGGCGGCGCGCTGCTCGTCTTCGGACAACTGGCGGTGCGTCGTCGACGCCGGGTGGATCACCAGCGACTTGGCGTCGCCGACGTTGGCGAGGTGCGACAGCATCTCCACGGCTTCGATGAAGCGCTCACCCGCGGCGCCGCCGCCTTTGACGCCGAACGTCAGGATGCCCCCCGCGCCACGCGGCAGGTAGGTGCGTGCACGGGCCTCCTGCGCGTTGCCCGGCAGCAGCGGATAGTTGACCCAGTCGATGCGCGGATGTGCGGCGAGATGACGCGCGACGGCGAGCGCCGATTCACAGTGCCGCGGCATCCGCAGGTGCAGCGTTTCGACGCCCTGCAGCAGCAGGAACGCGGACAGCGGCGCGAGCGTCGGCCCGAGCGTGCGCATCGTCTCCATGCGCGCCTTCATCGTGAACCCGAAGTCGCCGAACGTCTCGTAGAAGCGCACGCCGTGATAGCCCCGCGACGGTTCCGTCATTTGCGGAAAATTGCCGTTGTCCCACGGGAACTTGCCCGACTCGACGACGATGCCGCCCATCGTCGTTCCGTGGCCGCCGAGATATTTGGTCACCGAATGGATGACGATGTCGGCGCCGTGCTCGAACGGCCGGCACAGGTAGGGCGACGCGAGCGTATTGTCGACGACGAGCGGAACGCCGGCGGCGTGCGCGATCGCCGCGATCGGCGCGAGGTCGGCCACGTCGAGCTGCGGGTTGCCGATCGTCTCGACGTAGATGGCCTTGGTGTTGGGCCGCAGCGCGGCGCGGAAATTCTGCGGATCCGCGGCGTCGACGAACGACGTCTCGATGCCGAACTGCGCGAACGTGACCGCGAGCTGCGAGTACGTTCCGCCGTACAGCGTGCGCGATGCGACGAGATGATCGCCGTTGCGCGCCAGCGTGAGGAGCGCGCACATCTGTGCAGCCATGCCGGTGGCGGCGGCAAGCGCCGCGCGACCGCCTTCCAGCGCCGCGATGCGCTCTTCGAGCGCCGCAACGGTCGGGTTCGAGATGCGCGAATAGACGTTGCCGAACGTCTGCAGGTTGAAGAGGCTGGCCGCGTGATCGGCGCTGTCGAAGACGAACGAGGTCGTCTGGTAGATCGGCAGTGCGCGCGCGCCCGTCGCCGCATCCGGGATCTGCCCGGCGTGCAGGCACAGCGTATCGAAGCCGTAGCGGTGGTCGGGCATCCGTCAGGCGGCGGGACGACGCGCCGAGATCACGCCGGTGTTGACGCCCGCCCAGTTGAGGCCGCCGAGGATGCGCGCATGCTCGATCTTGACGCAGCGGTCCATCACGACGTCGAGCCCCGCTGCGGTCGCGATCGCCGCTGCCTCCTCGTTGCGAATGCCGAGCTGCATCCACAGGACGCGTGCGCCCTTGGCCACCGCCGCGCGCGCCAGCGGCACCATCTCGCCGGGCTTGCGAAAGCAGTCGACGATGTCGATGTCGTCGGGAACGGCCGCGACATCCGGATAGCAGCGCTCGCCCAGCACGTCGGCGTAGTTCGGATTCACCGGACGGATCGTGTAGCCGTGGTCTTGCATGTACTTGGCGGCAAAGTAGCTCGGTCGATACCAGTTGGCGGAAATGCCCACGACGGCGAGCCGCTTCGAGTGCATCAGGATGCGGCGCAGCCCGGCGATGTCATCGACGATCGGCATGGCGAAAAAGTTCAGCCCGCGGCTGCGGCCGACGCCACCGGCGTCTGCGGGAGCCGGCGATTGTGATCGATGTCGGGATGCCAGCCCACGACGGCCACCATGACCAGATACGAGATGACGTACGCGACGGCGACATGCCAGCCGTGCCGCACCCAGGCGACTGCGGAGCGTCCTTCCGGGAACTTGCTCGCGAGCGCCACGCCGGCCGACGAGCCGAACCAGATCATCGAACCGCCGAAGCCGACGGCGAAGGCGACGAAGCCCCAGTCGTAGCCGCCCTGCTTCAGCGCCAGCGCCGTGAGCGGGATGTTGTCGAAGACCGCCGAGACGAAGCCCAGTCCCATCGCGACCTGCCACGACGCATCCGGCAATTTTTCCACGGGCATCATCGACGCGGCGAGCACGAGCGAGAGCAGGAAGACGCTGCCGCGGAACGCGCCGGGCAACTCCTCCCAGTGCGGCCGGCGCAGCGGCGTGCAGGCGAGCAGCGCGAGCCATACGCCGGCGCCGATGAACGGAAAGCTGTCGGATACCGCGCTGAAATAGACGTTGACCGCGATGTTGACGGCGACCGCGATCGACAGGATGAAGCCGACGATGAACACGCGCGCCCAGTCGACCACGACGCCGGCCGGCGGCTCGCTCACGATCGGCGAGTAGCGCTGCTGCTGCAACGCGGCCGGGATGCCGAAGAGCACCAGCGCGAGACCGGCGGCGACGTACGCTTCGAACACCGCGAGCGGCGACACGCCGGCGATCCACATCATCGTCGTCGTCGTGTCGCCGACGACGCTGCCCGAGCCGCCCGCGTTGGACGCGGCGACGATGGCGGCGAGATAGCCGATGTGCACCTTGCCGCGGAAGACGACGCCCGCGATCGTGCCGCCGATGAGCGCGGCAGCGATGTTGTCGAGGAACGACGACAGCACGAAGATCATCACCAGCAGGACGAACGCGCCTTTCCAGTCGTCGGGCAGGAATTTGGGCAACCACGCCGGTACCTGGCTCGCCTCGAAGTGCTTGGAGAGAAGCGCGAAGCCGAGCAGGAGGCCGAACAGGTTGGCCACCAGCACCCATTCGTGGCCAAGGTGCGCCAGGAGTCCCGCCAAGCCTGCGCCCTCGGGGAACGGCGAGAACAGGAGCTTGAAGACCGTGATCACCGCGAGGCCCACGACCGCGACACGCAGCGTGTGATGGTGGAAGAGCGCGACGCAAAGAAGCGTCACCCCGAACAGGATGAAGTCGAGCGGAATGCCCAACAGCGCCGGCAGGTCGGTCGGCGCCGCCGCTGCGAGCGCGGGGGCAGCGCACGCCAGCGCCGCGACGCCGACGCACCACGGCAGCGATCTCGGCGACGGAAATACGCCGTGCGACACACGCGAGCGCACAGCGGCCGGTCGGCGAGGGGAGCTGCTGCGGAAATCCATCGGTTGGCGGCGCGGCGGCCCGGATCGACCCTATGACCATCGGGTAGACTGCCGCTCGGCGTGGTTTGGTGACGCGGATTGTAACCGCCCGCCGGGAATGCGCGGGGAAACCATTGTTTTATCGACCGAAATGGTGCGTCGATCGCGATGCGCGGGGCGCGGGCGCCGATGGCCGGGCCGGGCGCGATCCTTGCTTTTCCTATACGACCTGCACGAATTCGGACTCCAGCCGACTTCCGCCTCGATGGCCCTGATCCGCTCCCTTGCCCGCCCCGACCTGTCGGTGGTGAACCAGACGCTTGTCGAAGCCGGGCTGGAGCCGCTCGTGTCGCTATCGCAGCGCAAGCTCAATGCGCTCGGGCTGCCGCTCGCCTACGTCGATCCCGACCAGCGCTATCGGTTCGTCAACACTGCGTTCCTCGACTGGCTCGGCAAGCGCGAGGACGAAGTCATCGGCCACACAATCGTCGAGGTGCTGGGCGAGGACGTCTATCAGCTCTACCAGGCGTACGTCGACGCCGCGCTGGCCGGCGAGCGCACGGGCTTCGTACGCCAGTTGATCGCGCCGGGCCAGCCCGCGATCTGGATCCGCGTCGACTACTACCCCGATCGCACCGCGAGCGGCGTCATTCGCGGGTTCCTGCTCACCTACAGCGACGTCGATCACCTGAAGCGTCTCGAGATCGAGGCCGGGCAGCGCGAGCACCGGCTGCGGCTCGTGACGGACAGCGTCGGCCTGCCGATTCTCTATTTCGACCGCGAATTCCGGCTGCGCTTCGCCAACCGGCCGTTCGCCGACTGGATCGGCATTCCCGCCGACGATCTGATCGGCCATGCGGTGAAGGATTTCCTCCCGTCGGACGCCTATGACGAGATGGTCGCGCACATCGACGGCGTGTTCGAAGGCACCACGGTTTCGTTCGAGCGCCGTGAGCGCCGGCTCGACGGCGAGGCGCGCTGGGTCCGCGTCACGCTGTTCCCGGATCGCGAGGTCACCGGCCGCGTGGGCGGCGCGTTCGCGGTCTGGAACGACATCGAGGACGACGTCCGCGTGCGCGAGGCGCTGAAAGCGCAACAGGCCCAGCTGCGCCTCTTTGCCGACAACATTCCCGGGCCGATCGCGTACCTGGACAAGAGCCTCCACTACACGTTCGTGAACCAGGCGTTCGCGAACCGCGTGTGCAAGCCGCAGGACGAGATCTACGGCCGCAGTCCCTACGAGGTGCTTTCTGCCGACGTGGCCGCATTCCTGCGGCCGGTGCTGAAGCGCGCGCAAGGCGGAGAGCACGTCGAATACGAGCGCGTGAGCCAGAGCCCGCAGGGCGAGCTCCGCTGGATGCACGGCCGCATCGCGCCGGACTTCGACGCGCTCGGCAACGTGCGCGGGCTCTATTGCACCGAATACGACATCCACGACCTCAAGCAGACGGAGCAGGCGCTCGCCGCGCGCGAGGAGCAGCTGCGCCTGTTCACCGACAACATTCCCGAGCCCGTCGTCTACCTCGACGCCGAGCGCCGCTATGTGTTCGTCAACGAGTCGTTCCTCGTGCTGACCGGCCTCGCCCGCGAGCAGGTGATCGGCCAGGCGATCGAGGACGTCGGCGGCGGCGACACATCGCTCGCGCCGCGCGAGTTCGTCGACCGCGCGCTGACCGGCGAGGCGGTGACCTACGAGCGGCCGGCCATCGACGCGGACAACCGGCCGCGCTGGCTGCGCGGGCGGATCGTGCCGGATCGCAAGTTCGACGGCACGATCAAGGGCGTCTATGTCATCGCCCACGACATCTCCGACCTGAAGCAGGTGCAGAACGCGCTGGCGGCGCGCGAAGGCCAGCTTCGCGCGATCATGGACGGCGTGCCCGCGCCGGTGGCCTACATCGACCGCGAGGAGCGCTGCCACTACGTCAATCGCACGTTCCTCCAGTACTTCGGCCTCTCGAGCGAGCAGGTCTCGCGGATGCGGCTGCGCGACATCGTCGGCCACGGCATCTATCAGAGTGCGCAGTCGATGCTGAACCGCGCGCTGCACGGCGAGTCGACGGCGTTCGACCGGCTGGTGCCGGGCGCGAACGGCGTGCGCCGGTGGATGACGATCCGCGTCGTGCCGGACGCCGCGCCGTCGGGCGAGGTGCTGGGCGCGTTCGTGCTGATGAACGACATCCACGGCCTGAAGCAGGCGCAGGAGGCGCTGCGCGCGTCCGAGGCCGAGCTGCGGCTCATCATGGACAACGTTCCGGCACGGGTGTCGTACATCGACCCCGATTATCGTTTCCGCTTCCTCAACCGGCACAACGAGGAGTGGCTGGGCGCGAGCCGGCGCGATCTCACCGGCCGGCGCGTGGCCGAGGTTCTCGGCGAATCGCGCTTCCGCCAGATCCAGCCGATGCTCGACCGCGTGCTGAACGGCGAGGAGGTGAGCACCGAGGAGCTGCTGCAGCAGCCTGACGGCACGCACCGCTGGGAGTCGATCCACTACGCGCCCAATCGCGACAGCGAGGGGCGCGTGATCGGCATTTACGCCGTCCACACCGACATCCACGAGGAGAAGCACAACGAGGAGGCGCTGCGCCGCGCCAACTGGATGCTCTCGTCGCACATCAACAACACGCCGCTGGCGGTGATGGAGTGGGACCGCGAGTTCCGGCTCGTCCGCTGGTCGCCGCAGGCGCAGAACATCTTCGGCTGGCGCGCCGACGAAGTGCACGGCATGCCCATCACCGGCAATCCGCTGATCCACGAAGCCGACCGCGACGCGGTGGCCGGCCTCGTCGACAAGCTGATGAGCGGGGAGGAGCCGCGTGCGACGGGACAATGGCGCAATCGCACGAAGGATGGCGGCACGATCTGGTGCGAGTGGTATCACTCGGCGCTGCTCGACGACGCCGGCCGCATCGTGTCCATCCTGTCGTTCGTGCAGGACGTGTCGCTGCGCGTGCAGGCGGAAGAGCGGCTGCAGAACCTCGCCACGCGCGACGCGCTCACCGGACTGCCCAACCGCCTGCTGCTGCACGAGCGGCTGTCGCATGCGATCGCGCAGGCGAAGCGCACCAGCCGCCGCGTCGGCGTGCTGTTCATCGACCTCGACCGCTTCAAGAACGTCAACGACACGCTCGGCCACCGCATCGGCGACG
>Ga0157379_10002781_pt1 | contig 14750 bp, 17 predicted proteins | sample S25metaG_FD_121802 | JGI IMG/M metagenome (GOLD analysis project Ga0157379, IMG submission 121802) | Switchgrass rhizosphere microbial communities from Kellogg Biological Station, Michigan, USA - S2-5 metaG | ecosystem: Host-associated > Plants > Roots > Rhizosphere > Soil | place: USA... | reverse complement strand
CGATCAGGGCATTGACCAGGGTGCCGTCGGGATTACCGGCGGCGGGATGCACCACCAGGCCCGCGGGCTTGTTGATGACGATCAGGTCCTTGTCTTCGTACACCACCTCCAGCGGGATATCCTGGCCTTGCGGAATGGCGGGTGGGGTGGGTGGGACCTTGACGGTATAACTGTCGCCCGGTTTGACCCGGTGATTGGCGTCTTTTATCGTCCTTTTGCCCAGCGACACCGCTTCCCCTTCCAGCAATTGCTGAAGGCGCGAGCGGGAAAAATCGGGCAAAGCGGCGGCCAGGAAGCGGTCCAGCCGCCAGCCGGCATGAGCGTCACCGGCCAGCGCCGTGCGCTCACCGGAGGAGTTGCCTATGCCCGATACCGGCGTGTCCGACATGCCCGTTCATCAAAATGCCAGGCCCCCGGCGACCAGCCGCCGGATAGCCTGGATCGCCGTCATTATCATGAGCACGCTTCTTGTGCTGGCTCTTTTGGGCACCGTCTGGGGCTTCATCCGCCAGGCGCGTATTCTGATGGGGCCCAAGCCGGCTGCGCCGGTTGCGGTACCTGCGGGGGCGGCGGCCACCGTGATGCTGGCGCCGGGCGCGCACATCGTCTCGGCCACCACCGATGCCGGCAAGCTGGTGCTGCATGTGACGACGCCCACAGGCGATGAAGTGGAAATCATCGACCTGGCGACCGGCAAGCTGACCGGCCAGGTCAAGACCGCGCCGAAATGACAGAAATACTGTTGCCGCCAACGCTGCGCACGCAGGTCCTGCGCGAAGCAGAAGCCGCGTTGCCCCGGGAATGTTGCGGCCTTCTGGAAGGCCGGCGCGAGGGCAAGCGCTTCCACCTCCTGGCGCTGCATGCGGTGAAAAATCTCGCCGCACACCCCGATCGGTTCGAGATGGACCCGCGCGGCCAGATCGCGGCCCAGAAAGCGGCGCGGGCCGCGGGCAACCGCATCATCGGCTGCTACCACTCCCACCCCAATGGAAAAGCCGAGCCGTCGGCGGCGGACCTGCAAGGCGCGGGGGAAGAGGATTTTCTCTGGCTGGTTGCGGCGGGCGGAAGCCTCGCCGCTTTTGTCTATCGCCGGGGGGAATTCGTCGGAGCCGATTGGGTGGCGTCGTCGGAATAGGTGCGGAAGGCGCCGCGATGAAACAGAACGTCGCGGGAATTGATCTCGTCCACCACATGGCCGGTCTCGTCGGCGATTTCGATGCTGCGGTGGTTGAGCGAGCCGCCATGCAGCAGCTTTTCGCTCAAGATCTCGCGGATGCTGTTGACCGCTTCATGCCGCGCCGCCTCGGCGTTGGGCAAATCCTGGCCTTCCTCGTCCCTGTTAAGGGTCTGGCCTTCGCGGACATGAAAGAAATATCTGGGCATGGTGTTGGTTTTGCTGCGCGATTGACTGTTACTTGCACCCAATCCTAACACCCAAGTCAGGCCCCCGTTCCGGTCCGCAAAGTCCGGGGCCCCCGTCCGGCGGAACTTGCGGGGGTCGCGCCGGTCCCGCTATAAGCCCCGTCCCGCTTGCTCCCATCGTCTAGCGGTTAGGACGCGGCCCTCTCAAGGCTGAAACAGGGGTTCGATTCCCCTTGGGAGCGCCAATGGTCGCCAGCAGCAGCGTAGTGCGACCGCGGCCGTCATCGGCCCGCGGCTGGAAATCTTGCTCTGCCAAATTCACTCTGACCCCAATTCTTCAGAGCTTAGGGTGCTTGCCATCGTGGAATTAGACGACCGAACCCACAACAGCACGCGAGACGGCAAGCGAGACGCCATGCTGAAACAGGCGGGCTATACGGTCATACGGTGGAATTCCCGAAACAAGCCCGCTCGCGAAGAGATTCGTGAGGGTGCTAACCAAAGCGCCCGAAAACCAGAAATGAAAGCTATCTGCCTCGGGGCTGAGCGCGCTCTTGTGAGGCTGTCGCCGCTGCTTCAATTGCGGCCTTTCGCGACTTGGCGTGACGGCGTCTCTTGGCTTTCTTCCTAGCATTTGCTCCACGCGCTGCCATTTCACACCTGTTCGTTGTTCGGCGCGACGCTATGCCCTTTGTGCAGGAATAGATACGGGGTTGGCAGGTGTGGCGGTGTTATCTCAATAGGTCGCAGAGAGTGGTGACGGTATTCCTGTCACCGCGTCTTCCAGCGACTTGGGCCGGGCCGCGGCGTGCAGCGTTAGCGAGCGAGCACCTCAAAATTTTCTCTCCCCCATGTCACATCAGCGGCTTGTGCTTCGTCGTGTTTTCGGAAACCGATAGAGGACCGATCATGACTGCCAGACTGAACCCCCTTGTTGCCGCCCCAGACCTGATGAAGGATTGGCATCGCACATCTCTTGCCATTTCCTCCAGCCTCGAGCCGGGGCTGAGCGAGCTTGTGAAAATCCGCGCCTCCCAGATCAATGGCTGCGCCAACTGCCTCAACCTGCATACCGTGTTCGCGCGGGAAAACGGCGAGACCGAGCAGCGCATCTATCTGCTGCCGGCCTGGCGCGACGCTCCTTGCTATACCGACCGGGAGCGCGCGGCGCTGGCCTGGACCGAGGCCTTTACCCGGCTGAGTGAGGGCCACACCCACGTGGACGCTTATGAAGCCTTGCAGGCACATTTCACCGAAGAGGAGCAGGTCAAGCTCACTCTGATGATCAATGTCATCAACGGCTGGAACCGCATCGCAGTGGGTTTCGGCGGCTGGGCCGATCCCGCTGCGGTGAAGGCTTCTGCCAAGGTGGCCGCCTGAATGCGGAGGCGGTGGCGGGTGATCCCGTCACCGCTCTAGCCCGGAAAATGCGGTGACAGGTTAACCTGTCACTGTTTACCCAGAAGTACCTGGGTCATCGGCGAAGAATTGCGGGTCTTCGAGGTGAAAGCGCATATTCTCATAGTCAACCCTACCGCCTCGACGCTTAAAGAGTTGGCGAGCACTAACCCGCGGGCGACCACGCTGTTCCAATTCAAAGCTCACGATGCCATCGCCTAGAGGCGAGATAATTTGTACCAAAACGCATGCTCGAATCTGCCCGGAATGTCCAAGCTCTTGCAATCGCTTAAATCCGAACGATCGTTGAACAGGTGGCAGAATTGGATAGTCGTCTTCCTTCGGCTCTAACGAAGTTCGTCTGATGCCGCCATCGGCATCTATCACCCAGCTAAAGTACTTAAACTCCTTCTGTTGCATTTGATATGCACGGCACCATTTCTCCGCCAGTGCAAGCAGGGTGGTCTGCTCTGTGCCAAGATCACTGGAAGTGCCCTCGTATGGGTATGGTGAAACAACGATATTGGAATAAAGAACATTCTCCCCGAATGCGCGCCGCTCAGCTTCGACAGCATATTTGGTTTTTATGTGCAGGCTCGGCCATATAATGCCCTCGCATTCTTGAAGAGTGTGCGCACCCAGCTTTTTGTCGCCGATCAAATAGGCTTCAAACGCCATCTCCATTAGTTCTTGAGCTATCCTCAAGAGCCGCTCATCCTTGAGCTTTTGACCAACGAAATGGAATCCTGATCGAAGTCGTGCGAACTCGTCCAGCAATGCTTGCCTTTGATCGCTGACCAATGACATGTCACGCACGTCATAAAACTGATCGGGCGCGCACAATAATATTTTGCTCCACATGTCGTGGTATTGACCGAGAGTCTCAGGCTGCCACTCGCGGCTCCCGTCTCGCGATTGCGGGATTTCACCCTTCTTTTTCCTGAACAGCTTTAAAAACATAATGGATTTCAATGAGTGCGCACCTCAGACCGTACCGCGCCTCATGTGAGCGAGCAATTGTGCTTACTTGGCAATTGCGAGTGCGAACTGACAACCAATCAGCTGCCACGTTCCTGCCCGCCGCTGTTGAAAGAATTGCGCTGAAAGAGTTAGGTCAGAGTAGATATCCGCCCGCTGCCCTAATTCTCACCGCATCTTTTGTCGGCCCCCGGCCCTTCGCTCACGTTCGGGCGTTGGCTTAGCTTTTCTTATGAGCGGAGCGAATTAGAAAAGCTTGCCCTATGCGAGCGTTAGCGAGCATGCGGCACTCACCCCAGATGAATATCCTTCTGCTGGGTCTCGTCGCGTCCGTCGCTGTTTTTCAGGCGGCGGAAGATGATGGTGGACAGGATGGTGAAAGCGCCCAGCGCCAGAAAAGCCTGGTGAAGCCCGGTGATGATCTGCTGTGACCCGACATGATTGCGGTCCGGCAGGAACACGATGGTGGCAAGTCCGGCCGCCGCGACACCGAAGCTGATCGACAGTTGTTGCATGGTGCTGGCGATGGAACTGGCGCCGCTGGCGCGGGCCGGCTCGACATCGGCGTAAGCCAGCGTGTTCATGCTGCTATATTGGGTTGAGGTCAGCGCGCCGTAACAAAAGGCCTGCACCACGATCAGCCAGATCGGCGTGCCGGGCCCGACGGTGGCGAACAGCATCAGCACCAGGCCCAGCAGGATGGTGTTGGCCACCAGCACATTGCGATAGCCCACCCGCGACAGAAGCTGGGGCATGAAGAATTTCGTGCTCAGCGCCGCCGCGGCCTGTGGTGTGATTAAAAGGCCGGATTGCACCGGCGTCAGCCCCAGCCCTTCCTGATAGAGCAGCGGCAGAAGGAAGGGGATGCCGCCGATGCCCAGCCGGGTGAAGAAGCTGCCGCTGACCGCGGCGGCAAAGGTGCGAATGCGGAACAGGCTCAGCTGCAACAGCGGGTAGGTGGTCTTCTTCGCGTGCAACGCATATCCCGCCAGCAGCGCCAGCGAAATCACCAGCAGGCCCATCACCTCGCCGGTGTTGAGCGAATGCTCGCCGAAGATTTCCAGCACATAGGACAGAAGCGCGATGCCGGCGCCGAACAGGATCATACCCACCAGGTCCAGCGGCCGCTTGGTGCGCTCGCGATAATCGGGCAGGCGCAGGTAAACCAGGATCAGGCCCGCGATCCCCACCGGCAGGTTGAGGAAGAAGATCGCCCGCCAGTGCAGGTAATCGACGATCAACCCGCCCGCGATCGGGCCCAGCATGGGCCCCACAAGTCCCGGGATGGCGACGAAGCTCATGGCCTTCACCAGCTCGAACTTGGGGAATGTGCGGACCAAAGTGAGGCGGCCGACCGGAACCATCATGGCGCCCCCGACGCCCTGGATGATGCGGCAGGCGACCAGCATATGGACGTCAGTTGAAATGCCGCAAAGCACCGAGCCCAGGGTGAAGATGCCGATGGCTGCCGAAAACACCCGTCTTGTGCCGAAGCGGTCGGCCATCCAGCCGCTGATGGGAATGAACACGGCCAGGCTCAAGGTATAGCTGGCAAGGACCGATTTCATGTTCAAGGGCGGTATCGCCAGTGCCTTGGCGATGACGGGAACCGCCGTGTTCAGGATGGTGGTGTCCAGCGACTCCATGAAGAAGGCGACCGCCACCAGCCAGGGCAGCATCCGCTTGAGGGCGGCGGGATCGGGACTGGAAGCAGGAGACAATTTGGTTCAGCCGGATAGATATCCGACCCTAGACCCGCGCCTGCTGGCACGACAACCGTGGAACCGCAGATACCCGAAATAACAGGCATGCGGAAATTCGACAGCGCACAGAACGTCCGCCGCGTTGGCTTAATTTCTTTCGTGTTGAACGCTAGCTTCCTGCCGCGCCCGCCTCACTGCGCTGGCGCGCGGCGGGCTTGGCAATAATTCTGTCGCGCCCAGCGCGACAGAATTATTTCTTCGCCGGATTCACCACCACTGTCTGGAACACGATCTTGCCGCCGCGCACCACAAAGACGTCATAGCCCGAGATTTCCTTGGGCGTGCCCTTGAACTGCACCCATTGCATGATGGAGGTGTCGGCCCCCGCGCTCTGATACTTGGTCTGCATGGTCTTGTTGCCGGGCAGGCTGTCCTTGCCGGCCAAGACGCTGAACAGCTTGCGGGTCTCCGAACCCACGAACACGCCATCGGGCGAAACCATGCCGGCCGGCGTCACCACCACAGCGTCGGGTGCATAGTCCGACAGCACCGCTTCCAGATTGCCCGATTTCATATTGGCGACGTGATGGTCCAGCACCTTGGTGTCGGCGGCGGCCCAGGCGGGCGAAGCCAGAAGAGTGGACAGTAAGGCGGCGTGCATGATCTTGTGCATGGCGTTCCCCGTTTATTGGTCTATCTGGGGGCAGGCTAGAACAGGCCACAAACGGCTGCAACCGGGGGAGTTTGACACTGTGAACCGCCGCTGGACTATCCTGCTGCCGGTCATTTTCATCAGCTACAGCCTGTCCTATCTCGACCGGGCCAATTTCAGCTTCGGCGCCGCCGCCGGCATGGCCGCCGACCTGCACATCACCGCCGAACAGAACACCTGGCTGGGTTCGCTGTTCTTCCTGGGTTACTTCCTGTTCCAGATTCCGGGTGCCGCCTATGCCCAGAAATACAGCGCCAAGCGGCTGATCTTCTTCGGCCTGATCGGCTGGGGTCTGCTGGCCAGCGCCACCGGCCTGATCACCAACGTCCACCTTCTCTATCTCGACCGTTTCCTCCTGGGCATCGTGGAAAGCGCCGTGTTGCCGGCCATGCTGATCCTGCAGTCGCGCTGGTACACATCCGCCGAACGCGCCCGCGCCAACGCCTTCCTGGTGCTGGGCAATCCCGTCACCATGCTGTGGATGTCGCTGCTGTCGGGCTATCTGGCCGCCAGCCTGGGCTGGCGCATGATGTTCATCATCGAGGGCCTGCCGCCGGTCCTCTGGGCGTTTATATGGTGGTGGCAAGTCGCCGATCATCCGCGCGAAGCGGCCTGGCTGCCCCGCGCCGACCAGCAGGCGCTGGATGCGAAACTGGCCGCCGAACAGAAAAGCATCGCGCCGGTGCGCAACTACGCCGCCGCCTTCAAAAGTCCGCGGGTGATCGCGCTGTCGGCGCAATATTTCCTCTGGAGCATCGGCGTCTACGGTTTTGTGATCTGGCTGCCGTCCATTCTCAGGACCCGCGACATGGGCATGACCGAATTGGGCTTCCTATCCGCCGTTCCCTATCTGGCGGCGGTGATCGCGGAAGTATCGGTCGCGACCTGGTCCGACTTCAGCAGGCGGCGCATGCCGCTGGTCTGGCCCTGCCTCAGCCTGGCGGCGGCGGCCTTCTATGCCTCCTATCTTCTAGGAGCCACGAATTTCTGGGCCAGCTTTGCGCTGCTGGTGATCGCCGGCGCCATGATGTACGCGCCCTATGGGCCCTATTTCGCCTATCTCGCCGAAACCCTGCCGGCCAATGTGGCGGGCGGCGCCATCGCCCTGATCAACAGCATGGGCGCGCTGGGCTCCTTTGTCGGATCCTTCGGCGTGGGCCGGCTCAACGACATCACCGGCTCGCCCGGCGCGTCCTATCTGATGATGGCGGTGGCGCTGATCGTGTCTGCCGCCGTCACCTTCATGCTGGGAAGACAGAAAACAGTTACGGTTTGACCTCGGCCGGGGTGCCGTCCAGCGGGCAGTCCATGAAAATGGCGACGGTGCCGTCGCCGGTTTCCGGCTTGGCGCCGTCATAATGCACGCCCTTCACCAGATCGGTCAGCACCGAGCCTTTGGGATAGGGCACGGTGTTGTGGTCGGGGTCGTAGACATTGCTGGTCGATACCCACCAGGTGCCGTCGATCACAACCGCATAGCGGGCATGGCTGTGATAGTGCGGATGACTGAAATGGTTGGGATGCCATTTGATCAATTCCAGGCAGGCGCCGGGCTTGGTCGGATCCCCAATCGGCCAGGCGGTATCGCTGGCCTCGCCTTTCTTCCACTGGATCTGGTCGGGCATCAGCCCGATGGCATGGGTGGGATCGAGCTTGGCTTGTCCGAAGGCCGGAATGGTTGCAGCCAGAAACACAGACGTCAGAAGCAGCCTCTTGATCATGAACGTCTCCCTTTTTTAATAGGGCGGTTCGGCTCACGCCTAACGCCCCGTTGATGGGGCGGTTCGGCTCGGGCCTAACGCCCTTGTTGGTTTTGTCTATTTCAACTCCAGCATGATGGCGGACTGCTCACCCTTGACCACTTCCTCGGAATGGGCGCGGTTGGGGGCATTGTAGACGATTTCGCCGGGACTGTGATGGGCGACGGTCTTCTTGCCTTCGGGGGTGGTGGAGGAAAGGTCACCGTCGCCCAGGTAGATCACCACGACTTCGGTATTGTGGAAGTGCATGGGGGTCGGCTTGCCCGGCTGCCAAGCATAATTCCACACGCGGATTTTTGCGTTTTCAAAAACCTTCTTGGAGCCGGGCCGCGGGAAGGCCGGCGGCAGACCGGTGGTGTTGGGCACGGCCTTGGAAGGTGAGTCTTTCAGCTCCACCACCACTTCATGGGCGGGGCCACCGGTGGCGGTGTCGCTGGTGGAACCACCATGGCCGAAAAAGGCGCTGCCGGACGCCTGGGTGGTGGTCTTGCCACTTGCGTTCCGGATGCGTCCGCCCTGGACATAGAGGATCACATAGTCGCCCGTATGTTCGATCGCGGGCCCGGGCTTGCCCTGTTCCAGGTTGATGTCGCGCACCGTCACACGCTCATTGTCGATCACCGGGGCCGGGGCCTCAGCCGAGGCTGGCAATGAAAGGACAGGCGTCGCCAACACGGCCAGCGCGGCGCAAACAAGGCTCTTGGTCATGGGTGTTTCCTGGGCTCGTCCTGGCTGTTGCTGGGTTTGTTTGGCAAAAGTCTAGCAGAAACGGGCGCTTGGGCCAGAGCGGAGACGGCTTGTTTGGTGGGCGTGCCCCCTGTAGGTTCGCCCGGATTTTTGAAGAGCCAAAGCCATGCCGCTGCTGCGGTTTATCCCTGAAACCACCAACGTCGATTTCGTCAAATACCGCTTCTGGGCCTTCGGCGTGGACGGGTTGCTGGTGGTGATCTCGGTCCTGTCCATCTGGCTGCATGGCTTCAGCCTGGGCATCGACTTCACCGGCGGCGTGCTGATGGAAGTGAAATCGGCGCAGGTGATCGACATCGGTAAGATGCGCGCCGAAGTCGACAGTCTGGGCTTTCCGGAATCCCAGTTGCAATATTTCAGCGGCGGCGGCGGATGCGACCGCCCCGCCAACAGCTGCGTGATGATCCGCGTCCAGCCCCGCGCGGTCAAAGGCGGCGACCAGAATGATGCCGACCAGGCGGTGGCGCGCGAGATCAAAGCCAAGCTGGGATCGGGCTATGAATATCGCCGCACCGAGGTGGTGGGCCCCAAGATCTCGGGCGAACTGTTGAACGACGGCATCCTGGCCACCATCCTGGCGGTGGCGATGATCTCGATCTATGTCGCGGTACGCTTTGAATGGCAGTATGGCGTGGGCGCCTTGATCGCCACCGGCCATGACGTCTTCGTCACGGCGGGCTTCTATTCCTTCCTGAGCTGGGTCGGCTACGCCATCGACTTCAACATCAACACGGTGGCGGCACTGCTGCTGCTGGCGGGTTATTCGATCAACGACACGGTGGTGGTGTTCGACCGCTTGCGCGAGAACCGGCGCAAGTACAAACGCATGTCGCTGGTCGATATGATCAACCTGTCGACCAACCAGATCGCCACCCGCACCACCCTGGTGTCTGCGGCCACTGCTCTGTCGGTGATCCCGCTTCTGTTCGGCGGACCGGTGCTGCTCAACTTCAGCATCGCCATCCTGTTCGGCATTCTGGTGGGGACCTTCTCCTCCACCTATGTCGCGGCTATGCTGCTGCTGTATCTGCCGGCGGTGGGCGGCGGCAGCGGCAATGTCGATACCAAGGCGGAAGAAGCAACGGCTTAATCGCGCGGTCCACGCTCTATACGGCGCACCACCAGCTCATCGATCTCAAGCCGCTTAACCCTGGCCTGTCTCACGGCCAGTCGATTGATGGCGATAAAACCGATTGCCAAGGCGCCGACCGTGAAGGCCCCCAGCGCAAAGGCGCCCAACGCCAGAGCGCCTGCGGACAAAGCTGGAGCAGTTCGGTTCGTCACTTACAGCGGGAACCAGTCGCGTTTGTCGGAATAGACCTGATAGTGCGCGTTTACGCCGGCGCGCAGGCCGACACCGTTGCGGATGGGCGCCAGGGTCACGCCGCCGCTGCGCTGATAGTTCACGCCCAGGCCGGCAACCAGATAGAAGCTGCCTTCCACGCCGGGGAAACGCTGGAACAGCCGGCGGTCTTCCCGGAGATTGTAAACCAGGGTGAAGCATTTGGAGGCGTCGGCGCCCACATCGAAACCGATCGACGGTCCCTTCCAATAGACCTGCCTGGGTTCGCGCGTCTTGCGCACCAGCCAGCCGGAGCCGTAGCGAAGACCGACCACGAAGGCGCCTGATCCCTCGTCGCCTTTGATATAGGCGTCGGGCTGGCCCAAATCGCCGAAGACATGCTGCACGGCCTTGGCCATGGCTTCGGTGGTGATGCCGAAGAAATTCGCACCCGCGTCGGTGATCTCGTTGGCGGTGTATTTCAGGTCGGCGCCGGTATCCCGGGATTCAGGCGCGCGCGGCTCGTCCGCGGCGAAGGCCGGCAAGGTGCTGAGCAAGGAACCCGCGGCGGCAGGTACCGTCCCCAGTGCGACCAATCCGGTGATGAATTTCTTGCGGTCCATATCGCGACTTCCCTTCGTGGGGCGTTTCCTGGCGGAAACGAATCATTCGCTCCAAATCTTTACGCCGATTGGGGCTTTTTTGCAGGTGAAATGCGACTAGGATCGGGAGCTAACATGGAAACGCACTCCAACAAGGACCGGGACGGGCGGCTTTCTCCCGCGGGATGGATCGCACTGGCGATCCTGCTGGGCCTGTTCTGCGTCTCGCTCTGGTATGCCTTCAAGGTCTGGACCGCCATGGCCGGCGTGCATATGAGCGGCTGGGGCTGGCTGTTCCTGGTGATGGGAATTGTGGTGACCGTCGCGCTGGGTGCAGGGTTGATGGCGCTGGTATTCTATTCATCCCGCCACGACTATGACCGGTAGCGGGTCTTTTGCGTCGTGAGTTCGTCGCGCCATCGCTCGTGTACCTCTTGTACACGTCGCTCGCCGCTCCCGCTAACGCCACAAAATCCCTCGCTACCATCAAGCGGTTAGCCCTCTGGCGATGAAGGGCCCGTTGCGGAACCCCGGCTTGCCGTAGAGGAAAGGCGAGCCATCCCAGTTGCTCACTGTTCCGCCCGCGGCTCTCAGCACGGCATGGCCGGCGGCGGTATCCCATTCCATGGTTTCACCGGCGCGGGGATAGATGTCGGCTTCCCCCACCGCCACCAGGCAAAATTTCAGCGAGGACCCGGCGTTGGTATGGCCCTTGACCGGCAGGCTCCTGAGCAACTCCTGAGTTTTGGCATCGGGGTGGGACCGGCTGGAAACCGCCACCAGTCCGTCGGACGCGGGCATGCGCGCCGTGACCGCCCGCACACTGCCGCCGGAAAGCTCGAACGCGCCTTCGCCCATGGCGCCCACGAACATCCGCCCGATGGCAGGCGCGAACACCACGCCCGACACCGGCTCTCCATTCACGACCTCCCCGATATTCACTGTGAACTCGCCGCCGCGCTTGATGAACTCCTTGGTCCCGTCCACCGGGTCCACCAGGAAAAAGTGCGTGCCTGTGCTGGCGACGCGGCCTGCGGCGGCTTCTTCCTCCGCCACCACCGGCACGCCGGGATAAGCCAAAGCCAGTTCTGCCAAAATCAGCTTTTCGGCCTCTTCATCGGCATCGGTCACGGGTGAGCGGTCGGCTTTTACCCGCGTGTCGCACCCTGCCTCATAGTGGCGCATCACCACATTTCCCGCGGCCTGCGCGATACGGACCAAGGTTTGAAGGCGCGGGGACAGCGTTGCGTCCATATTAAGAATTCCTTAAGACCCGCCGGTTGATTAACCGATTGCTAACCAATGGGACCGCATTGAGTTCGTCCATGACTGAAATCGAATTCGCTGCCTTGCTGGTTAGCCGCGTCTGCCACGATCTTGTCGGGCCTTTGGGTGCCGTGGTCAACGGCATGGAAGTTCTGGAGGATGAGCGCGACCCCGCCATGCGGGCCGACGCCATCAAGCTGGTGACCATGAGCGCCGAACAGGCGCTGGCCCGCATCCAGTTCATGCGTATCGCCTTTGGCGCCGCCGGTTCTGCGGGTGCCGAACTGGACCTGGGAGAAATCGGCCGGCTGGTGAGCGGATTGCTGGAAGGCGGCAAGGTCCAACTGACCTGGAATGTGCCCCGGCTGATCTGGGCCAAGGATTGGGCCAAGCTGCTGATGAATGCCACCCTGCTGGCTGCCGACTGCCTGCCGCGCGGCGGCACGGTGACGGTGGAGGCGGGCGCTGACCCGTTGTCACCTTCGTTCCACATCCGCGCCCAGGGACTTAATGCGCGCGTCACCGATGAGGTGAATAATGCGCTCAGGGGCGAGGAGCAGAATGTGGACGCGCGTCATGTGCAGCCATTTCTCACGCACAAGTTGTCGCACAGCGTGGGCACCCAGTTGGCCATCATGCCGATGGAAGGCGCGGTGGAACTGGTCGCCGGCTAGGTCTATACCTATCGTGGTTTAAGTGCTTTGCGGGGAAAGCGCGCTGATGAAACATTGTCTGGTGGTGGATGACAGCCGCGTGGTGCGCACCGTTGCGCGCAAAATCCTGGAAGAGCTTTCCTATACCGTCACAGAGGCGGAAGACGGCATGACGGGGCTGCGCTCGGTCCGCGAAAAAATGCCGGATCTGATTTTCCTGGATTGGAACCTGCCCAGCATGAAGGGCTTGGATTTCATCAAGAGTGTGCGCGGCCAGCAAAATGGCGCCCATCCCCATATCCTGTTCTGCACCACCGAAAGTGATCCCGACGAAGTCGCCAGTGCCATGGCCGTGGGCGCCAATGACTTTCTGCTCAAGCCCTTTGATGGTTCGGCATTGCGCGACAAGCTGTCCGGCCTGGGCCATACCGCCTGAGCGTCAGGCCAGGCTTTTTCCGCTCAGCCGTTCCAGCACCCGGATGGGGGCGCGGCTGGGCTCGGCCAACTCACTGACATCCAGGTGAAAGGTCTGCTCAAGGGCGAATTCCCCGCCCAGGGCGGCGTGCAGGACTTGATCGGTGAACACCAGCCAACAGCAGCCGGGCGGAAACTCTATCGCCTGATGCGGGCTGTTCTGCTGGAACGCGGAATCCAGCTTGGCCGCGTCATGTAGCGACAGCATCAATTCGTCATACAGGCTACGACGGCCATGCGTGACGCCCAGCCGGTCATAGAGCCACGACTTGCCCGGCAGATGCGGTCCCACCCGCGGCAGGAAGGCGCGCGCAAAATCCTCGAAGGGCTGACCCACATGCCAGCGCCGAACCGAATCCGGCGCGACATTGGCGAAGAAGCGCAGGATGCGCCGTCCCCGCATCGGCCGCGAGGGAAAGGCATCGATGTGCAACAGGCGGTCGTCGCTGATCTTGGAATAATGCCGGTCCTTGACTTGGACCGGGCGGAATGAGGTGCGGGCGCGCTCGACATGGCGGTAGGGCAAAAGATCGTGCACGAGCTGGGTGGCCTGGCCGCCAAAGCGCTCGATCATCGCCGCCAGGGCCTGAGCCTTGTCTCCTGTCAACGAAGAGGCCTGCATTTTGCCGGTGCTATGATCCAGGGAAATATTCTTGGCCTTGCCGTCGGACACGCCGGCATCCAGGAACGGTTTTTCAGAATCCGACAGTGCGAAGGCAAGGTTGGGGAAGACCAGGACCGCGCCGCGCTCCAGTGCCGACACCGCGCGCGTCTTCACGGCCGCGTCGTAGGGGCCTTTCCAACTGCCAAGTGCCAAAGTCTCAAGCATAGCTTTCCGTCATCGCGCCATAGATCAGGCTGCGCAGGTCCCGGCGCAGGCGCACCCGCCTGGCTGTGTCCAGGATCGCCTGGGTCATGAATATCATCGCCATGTCTTCCCGCGGGTCTACGAAAAAGGTGGTGGTGGCCATGCCGCCCCAGGCGAATTCGCCGGCTGTGCCGGGGATGCCAGCCCGCGCCGGATCCAAAGTCACCGCCACACCTAGCCCAAAGCCGATGCCGCGATAGCCGCTTTCGTTGAAAGCGTCGGTGACAGGCGACAGATCGGCGATCTCGGCCCCGCGCGGCAGATGGTTGGCGGTCATCAGGGCAACCGTCTTCGGCGACAACAGCCGCACCCCATCCAACTCGCCCTTGTTGAGCAGCATCCGGCAGAAGCGCAGATAGTCCGAAGCCGTCCCCACAAGGCCCCCGCCGCCGGATTCTAGTTTGGGGGCGGAGAACCAAGATGAATTTCGCGGGTCGTCGAAAAGATCGAGCCGGCCTTCCTTCAGCACATAACAGGCCGCAAAACGGTCGCGATTGCGTTCCTCCACCTGAAAGCCGGTATCGGTCATCTTGAGCGGCGCCAGGATATTTTCCCGCACAAAATCGGCATAGCGCCGTCCCGAGACCAGTTGCACCAGATAGCCCACCACATCCGTCGCCACCGAATAGATCCAGGCCTCGCCGGGAGAATATTCCAGCGGCAGTTTTTCGAGCTGCGCGATCATCGCCGCCAGCCCGCCCTCAGTGTCGAATTCCGCGATGCGTTCCCGCCGGTATTGGGCGTCGATCGGGGTGCGGTTGTGGAAGCCATAGGTGAAGCCTGCCGTATGGCGCAGCAGATCCAGCACGGTCATGGCACGCTTGGTCTGCATGCCGCCTTGAACCTTCAAACCTGCAAAGCCGGGAATGAAACGGGCAACCGGATCGTCCAGCGCGATCTTGCCTTCCTCCATCAGCATCAGCAGGGCCACCACCGTCACCGGCT
>Ga0157379_10002777_pt1 | contig 14754 bp, 13 predicted proteins | sample S25metaG_FD_121802 | JGI IMG/M metagenome (GOLD analysis project Ga0157379, IMG submission 121802) | Switchgrass rhizosphere microbial communities from Kellogg Biological Station, Michigan, USA - S2-5 metaG | ecosystem: Host-associated > Plants > Roots > Rhizosphere > Soil | place: USA... | reverse complement strand
TGACATCTTCGCCCTTGTCGACGCGGGCCTGACGGCGGGCGGCGGCTTCCTCGATCTTGAGCTTGGGGATGCCCGCCTCGACCGCCTTGGTCATGCCGCCCATCGCCTCGACCTCGTCGATGACGGCGCGCGCCGCGGTTGCCAGCGAGTGCGTCAGCGCCTCGACATAGTAGGAGCCGCCCAGAGGATCGACCACCTTTGTAATGTGACTCTCGTTCTGCAGGATGAGCTGCGTGTTGCGCGCGATGCGGGCCGAGAACTCGGTCGGCAGCGCGATCGCCTCGTCGAACGAATTTGTGTGCAGCGATTGGGTTCCGCCCAGCACGCTGGCGAGCGCTTCGATCGTCGTGCGCACGATGTTGTTGTAGGGATCCTGCTCGGTCAGCGACACACCCGAAGTTTGGCAGTGCGTGCGCAGCATCAGGCTTTCGGGATTTTTGGCGCCAAAGCCCAGCATGATCTGCGACCAGAGCAGCCGCGCCGCACGCAGCTTGGCGACTTCCATGAAGAAATTCATTCCGATGCCGAAGAAGAAGGAAAGGCGCGGTGCGAATGCATCGACGTCAAGGCCCTTGGCCAGGGCCGCGCGCACATATTCGACGCCGTCGGCCAGCGTATAGGCGAGTTCCTGCGTCGCCGTCGCCCCTGCTTCATGCATGTGATAGCCGCTGATCGAAATCGAATTGAACTTCGGCATTTTCTTTGCCGTGTATTCGATGATGTCGGCAACGATGCGCATGCTGGGGGTTGGCGGATAGATGTAGGTGTTGCGCACCATGAACTCTTTGAGAATGTCGTTCTGGATCGTGCCCGACAGCTTGCTCGCCGGTGTCCCCTGCTCTTCGCCGGCCACGATGAAGTTGGCCATGATCGGAATGACCGCACCGTTCATCGTCATCGACACGCTCATCTTGTCCAACGGAATTCCGGAGAAGAGGATTTTCATGTCTTCAACGGAATCGATGGCGACGCCGGCTTTTCCCACATCGCCCGCCACGCGAGGATGGTCGCTGTCGTAACCGCGATGGGTGGCCAGATCGAATGCTACCGACAGGCCCATCTGTCCGGCGGCCAGGTTTTTTCGGTAAAACGCGTTCGACTCTTCCGCCGTAGAAAAACCCGCATATTGCCGGATGGTCCAGGGTCGGCCGGCATACATTGTCGCGCGCACGCCGCGCATATAGGGCAACTGGCCCGGCAGAGAGTTCGCAGCCTCCAGGCCCTCGAGATCGTCCGCCGTGTACAATGGCTTGACGTCAAAACCTTCTGGCGTCGTCCAAGTCAGATTCGCCAACGGGCGGTCGCGCAATTCCTTCTGTGCGGCATTCGCCCAGCCTTCCGGTGTCGTGGCATCGCTCATGACGGCTCGCCTGATTTGCGCAGGTGGTTTTGCCTCAGTATCGCAGGTGCGAAAAGTGGGGCAATCCGGGCGTCACGCCAACGTTGCGGAAGCATTACAATTGTCCGGGTACGGATGGTTCGGTGGATAATCCTGTCTTACTCCACCGTTCGGCCATACCACAACATGTTGTGGGGCCGCCATGATACAAATCCACTAAACGTATGAGAACAAAGGATGATATGAAATTGGTTAGTGATTCGGACGAGTTTTGTTCGGCTAACGTTCGACCTGGTGATTTGCTGCCCATTCAAGATGATCCTCGTCGGGGCGCGTCACTTTGACTGCACGCAAACCGGGCAAGCGCCGCAGCGCGCTTCCTCTTATTCTTGGCACTGGGGACGGCGCGCTCAATCTACGCTCGCCTGCGGAAGGGAAACTGGTCGAGCGCTTGGGTCAGACCACGAGCGAAGGGACTTGCAGCCATCCCATTGCGCTGCGCGACTGGATTACGGTGCCGTCAAATTTTCGCAATTCCGTTTTCGACCGCTTGCGGCCGAGAGAGTCACTCTGGCGCGCGCGGCACAATATCCGATCCAGATCGAAGCGCGGGCTCCAGTGCACCATCGCGGCCACGGCTACGTCGGCTCGGCTCCGCTGTATTTCGAAGTGCAACGCCTGTGCGTGCATATACGCTCTGCCATCTTAAACGCTTTCGCGCGCGCTATTGAGCGCGAGCAAACAAGCTTGCAAGGTCGCGCCAAACCCTTATCTTTCGGGCATGGTCTCCAGACATGTGCGTGGCGGGACAGCAGACGCCAAGGCGCGCGTTACGGCGATTCTCGGCCCCACCAACACCGGAAAGACGCATTTTGCCATCGAGCGGATGCTGGCGCACAAGTCCGGCATGATCGGGCTGCCGCTGCGCCTTTTGGCGCGCGAGGTATTCGACAAAGTCGTTCGCCTCAAAGGCGCAAAACTCGCAGCCCTCGTCACCGGCGAAGAAAAGATCGTCCCGCCTTACGCAAAATATTTCGTCTGCACGGTCGAAGCCATGCCGCTCGACATCCGTACTGCGTTCCTCGCCGTCGATGAGATCCAGCTTTGCGCCGATCCGGAGCGCGGACACGTCTTCACCGATCGCCTTCTACATGCCCGGGGCGAAGAAGAAACCATATTCCTCGGCGCCGATACGATGCGCGGCGCCATCCAGCGCTTCGCCCCGGGCGCCTACTTCATGTCGCGGTTGCGGTTTTCGGATTTAGCCTATACCGGCGCCAAGAAGTTGACCCGGCTGCCGCGTCGCTCCGCTGTCGTCGGATTTTCGGCGGACGATGTTTACGGCATCGCCGAACTCATTCGTCGCCAGCGTGGCGGCGCGGCGGTCGTGCTGGGCGCACTGAGCCCGCGCACCCGCAACGCACAGGTGCAACTCTACCAGAGCGGCGATGTCGACTTTCTGGTCGCGACCGATGCGATCGGGATGGGCATCAACATGGATGTCGATCACGTCGCATTCTCCAGTTTGGAGAAGTTCGACGGCGCCGGCATCCGTCCACTTCGTCCCGAAGAAATGGGTCAGATAGCCGGCCGTGCCGGGCGGCACATGAATGACGGAACCTTCGGCGTGACGGCCGATGCAGAGCCGCTGTCCGACGAGAGCGTCGCCCGCATCGAAGGACACCGCTATGACCCGGTGCGCGTCCTGCAGTGGCGCAACTCGGCACTGGACTTTCGCTCGCTCGACGCACTGCTCGCCAGTCTGGAGGAGCCACCGCCGACGCGCGGCCTGGTTCGCGCCCGGCCGGCCAGCGACTACATCGCGTTGCGCCACCTGTCCGCGGATGCTGACGTGCGTGCCCTCGCCACGACGCGTCAGGCGGTGCACCGCCTGTGGGAAGCGTGTCAACTTCCAGACTTTCGGAAGCTTTCGGTCGATGATCATGTGCGACTGGTGCGCGCGATCTTTTTGCATTTGATGGGTGACGCGGGCGTGCTGCCGGAGGATTGGCTGGCAGCGCAGATCACGCATCTCGACCAGGTTGAGGGCGACGTGGCGACACTGAGTGGTCGGCTCGCCCAGATTCGCACCTGGACCTACGCCGCCAACCGGCCGGGTTGGACGAAGGATAGCGTGCATTGGCAGTCCGTGACGCGAGCGGTCGAGGACAGGCTCTCCGACGCGCTGCACGAGAAGCTGAGCGAACGCTTCGTCGACCGGCGTACCTCGGCCCTGATGAAACGCCTGCGCGACGATGAAGACATGCCGCTCACGCTCGATGACTCTGGCGGTGTTTCGATCGGCGGTGAGGCTGTCGGCAAACTCGAAGGCTTTCGCTTCGCGGCGGATGCCCGCGCCGAAGGCATTCATGAGCGCACCCTGCGTGCAGCGGCGATGCGTGGACTGGAGGGTGAATTTCTGCGCCGCGCCCGCCGATTGCTGGATGCCGGCGATAAGGAAATCGGACTCAGCGAGCATGGAAAAATCTGGTGGGACGGCGCAATCATTGCTGGACTGGTTGCCGGAGCCTCGAACCTGCAGCCAAGAATCGCGATCCTCGCCGATGCATATCTGAAGGGCGATTTGCGCGAACAAGTCCAGGCGCGACTCGACAAATGGCTCGGCGAGCGAATTTCCCTGCGCCTGGAACCGCTACTCGCGCTCAGCCGAGCCGTGGAGGCGAAAGCGGGTTCCGCGAATGCCCTGCCCGCGCCGGCACGCGCCATCGCTCATCAATTGCTGGAGCAGTTCGGCTCGCTGGACCGCGCCGCAATCACTCTGCCGGACGACATTCGTCCCCTGCTTCGTTCCTTGAAGATTTTCGGCGTCTGGTTCGGTCGCCGCTCGATCTACCTTCCCAAGCTGTTACGGCCGGAAGCGGCATCCCTGCTCGCTCTGCTTTGGAGCGTCTGGCACAAGCTCGAAAAGATGCCCGCGCCGCCGCAACCGGGACTCACCTCTTTTGCGAATGATGCCCGCCTGGCCAGCGGTTTTCTTGCCGCCGCCGGATTTCGTGTGATCGCGCGTCGCGCGATCCGGCTCGACATGCTTGATCGCGTCGAAGGGGAGCTGGAGAAAGGTGCTGCGAGCGGAGCGCCGGTTGAGACACTGCTTCCCAGGCTCGTATCGCTACTCGGCTGCGGCAATGAAGAGCTCCTGGATGTGCTCGCACATCTCGGATGGAAAAGTGTCGAAGTCGAGGATACCGGCCAGGGTAAGTCGCGCGTGTGGCGCAAGGCGCGCGAACGTACACCGCGGCGGCGCCAGCGCGAGCCCCAGATGGAGCTACGCCCGGACTCGCCGTTCGCCGAGCTGGCTGTGCTGATGCGGAAGTAAGGGACTTGGCGAAAGAAGAGCGCATCCGCATCGATAAGTGGCTGTGGCATGCGCGCTTGTTTCGGACGCGCAGCCTTGCAAAACACGCGGCAGAGACTGGCCTTGTCAGATTGAACGGTGCGCGCGTCGTTAAATCGGGTCACGCCGTCAAATGCGGCGACGTGCTGACGGTGCCGCAGGGGCGCGAAGTCCTTGCCTTACGTGTGGTTGCTTTCGGCGCGCGCCGCGGCCCTGCGCCGGAAGCACGGGCACTGTACGAAATCGTCGCAGAGAGTACCCTTGATCCCTGATCGTTCGCGCCGTAATGACGCTAGCCTGACTTTTCGTCACGGGACCGCCGCATGACCTATGTCGTCACCGAAGCCTGCATCAAATGCAAGTTCATGGACTGCGTCGAGGTCTGCCCCGTCGATTGTTTCTACGAAGGCGAAAACATCCTCGTCATTCACCCGGACGAGTGCATCGACTGCGGCGTATGCGAACCGGAGTGCCCCCCAGAGGCAATCAAAGCCGATACGGAATCCGGGCTGGAAAAGTGGCTCACCGTGAATGCGGAGTACGCTAAGAAGTGGCCGAACATCACCCAGCACGGCACCGCACCGAGCGACGCGAAAGAGTGGGAAGGTGTTCCTGACAAGTTTGAGAAGTACTTTTCCGAGAAACCCGGTGACGGCTCGTAGAATTAACTAGAGAACCATGTCGCTAGGGAATTTAACCATTTGAAATCGCGGGATATTCCGCCCTCGAACTTAAATTAATGCCGATAATTCAAGGGCTTGTAAGTTTGTCCTTCCGTTTACGGACGAAGTGTGTTATATAATTCCACGATCAGGAACAATGTCGAGGGCACTGACCGGACTGGCAACAATCCGGTGCCGTCGCTTGTCCCTGTTGCAGTGCAATGTGAACGCCGCGCTCTCGGTTGCGTTTCCGACCTGACCCATGAGCCGAACGAAAGTGAACTATGACAACCGCAAAAACCGTACCCGCTCCTGCTATCCAGAAGAAAATTCCCGCGAACTCCAACAGCAAAAAGCATGAGTTCAAGACGAACGACCATGTCGTGTATCCCACCCATGGCGTCGGCCGGATCATGAAAATCGAAGAACAGGAAGTCGCGGGGACGAAGCTCGAACTGTTCGTCATCACTTTCGAAAAGGACAAGATGACGCTTCGCGTTCCGACCTTGAAAGCCAAGGCCGTCGGCATGCGCAAATTGTCTTCGCCCGACATCGTCAACAACGCGCTCAACACGTTGAAGGGCCGCGCGCGCATCAAGCGCACCATGTGGTCGCGCCGGGCGCAGGAGTACGAAGCGAAGATCAATTCGGGTGATCTCGTTGCCATCGCAGAAGTTGTCCGCGACCTGCATCGTGCCAGCGGTCAGCCCGAGCAGTCCTATTCCGAGCGCCAGCTTTATGAAGCCGCCCTCGCCCGCATGGCGCGCGAAGTCGCCGCCGTCGAGCGCACGGATGAAGTTACGGCTGTGAAGCGGGTCGAAGGCATGTTGCTGAAAAAGGCTGCCTAGGCAGTTTGAATTAGTGCTGGAAGGGGCCCGGAGCGATCCGGGCCTTTTTCGTCAGCGCACGACTTCAATGCTCTGCGGATTGGCCACTTCAATTTCCGGGCCGTGCAGCAACTGCACCCAGCCGCGCACGCGGATCGTCTGACCGACATAGGAAAGCGGGTCGACGCCCGCTGTACGGAAATTGATCATGTCGCCTGGATCAACCGTCACGGTGAAATCGCGCCGCCAGTCGCTGCCAAAATTGAGATAGGCGCGACCGTTTTTCGAGCTGGCATTGAGCACTTTGCCTTCGACAACCTGGAATGTTCCGATGTCCGGCCACAAATCTTCCGGCTCGCGGATGGCATAGGCGGCAATCGACCACAATCCGCGGCGGGCCTGACGCGCCTCAGCTTCGGCGGCGTAAAGTTCGCCGGCACACTCGGTGCGATCTGGCGCGAGTGCCACGCGCGCCAGGCCTTGCCGAAGGAGCTCGCCCTGCAACCAGCCGGCGTGTGAGAATGCCTGGGCGCGCAAACGGCCGTAGCGATCCCGTGCCGGTGCGACCACCTGCAGCGTCAACGCGTGCGCCCGCGCCACGAGATTGATTTCGGCACGCGCCCGCGCGGAATAGTCCACGGGCGCCCGATCGAGCGCGCCATTGGGCAAGCGAATGCCCTCCAGGTGAACGGTCTGTTTGTTAGCGAGGACGATCGCGCCGCTCTTTTCGATGCTCAGCACCGGTGCTGCCGGGATACTTGCGGGTCCAGCACAGGGTTGGTGCGGCGCCGCGTGCGTGGCGCCGACGGTCAGTAGCGCCACCACCAGGTGGACGGACGACATAGGAGCTTACCGCGCGGCTGCCAGGCTGACACCCTTCGGCGGCGGCATGGAATCCGGCACGAAAAAGTCCGGCATGAGCGATTTGGACGCGTCGACGCGATACTGGTCGAAATCCGTCACGCCGTTTGCGGCAAGGAAGGTGTTGTCGATCAGGAAGTTGCCTGTGAAATCCTTGGCACGCTTGTTGAAGATCATATAGGCGGCATCGGCCAGAATGTCCGGTGTCCGGCAGCGCAACATGCCTTCGTCGCCTGCAAGGGCGTTGCGGATCGCCGCCGTCGCTATTCCGGTACGCGGCCATAGGGCATTGAAGGCAATGCCCTCGTCGGCGAATTCCGCCGCCATGCCGAGCACGCACATGCTCATGCCGAACTTCGCCATGGTGTAGGCGGTATGGCCACGAAACCACTTCGGTGACATGTCGAGCGGCGGCGATAACATAAGGACATGCGGATTGGCGGCACGCTTCAGGTGCGGGATGCAGGTGCGTGAGACCAGATAGGTGCCGCGCGCGTTGATTTGGTTCATCAGATCGTAGCGCTTCATGTCGGTCTGCAACGTACCGGTGAGCGAGATTGCGCTGGCGTTGTTAACGCAGATGTCGATGCCACCGAACGCGGCAACGGTCTTTTCCACCGCGGCCAGGACCTGATCTTCGAAGCGAATGTCGCATAACACCGGTAACGCTTTGCCGCCGGCCTTTTCGATATCGTTGGCGGCGGAATAGATGGTGCCGGGCAATTTGGGATGCGGATCGGAAGTTTTGGCCGCCACGGCCACGTTGGCCCCGTCCCTAGCCGCACGCAGCGCGATCGCCAAACCTATGCCGCGCGATGCGCCCGTGACAAAGAGCGTCTTGCCTTTGAGTGACATCAAATCGCCTCGTACCAGTCGATTCCGTTCTTGTCCGGCCGCCGCAACATGCGGCCGCGTGCCCGCAGGCAGTTCAAATGTGCCAGGCTCTCCCCGGTCGCCATGCCAAAATTGCCTTGCGTGATGCGGCTGCGGAACAATGCCGGAAACACGTCGACGGCGCGCTTGGGTTCGGCGCACAGGGCATGGAGTTTCTCAAGCCCGTCCTCGTGGTGCTCGATCAGTTCCCGCAGGCGCAACGGCCCTTTGCGAAACGGCTCATTGTGCGACGGCAGGACGAGCGCTTCGTCCGGCACGATGGCCTTCAGCTTATGACAGGAGTCGAGCCAATCCTGCAGCGAATTGGCTTCGGGCTCGGTGGGATGCACCGAGACGTTCGACGAGATCTTGGGCAGAATCTGATCGCCGGAGATGAAAACGCCGATCTCCGGACACCACAAACACGCGTGCTCCGGCGAATGGCCGTTGCCGCCGACGATGCGCCACTTGTGTACCCCGATCTCGATCTCATCGCCCTCGATGATGCGGTGATAGGAGTTCGGCAGCTTGTAGACGCCATAGCCAAAGCCGCCGAAGCGAGTGCGGTAGTTCTCGAGAAGATCTTCCGGAAAACCTGCGGCCCGGTAGAAGCGCAAGCCTTCCGGCGGTGCTTCCTGGCCGGTGTCGGCGGCGAGGTTGCGGCACATCAAGAATTCCGTGCGCGTGATCCACAACTCGACGTCGAACTTGCGTACCAGCCAGCCGGCAAGACCGATATGGTCGGGATGCATATGCGTCACGATCACCCGTTTCACCGGACGGCCCTGCATCGGACCGGCGAACAGCTGCTCCCAGGCCTGGGTCGTCTCTTCGTTCTTGATGCCGCTGTCAACGACAGTCCAGCCATCGCCATCTTCGAGCAGCCACAAGTTTATGTGGTTGAGCTGCATCGGAAGGCGCATCCGCACCCAATGCACGCCTGGGGCCACGACAATGGAGTGGCCGGTTTCGGGCCGCGATGCGAAGGGATAGTCGAGATTGCTGCCCGGTCGGATCCGGGTGTCGGTGGCGCTCACGCGGAGCCTTTCAGGAATAGCGGTCGATCGACTATGGGTAGTGTCGGCAAGGCCCGTCAAGCGCGTACATTGGTACACTTTTCTGCCGCGACCACCGCTGCAACCTCGTTCGTGGCGCGTTATACATACGGGTAGTTTCAAACCGCCCGGAGGAATCATGCGCAATATCGTTCGTTTGGCCTTACTCGCAGCGCTGGGCTTTGCCGGTCTGGCGCACGCCAGCGACGTCTCGACCGATCCCAAGCGCGCTCCCGCCGGGGCCTATCAGATCGAGCCACGCCACACCCAGGTCCTGTTCTCCATCGCTCATCTCGGCATCACCGACTATTTCGGTCGCTTCGAGAAGGTTTCCGGCACGCTCAATTTCAATCCGGGCGCACCGGAAAAGAGCTCGGTCGCAATTTCCATCGACACGGCCAGCGCCAATGTCATGAGCGGCCAGCTCATCAACGAAATCGTCGGTCCCAACGTCTTCGACGCGGCGCATTTTCCGGCCGCGACTTTCAAGTCGACCGCGGTCGAACGCACCGGACCGACGACGGGAAAAATGACGGGCGATCTGACCATTCACGGCGTCACCAAGCCCGTGACATTCGATGTCGTGTTCAACGGCGGCCTGCCGGCACCGATGGGAGCGAGCGCCTACGACATCGGTTTTCACGCGTCCGCGACGATCAAACGGAGCGATTTCGGTCTGGACAAAATGATGTGGGCAAGCTTTGTCAGCGACGATGTCAAGCTGATCATCGAGGCGATGTTCCAGCAACAAAAGGCGTGATCCATGGCGTTACGAAACAGCATGCTGCGCTATGGCAGCGTAGCGATGACATTGCACTGGCTGATCGCGGCGGCGGTCTTGGTCAATTTGTGCCTGGGCCTCTACATGGCCGATCTGCCCCGCAGTGATCCCTATCGCTTCATCCTGTTTCAGACGCACAAATCCATCGGATTGACCGTGCTTGTCCTCAGCCTGTTGCGGCTCGGTTGGCGCTTGATGAATCCGGTTCCGCCCCTTCCGCGCGGCATGAATCCGGTTCTGCGAATTGTCTCGCGGTTCTCGCACATCCTCCTGTACTTTCTGATTGTCGCGATTCCGCTGGCGGGCTGGGCGTTGGTCTCCTCATCGCCGCTCGGTCTTCCGACGCCATATTTTGGCCTCTTCTCCTGGCCCAATATTCCCATGCTGGCGAACCTGCCGCGTGCCATCAAAATTCAGAATCTCCACTTCTTCGAGGACACCCATTCCTTGTTGGCGTTCACAATGATCGGATTGTTGGCCTTGCATGTGACCGGCGCGCTGTACCACCAATTCGTGCGACGTGACGACGTGCTGCGGCGGATGACGCCCGGCACCCAGGTCAGCGATCCCGCGTGATGCGCCGATTGTTCGCTGCCTTGTTTTTCGCAAGCCTGCTGTCGTCACCAGCAGCGGCGGCGACGTGGAACGTGGATCATGCCAAGAGCCGCTTGGGCTTTATAGTCCAGTGGAGCGGCGAGCCCTTCAGCGCCACATTCAATAGCTGGAATGCCGACATCACCTTCGACCCTTCTGATGTTGCGCACGCCAAGGCCTCGGTAACGATCGATTTGGGCAGCGAAGCCTCAAATTCGCCCGACAATGATGATGGCCTCAAAGGACCGGAAGGATTTTCGATCTCGCAGTTTCCAACGGCCCGCTTTGACACCACGGGCTTCAAGTCTCGAGGCAATGGCGACTATGTCGCTGCAGGTCGGCTGACCATCCATGGCGTGACCCGTCCGCTAACCCTGCCCTTCAAGCTGACGATTGCCGGAAATGTGGCGCATATGACCGGAAGGGTGACGGTGCTGCGAACCGATTTCGGCCTCGGTCGCGGCGAATGGGCATCGGCTGCGACGATCGCGCATGAAGTCGCCATCACCATCGATTTGACGGCGACAAAATCCCACTGATTTCCGCTATAGAATGCGGCCATGTGTGCCGCCACCCAATCGACGGTCAGACCTGCCGACGCGGCTGCAATCCGTGACGCGGCCGATCTGCTGCGTGACGGCCACCTGGTGGCATTTCCTACTGAGACGGTCTACGGCCTCGGGGCAGACGCGACGAACGGACGAGCGGTCGCGCGTATCTTCGCCGCCAAGCAGCGGCCGCGGTTCAATCCGCTCATCGTCCATGTGCGCGACCAGGCACAGGCGGAAACCCTTGCGCTGTTCAACGCCACCGCGCGAACGTTGTCGCGCGCATTTTGGCCCGGTGCGTTGACACTTGTCCTGCCCCGTCGTCACGACTGTCACTTGTCGGCGCTCGTCAGCGCGGGCCTGGATACGGTTGCGCTGCGCGTACCGGCCCACCCGATCGCCGCGCGTCTGCTTGCGGCGGCAGCCATACCGATTGCGGCGCCCAGCGCCAACGCGTCTGGCGCGATCAGCGCCACGACTGCCGACCATGTGCGGCAAGGCTTGAATGGCAAGGTCGATCTGATTCTGGACGGTGGCGCGACGCCGCTTGGCCTCGAATCCACGGTCGTAGGCTTCCAGAATGATGCGCCGGTGCTGCTCCGGCCCGGCGCCGTCGCGAGGTCGGAGATCGAGTTGCTCGTCGGCCCGTTGGCGGCACCGCGGGACCATGCCATCCAGTCACCCGGACAACTCGATAGCCACTATGCGCCACGCGGGAGCGTCCGGTTGAATGCCGTTTCGGTCAAAGCCAGTGAAGCCTTGCTGGCGTTCGGGCCGAATGCGCCCAAGGGCGCGCGCACCAGCGTAAATCTCAGTCAGACCGCCGATTTGAACGAGGCAGCGGCAAACTTGTTCGCCATGCTTCACGAATTGGATGCAAGCGGCCTGCCCATCGCGGTCATGCCGATACCTCAGCAAGGTTTGGGTGAGGCGATCAATGACCGGCTGCAACGCGCCGCGGCGCCGCGCGTGCGATGATGAAAGGCTCGACCATCACGCGATTGGTTGCGGCGGCCGGCGCGAACGGCGCGTCGCAGGATCCGGACGTGATCGCTCCGCATCTGGAGGAATGGCGCAGCAAGTACAAGGGCCATTCGCCGCTGCTGCTGCTGCCGGCGACAACCGCCGAGGTTTCATCGATCCTGCAGATCTGCAATGAAACCAGCACGGCCGTCGTGCCGCAGGGCGGCAATACTGGCCTGGTCGGGGGCCAAATTCCCTTCGAGGGTGAAGTGCTTCTCAGTTTCACGCGCATGAACCGCATCCGAAGCCTTGATGCGGCCGCGCACACGCTGACCGTCGAGGCCGGCGTCATCCTGGCGAACGCGCAACGCGCTGCCGATGAGGCGGGTTTGCTGTTTCCCCTCAGCCTGGCGGCGGAAGGCTCGGCCACCATCGGTGGCAATCTCTCGACCAATGCCGGCGGCGTGAATGTGCTCCGCTACGGCATGGCGCGCGATCTGGTACTCGGTTTGGAAGTCGTCTTGGCCGATGGGCGCGTGCTCGATCTGCTGCGTGCCCTGCGTAAGGACAATACCGGATATGATCTCAAGCAGCTTTTCATCGGTGCCGAAGGCACGCTGGGCCTCATCACCGCCGCGGTCGTGAAACTCTTTCCCAAACCGGCACAGCGCGTGACCGCGTTCGCGGCCGTACCCTCGCCGGCCGACAGTGTGAAGCTGCTCGGCGACATGCAAACCCGTTGCGGCGGACAGGTTTGCGCATTCGAACTCGTGCCGCGGATCGGCATCGATCTGGTGACCGCGCATATTCCAGGGACGCGCGATCCCTTGCCGGCGCGCTCGCCCTGGTATGTCCTCATCGAAGCGACGAGCGCCGCCCAATTCGATCTCAATCCGATCTTCGAGCGTGCGCTGGCAGCGGCCGCGCAAAGTGGACTTGTTACCGATGCCGCAGTCGCCGCTAGTGAAGCACAGCGCGCGGCCTTCTGGGCCCTGCGGGAGAACATATCCGAGGCTCAAAAGCGCGAAGGTTCTTCGATCAAGCATGACGTCTCGGTTCCGGTCAGCGCCATTCCTGCCTTCCTCGAACGTGCGACGGCGGCGGTGCTGGCCGCAGTTCCCGGCGCGCGACCCGTCAGCTTCGGCCATATCGGCGACGGCAACATCCACTTCAACTTTTCAGCACCCAAGGACCAGGACGCGGCAGCGTTCGCGGCGCGTTGGGACGAAGTCCAACGGATCGTGCACGACATCGTCCACGAGTTTTCAGGCTCGATCAGCGCCGAACACGGCATCGGCATGCAGAAACGTGACCAGCTGCCACGCTACAAAAGCGCAGTCGAGATGGACATGATGCGTACCTTGAAACGCACGCTCGATCCGAAGAACATACTCAACCCGGGAAAAGTGGTCGCGGTCTAGGCTGCCTTGGGCAGCGCTGGGTCCTGCGGCACCGGCGCAGTGGCAACGACGACGGGCGGCGCCCGCAGTGCCTTGTTCGACATCGCGCTGATCGCGGCCGTGGCGATGGTTGCGAAATAGGGCAAGCTTTGCACCGCGATCATCACCATCCAAAGCCGGATCGAGGGATCGTCGAAACTCCCGCCCGTCGCCAGCGACAGCAGCGCCAGCACGCAAAGGCCGAACAGGGTCGTTTCCTGCCAGACCTTGCGCAGCGCCTGTGACAGCAGTGCCTGATCCTCGCATTTCGGCGTGCGCAGGAACGGCTTGCCGCGGGTGAGGAGTCCCGAAATGACAGCCTTGCCAACCGCGTGCGTGAGCGACAGGCCGGCGACCGACGCCATGAGCGCGCCGCGCAGTCCGGAGCGAACTTTCTGCGGATAGAGCAGCAAAGTCTTCATCGTCTTGGCGAAGAACAGTGCCAGCGCCGCAGCCGATAGCGTCGGCAGCGGAACATTGAACGTCTGCGGCGATATCCACATCAGCCCGGTCCAGATCAGCGCCATGTAAGTCACGATCATGCCGAGCCCGTCGGAGATCCACGGCAGCCAACCGACAAGGAACTGATAGCGCTGCGCCCAGGACAACTTGGTCCGGCCCAGGAAGATCGCGCCGGCATGCTGCTTCATGATCTGCATGGCGCCATAGACCCAGCGATAGCGCTGGCCCATGAAGGCGTCGAGCGTATCGGGCATGACGCCGCTACCCATGCTGTCGGCGATATAGGCGGCGCTGTAGCCCGCTTCGAAGAGTTTCAGGCCGAGCTCGGTGTCCTCGGTGATGCACCAGGTCGCCCAACCGCCGACTTCCTGAAGCGCGCTCTTGCGCACGATGGTCATGGTGCCGTGCTGGATGATGGCATTGTGTTCGTTGCGCTCGACCATTCCGATCTGGAAGAAGCCGCGATATTCCTCATACGCCATCGCCTTGAAGATATTCTGCCGCGCATCGCGGTAATCCTGCGGTCCCTGCACCAGGGCAATTTTCGGCGAAGCGAACAGCGGCAGGGCCCGGCGCAGCCAGAAGGGCTCCACCTGGTAGTCGCTGTCTATCACCGCGACAAAGGTCGACTTTGGGTCGGACAAGGCGAGTGCTTCATTCAACGCGCCGGCTTTGAATCCGGCCATGTTGTCGTAATGCAGAAAGCGGAAGCGCTCGCCCAATTCGACACAGCGCGCCTGCACCGGCAGCCACGTTTCGGCTTCGGGCGTGTTGTTGTCGAGAACAATGACTTCAAAATTGTCGTAGTCGAGCCGCGACAGGGCGTTCAACGTTTCGATCACCATGGCCGGCGGTTCGTTGTAACAAGGCACGTGAATCGAAACACGCGGACTCTGTTCGGGAATGGCCGCAGGAATCGCGCGTCGCTCGACGCGCCACAGGCTCGCCGCCAGCTCGATTCCTTCGGTCAGGATCACCGTCGATGCCAAAAGCAC